>ENA-UOWO01002120-UOWO01002120.1-activated-sludge-metagenome-genome-assembly--contig:-NODE-2120-length-25125-cov-5.208057_pt1 | contig 25125 bp, 18 predicted proteins | sample MGYA00238148_ERZ761564 | MGnify/ENA primary metagenome ERZ761564 (study PRJEB28885, sample SAMN05720194) | activated sludge metagenome | isolation source: Anaerobic digester | place: USA... | reverse complement strand
AGTCATCACGAAACCGATATTGCCCAGAATCAGGAAGGCGATCCACGGGTAGGCGGTCTTGAACTGCGCCATCGCCGAGCCTTCGGCCACGATGGGGCCGATGTGGTAGAAGATATTCATGAATCCGAGGCCCATGCCCGCTATCGCCGCGTAAAAGAACGCTCTGCCCCGGTTGAGGATTTTCGTAAAAAGCAGAGCGGCTCCCGCGAAGACGGCGAACGCGCCCAGACACCAGTACATCGGCCCGGCATAGAAGAGTTTTTCCGCTGACGGCACGTTGAAATACGATATCACCGACGTTCCCGCGCCGATAAGCAGCACCGACGCCCATTCGCGCGGGCCCACTCTTTCCTTCAGCACGAACAGCGAGAAAAGAGCAAGCCCCACCAGCCCCACGCCGCTCATCGACGTCACAAGCGACGTCTTGTCCGACAGGTTCTGCGCCACAAGCACGAGCACGCCTGCAACGAACGTCAGAGACATCCCGAACAGCCATATAAGGAAATCCCTCCTGTGTGGCGGTTTCAGCATCGCCTTGCCCTTTTTCAGCACTTCCACTTTCATCTTCTGAACGGCTTTGCCGATGTTGAGAGATATCGACGCGGCCGCCGCCACGCTCAACGCAAGTGCCAGCGTCCCCGCCGCTTCCTGTGTCGCCATTGAATCCATCTCTGAACTTCCTCCGTCAAATTTCGATAAGTATACAGCGCCCGCCGCGCTTTCCGCCCGTCCCGGCGTGAAATTGTTCATCCGACGACTGCCGGACTCCAGCGCGGCCTGTTATTATCCGGCAGGGAATGGCCTATAATCTTCCATCGCGTATAATTGCGTCAGAAGTGGCGGTTTCGGAGGACGGTATGGCTATGAAAAAAGAAAGAATAGGGGTACTTGATATATTCGGGCTGAAGCCGCTGGACGCGGCTCTGGCGCAGGCGGGCAGGGCGGTGTTCGGCAATAACGATATCCCGCCTACCAACTGGGACCTTTCTTCAATCAAAGTTTTCAAGCCTCACATTTCCATCCCGACTTGGCTCGGCGTGAAAATTCACGGCGACAAGGCTCCGGTCTACAACCTGTTCAACCGCAACATGCGCGGGCCGGATGAGCCGTTCTCGGTGAGGGTGACGGATTGCGAGGATTTCCGGGGAGGGCAGTGGACGTACGACAGCCACCTCGGAACGGATTTCGCCATCCCGGTCGGAACTCCTGTGGCGACTTGCGCGCCGGGGCTGGTGATGACGGTTAAACGGCAGTTCGACCACGGCGGGCTTAAGGTTTTCGTGGACCACGGAGACGGGTTATTGACAACATACGGGCATCTGTCCCGCGCGCTGGTCGGGGCTGGGGACATTGTGCGCAGGGGGCAGGCCGTCGGGCTGTCCGGCGCGGCGGGCATGGAGCTTCTCATGTTCTTCCCGTGGGTGGCTCCGCACGTTCACCTGAATGTGGTTCTGAACGGCAATCCGGCGGACCCGTTCGGGGCGGACGGCGGTGAGGTTCCTCTGTGGAGGACTGGAAATGACCCCACGCCATTCAAGGCGTCAGGCGCGCTGTCGGACGAGCGTTTCGAACCGACGGCATGGAATCCGGCACTGCTGGACGCCGCCATAGAGGACTGCTCGGACGCCGCCGAGCGCGACTACCTTCGCGGGTTCCCCGACATCGTCGAGCGCGCCGCCGAAATCCTGAACCACCGCATGTTCTTCACTACGATTTTCAAGGATTTCCCGCCTCTGTACGAAAAAGAGTATCCGCGCCGCCCCGCGCTCGACCTGCCTTTTCTTGAATCGGACTACTCCGGCGCGAAGTTGCCTGACTGACGCGAGTCCGCCGTTCATATCATTCAGCCCAAAATGTATCGGCTTTCAGCGAGTAGCGCGGGATTGCCGTTTCGCGCCACGCAGCGCGCGATTTTACTTGCCCTGCAGCTCGAACGCGTGTAAGATACTTTATCCCGCGACCCCACAGAGGGCGCGAAGACCACATCAAGAGGCGCGGCCGGGGAAACTGCGACAACCCACCCCGGCAGGCTCCCGGACAAAAGGCGGCTGTCATGGACGAAACTCTCATCATCGGCATTCTCGTGGGGTGTCTGGCTTCAATCACCATGAACCTCGGCAAGGGCATCCAGAAAATGAAAGTTCAGGTGCTCAAGACCGGCAAGGCGATGCTCAAACCTCCGCTCAGACGCGATTTCATCATCTGGCTTATCGGCATGCTGATGACAGGGGCCGCCGGGCTGCTGTTCACCGCCGCCCTCAAAATGACTGACAAACCGTCCGTCGTTTCGTCTCTTAACGGCATCGGCCTGATAGCGCTCGCCGTGTTCTCGGCGGTCGTGCTCAAGGAAAAAGTCGGCGCCCGCGAGGCCGGAGCCGTCGCCCTTATTATCATCGGCACGGGCTTCTTCCAATACTTCAACGTGGCTTCTGACAAATCATCGTCCTTCAACCTGTCCTCTCTCCTGCTGAGTCTGGCAGTCTGCGCAGCTATTTATGCAACGCTGGTCGTAATAGCCCGAAAACTGAAAAAGGGCCAAGCTTTCGTGTACGCCGCAATCGCGGGCACTTTCCTCGCATACATGGTGATTTTCTTCGATATCTCCGGAGTTAAAAACGCCGGACGCCCTTTCATTTACACGATTATTTCACTCTATTTCCTAATCGGGTTCTTCCTCGGCAACGGCGCGTTCGTGTTCACCAACATCGCTTTCTTCCATGGCAGCGGCATAGTAATTGTGCCGACTGTCAACTCTTTCATGATTGTCATGCCTATGGTTCTTGAGTTCGTCATCTACCGGGTGTCGATTTCCCCGATCCAGCTCTTGTGCGTACTTCTCATTGTGGCCGGCGTCATAATACTCACCACCAGCAAAGGCCACGAGGTCAAGGAAACTCCTCTCCCCGCCGCGGCTTAATACGCCGCTCGCGCGGGTTTAATTTAAAACTGAGTTAAGGGAAAACTTTTGAAAAAGTTTTCCCTTAAACCCTTTCAAAACATTTCATGCTAGCGCCGAATGCGGGGCTTCGCCTCCGCCTGCGGCGGTTGGGGAAAACCCTTTGAAAAGGGATGTTCCCCAAAACCCCTTTCCCAAACTCTTCAATTTTGTTTTGGCGGTTGCGATTGCGAAGACGCAGGGGCGACCCTTGCGGTCGCCCGAAATGTTAAAAGGGCGGGGCAAGCCCCGCCCCTACGATTACGATTTTACATAGGGCGTCGGGAGAAGAAGCGCGGCAGCGATTCACTCCCGAAGACCATGGAAACGTTTTGAAGAGATTCAAAGAGAAACTTTTTCAAAAGTTTCTCTTTGGCTTTTTTCTTTTTTCTTTCTTTTCTCTTTCTTTTCCTTTTTTCAGCCTTGTTTAGACTGGCTGTGTTCGAGCGCGCTTTTGACGAAGGAGGCGAAAAGCGGATGCGGGCGAGTGGGCCGCGATTTGAATTCGGGATGGAACTGCGCGGCCACGAAATATCGCAGGGCGGGCAGTTCGATTATCTCCACTAGATTGCCGTCCGGCGACAGGCCGGAGAAAACCATGCCTTTGGCCTGCATCTGTTTACGGTATTTGTTGTTGAACTCGTACCTGTGGCGGTGGCGCTCGTCGACGGTTTTCTTCTTATACGCGGCGGCGGCGGCGGTCTTGGGTTCGAGGTGGCAGGGATAGACGCCAAGCCTCATTGTTCCGCCCTTGTCGGCGACGTTTTTCTGGTCGAGCATGAGGTCGATCACCGGGTGAGGCGTTTCGGGGTCGAACTCCGAGCTGTTTGCTTTTTTCAATCCGCAGACGTTGCGGGCGAACTCGATGACGGCGCTCTGCATGCCGAGGCAGATGCCGAGGAACGGGATATTGTTTTCTCGCGCGTAAGTGATTGCGCGGATTTTTCCCTCAATGCCTCTGTAGCCGAAACCGCCGGGGACGAGTATGCCGTCGAGTTTTTCGAGCGCGCGTTTGCCGCGTCCCTTTTCAAGCTCCGAAGCGTCGATGAGCTGGGAGTTGACTGTGGCGCCCGCGGCGATTCCACCGTGCTTGATAGCTTCGAGGATGCTCATGTAGGAGTCGCGCACCTCGATGTATTTTCCGATGACGCCGATGCGGACTTCGCCGACGGGGTTTTTGAGGCGTTTGAGCATGGAAGTCCATTCGGAGAGGTCGGGAGCGGGGGCCACCAGTCCCAGCCTGCTGATTATCAAATCGGCCACGCCCGCGCTCTCGAACGTCATCGGAATATCGTAGATTTCCGGCGTGTCGGGAGCCGGGATGACGCATTCCTTGGGCACGTCGCAGAAAAGGGATATCTTCGCCTTGACGTCGTCTTTTATGGGCTGTTTGGTGCGGCAGACTATGAGGTCGGGCTGGATTCCGACGGCGCGCAGTTCCTTGACGGTGTGCTGGGTCAGTTTGGTCTTCAACTCTCCGGCGGCTCCGAGATAGGGCACGAGGGTGAGGTGGACGTTGATGCAGTTGTCGCGTCCGGCTTCATTGCGGAACTGCCTGATGGCTTCGAGGTAGGGCTGGCTTTCGATGTCGCCCACCGTGCCGCCTATCTCGACGATGAGGATTTCGCATCGCGACTCCCGCGCCGCAATCTTTATCCGGTTCTTTATCTCGTTGGTGATGTGGGGGATGACCTGAACGCAGCCGCCGAGGAATTCTCCTGCCCGTTCTTTTCGTATGACGGCGTCGTATATCTGGCCCGTGGTCACGTTGTTGTGCTTGGCGAGGTCGATGTCGATGAACCTTTCGTAGTGGCCGAGGTCGAGGTCGGTTTCGGCCCCGTCGTCGGTGACGAACACTTCGCCGTGCTGGTACGGGTTCATCGTGCCCGCGTCGACGTTCAAGTAGGGGTCAATCTTTATGACGCTCACTTTGATGTCGCGGCTTTTGAGCAGCCTTCCGATTGAAGATGATGTGATGCCTTTTCCGAGGGAGGATACGTTTCCTCCCGTGATGAAGATGTAGCGTGTCATAGCAGTTCGCCTCTTTCTGTGGGATTTGGATGGAATGAAAAGCGGTTGTCCGCGCGCGAGCGCAGGGCCGGGCCGGCTGCGGATGTTTTTTTCGATGGGTTATTTTTGCGGAGGGGGCGGTGGGGCAGTCCGGTCGCGACTGACGCCGGATGCCTGTGGAATGAAAGCTCAGCTTTCTTTTCCCGCCTCATGGTTCTCCCGCGAAAGCGCAGCTCCGCCTTCTTTCAGGCAGTCGAGCGACGCAAGCTCTCTCAAGTCGTTGATGATGAAGTCAGGTTTCAAAACGTCCGGCAGGGCCAGAGCGTCCGCCGGGGAGGCAACTCCCGTCAGGACAAGGCAAGAAAGCGTTCCCGCGTTGCGGGCGGTCGCCATGTCTGTCGAAGGTCTGTCGCCGATAAGCAAAGTTTCTTCCGGGGCGGCCCCGGCGTCTGCCATAAGCGCGCGTATGCCCGCCGGGTTCGGCTTGCCCGTCACGACAGGCTCCCGCCCGGCCGCGGTTGCCAGCGCCGCCACTATGCTCCCGCCTCCGGGCAGCAGTTTTCCTCCCGGCATCGGGTACGTCGCGTCAAGATTCGTCGCGATGAATTCCGCTCCCGCCAGCAGCGCTTCAAGCCCGTCGGCAAGCTTGTCGTAGTTGAATTCCCTGTCGAAGCCGACGACGACGTAGTCGGCGGTTTCAAGTTCGTCCGGGCCGACGACGCGGAATTCCGGGCCAAGCTCCTCGTAGAGGCCTTCCTCGCCGATGACGAATACGCGCGCGCCCCCCGGCGAGCGTTCGAGCAGCAGCCGGCGGGCGGCGGACGCGGACGACATCATCTCGTCCTCCGACGCCTGAAAACCCATGTCTTGAAGCTTGTCCGCGTAGAAAGCCCGCGTTCGGGATGAGTTGTTGGTGAGGAACCTTACCGTGAAGCCTCGTCTGCGGAGCGCGTTGACGGACTCGACGGCGAAGGGGACGGGTTCGTCGCCCGTGTACAGGACGCCGTCGAGGTCGAATATCAACAGTTTAACCATATAATCTTGGCGCGTCCGATGCGCGCCCCTTGTCCCGGTTCCTTCAGATTATCTTTCCGAGGTTCGCCGAGTTCCAGTCTTTCATGAAAGAATCTATCCCTTTGTCCGTCAGCGGGTGCTTGAACAGCGACATCAGCGTCGAGTAGGGCACGGTGGCGATATGCGCGCGGCATCGGATTGACTCGATGACATGCGGCAGGCCTCGGATGCTGGCCGCGATTATCTCGCTGTCGAACATGAAGTTGTCCACCATGCTGACGCAGTCGGCGACGAGTTCCATGCCGTCCTGCCCGATGTCGTCGATCCTGCCGATGAACGGGCTGATGAAAGCCGCCCCGGCTTTGGCGGCGATGAGCGCCTGCGGAAGCGAGAATATGAGCGTGGCGTTGACGCTTATGCCTTCCTGCGCCAGCGCCTTAGTGGCTTTCATCCCGGCGGGCGTCATCGGTATCTTCACCACCACGTTCTCCGCCCAAGACGCCACTTCGCGCGCCTCTTTCATCATGCCCTCGTAGTCCAGCGCCACCACTTCCGCGCTCACAGGGCCTTTCACCACCGCGCATATCTCTTCTATCCTCTGCCTGAACCCCGCTTTTTCCCTTGCGATCAGCGTCGGGTTCGTCGTCACCCCGTCGAGTTGTCCGAGGTCGTTTATTTCCTTTATCTGTTCAATGTTTGCCGTGTCCAAGAAAAATTTCATGCGTCCTCCCCGTCCGGAATCTCCGGTTTCAGCCAGTTGTTTTCGGATGACGGAAAAAGTTTCCGCGCAAATGAAAAGTCCCCTCTGCGGGGACTGTGTCCGACCGGATTTTTCTGTGTTCAAATCTCCCGGTTTCTTTTAATTATATCATCGCGACTCCGGAAGTCAATCGCGACGCAGGCATAATCCGCGTTTCTCGCCGGCGCGCACGGTCTGTCATATCGTATTGAACACAATTGTTATGGACTATATACTACAAAACATATTGCAGCGGACGCAGAGCCGCGCGCGGGCGGGGACACTCAAGGGATGTTGGAAAGTTTTGCGGATGGTTTTTTCCGGCACGTGACGGACGCGCCGTTGCTCGCGTTCGCGGCGGCGTTCGCGGCGGGCCTGCTGACAAGCCTGACGCCGTGCGTGTATCCCATGATACCCATAACGGCGGCGTATCTGGGCGGCAGAGGCGCGGGAGGGTCGTTCCGGCGCAGCGTGGGACTTTCCGCGTGCTACATCCTCGGCCTCGCCCTGATGTATTCGGCGCTGGGCGCGGTGGCGGCCTTGTCCGGCGTTATCTTCGGAAGCTGGGCGGGCAACCCGTATCTTAATCTTTTCATAGCGGTCTTTTTCGTCCTTCTTGGATTGAGCATGCTGGACGTGTTTTCGTTGCCCATGCCGGGATTTATGGCGAAGCTTTCAGCGGGCGGGGGCGCGGGGGGATACGCCGGGGCGTTTATGGTGGGCGTGGTGTCCAGCCTTGTGTCGACGCCCTGTACGGCCCCCGTCGTGATGGCGATTCTTACTCTGGTGGCCACGACCGGCAACGTCGCGTACGGGGCGTCTCTGTTGTTCGTGTTCGCGCTGGGGATGGGCCTGCTGCTGGCGGTTGTAGGGGCGAGCGCCGGGGCGCTCGCCGCGCTTCCCAAGTCGGGCCGCTGGATGCTCGCCGTCAAATGGTTCTTCGGCGTCGCTCTTATCGCCGCCGGAATCTGGTTCGGATACAAGGCTGCTGTCATGCTTTTTTGAGGCCGCGCTCGGGCGCGGACATATTGTTCTTCGGGGGAGATTTATGAAATTGCGCGCAAGGGAGTTGAAGGCCGCCGGGGCGCTCGCTCTGGCCGTCTGTCTATGCGGCGGATGTCCGGCCAAGCTCGACAGCCAAGGCGTTTCGAAGCTGGACACCTCCGCCGTTTTTCTCGACCTCGAAGGCAACAAGGTCTCGCTGTCGGAATTCTCCGCTGGCGCGCCGATGCTGGTCACTTTCTTCGCGAGCTGGTGCTACGTCTGCGCCACCGAGGTTCCCGAAATCAATAGAATTTATTCCGAATACGAGGACGAGGGGCTGGCTGTCTTCGGCGTGAACGTCGGCGACTCCAAAGGCGCTCTCGACAAGTTTCTGGACAAATACGGAGCCGACTATCCCATTCTTCACGACCCAGACGGCTCCACCGCCCACAAGATAGCCAAACTGTACGGACTCCCCCTGAACATACTCGCCGATGCGAATGGAAACGTGATTTATTACGACCCCGCGCCTCCGCCGGACGTCGTGATTCAGAACATGCTGAAAAACCACTATAAGAGGTGATCCCGTGACCGCAGGAAAAAAAATAGCAGCCTTCGCCGCGTTCTTCTTTATCGCGGCTCTATTGGTGGCTGCTCCGATGTTCGCGGGCAAAAACACCGCTGACACCGAGCATGCCCACGCCGCTCCAGACCAGTTTGAATTGCCTGAGCTTGACGGAAGGCCGGTGTTTCTGAACTTCTATTCCGAAGACTGCAAAATCTGCGCGATAATCAAGCCCGACTTGGAAAAGTTGGAAGCCGAGTTCGGAGACAGCATACAGTTCGCGCATATCGACGCAAACGACCCCCGGTCGGAGGCGCTCGTAGAGTTCTTCGATGTCACCGCGCTTCCAGCCCTGTTCTGGGTCACCGAGAACGGAGAGCCTTTCGACGCGCAGACGGGGATGATAAACGCGCAGGCGCTCCGCAACGCGTTCGAGGGCGTCCTGTTCCAGCGCGGCAAGTCGCCGCAGGGAATGCCACAGATGCCGCCTCAAGGGATGCCGTCCGGCGATATGCCGCCCGCAGGCATGCCTCAGATGCCTCCGCAGGGAATGCCTCCGGCGTCTGACTGATAGCCCGCAAGGAGATGTTATGAAATCGCCATCCGCAAACTTTGCTTTCGCCATTATTCTAGCGGTCTCTTCCCTGTTTTTCGCAGGATGCAGGGGACGCGGCGCTGATTTTCCGCCTCCTGAAAAGCCGTTGCCGAATGCGCCGGCCGCATCAGTCGCGGACTCTTGCGGGGTCACTGTTCCGGAGGTCTTAAGCGAGCTTTCTTTCGAAACGCTCGAATACCGCAAAGAAAAAAAAGAAGACGTTCTGAGGTCGGTTAATGAATTGATGGGGCTTATTGAAAGCAGGGCGGACGCGGAATGGGGCGGCGTGTTCGATTTCGCGGACGCCGCAGGCGCGTCTAAAAGAAAGATACTGATTGAAAGCGCGCGCGCCGCAAAAGTTCTCGCGGAAGCGGCCGCCTTGACGGGAAGCCCGGAACGCGCCGCCTCGGCCGCCGCGGCGGCTGAATACGCAGCCGTGTTTCTTGCCGATCCGAAAGGCGGGTTCTACTTCGCACAGGAGTCAGCCCTCATGGGGCCGGACGGCGAGATGTCGGGCGAAGAGTTCTACAAGCTCCCGGACTCCGCCCGAAGGAAAATCGGGATGCCCGCGCGGGACAAAACGATGCGCGTCGCGGACAACGCGGCCGCCGCCGCCGCGCTGCTCCGCGCGTCCGATGTTCTGTCCCGCCCGGCGGTTGAGACCGCCGCGCTAGCCGCCGTGGAAAGAATTCTCAGCGACGCTTGGAGCGACGACTTCGGGGCCGCGCGGGTCATACCCCCGCAAGGCGAAAAACCGGATTTCTCCGAAACGCGGCTTGCAGACAACGCGCTGCTCGCCCGCGCTCTTATCGAAGCCTATCAAACCACGGGCGAGACGAGGTTCCTCGACAAGGCCGAGTCGGCCGCAGCGATTATCCATAAAAATTTCAGGCGCGCGGACGCGCAGGAGTTCTCCCTGTACGAAGCCGCTTCCTCTAGTGGCGGCGGCTCGACCGTGTGTTCCTCAGATTCATTCTCGAATCTCGTTGTCGTTTCCGTCCTCTCGGATTTATATCTGCTGACGGACAACGAGGCGTATAGGGCGCGCGCCGACGCGTTGGTCGCAACTATGAAAGCAATGTCTTCCACCGACCTTTTTTCGGCGCTCGGCAGGGAGACTCTATTCAGGATGGAGCACAAGCCTTTGATGATGGTGGTCGTCGGCTCGAAGAAAGACCCCGCCACCGCCGCGATGCGCTCGTCCGCTCTAAAATTCTTCGAGCCTCTCAAGCTCGTCATGACGGTGGACCCGGAGCTTGACGCCGCGATTCTGGAGCGGCTCCCTTATTCCGCGCGCCCGAAGCCGACTCTTTTCGCCTGCGTGGACACCGCTTGCTCGTTCCCGGTGGACGACCCGGCGGAGACGGAGCCTAAAATGCGCGTTTTCGTCGATCGGCACATGTTTGCCGAACCGCAACCCGGAAAGCTAGCCTTCTGACCGTCCGCTCCGGCGGCCCCGGTTTTGTGCTATAATGTCTCTCTTGAAGCGTAACGGAGGTGGCTGATGACCGCCCTTGTCAAAACTGACGGAATAAGAAAAGAACTTGCGGCCATGCTCGGACCGCTTGCGGAGCAGACTATCGAGGCCGCGCGCTCGGCGGGAAAGACCCTTGACGCCGCCGTCCTCTTCGGAAGCGCCGCCGGCCCCGGCTTCGTCCCCGGCAAATCTGATGTCAATATCTTCATGGCTTTCGATTCCGTGGACGTCGCCCTGCTGAACGCGTTGCGCCCCGTCTTCGACCGCTGGATGAAGAAACTCCGCGCCCGCCCAGTCGTCGCCGACCGCGCTTTCATCTCCGGCTCGGCGGACGTTTTTCCTATGGAATTCCTTGAATGGAAAGAGCGCGCAGTCGCTTTTTACGGCGACAACCCGGTGGAGAATATCCCGGTATCCCTTGAAAACCTCAGGATGGAAATCGAGGTAAATCTGCGCGGCAAACGGCTCCGCTTGATTCAGGCCGCTCTGGAAATCGGCTCCAAACCCGCAAAGTTCCAGCCGTTCCTCGAAAGCACGCTCTCCACGTTCGCCACAATATTCAGAAATATTCTGCGGTTGGCAGGCTCTCCGGCGGCGGGCGCGGGGGACCCGGACTCGGTCATCGCGGGCGTCGAGAGCCTCGCCGGATTCAAGCTCTCCACCTTCCGCGAACTTGCGGCCATGAAAAAATCAAAAACAAAGGCTCCCGCAGGAAAACTTGAGACCGTGTTTCAGTCTTACCTGACTGAGTTGGACTCTCTGACGGAATTCGTCGATAAAATGGAAGTGGGCGGATGAAGGCCGCGAGAATGCAACGAGCCGCCGCGCTCGCCGTTCTGGCGCTGATTGTCGCATGCGCCGCCGCGTTCGCGCAGGACAGGCCGTCCGGCTATGTCAACGATTTCGCGGGCGTGATGGACCCTGCCGCTCGCTCCCGCCTCGAAAACATGCTCGCCGCCCTCGATGAAAGGACTTCCGCTCAGATCGCCGTCGCCGTGGTGGACACCATAGGCGATTCCTACATCGAGGAATACGCCGTCAAGATGTTCGAGCGGTGGGGCGTAGGGCAGAAGGGCAAAGACAACGGGGTCCTGCTTGTCGTCGCGATGAGCGAGAGAAAAATCAGAATCGAAGTCGGCTACGGGCTGGAAGGCGCGGTGACGGACGCCGAATCGAAATTCATAATCGACGAGATAATCGCGCCGCCGTTCAAGCAGGGAGACTATTCAGGCGGAATAAGCGCCGGAGTCGAGGCGCTCGCCGCCATCGTTCTGGAAGAATACGGCATTGCCCCTGAAGAGTTCGACCTGAACGCGGCTCCCGCGAGCGGACCGGGCAGCCCGCTGCCTCAAAAGTTCAGTCTCCTACAGATGATTTTCATGGGCATTGTGGGCATTTTTCTCCTGATATTGTTCATCACCAATCCGACCCTGTTTTTTATGTTGCTGTTGTCCGGAGGGGGAAGGGGCGGCGGCTGGTCGAGTGGCGGCAGGGGCGGTTTCGGGGGCGGCTTCGGAGGCTTCGGGGGCGGCATGAGCGGAGGAGGCGGAGCCTCCGGCGGATGGTAGCCCGCTCGGCTCTCTCTCCATTCCTTGCGGCATTCTCCATGTGTCCGTTATAATGTCCCGGCGCGGGGCGGCCCGCAAAGCGTTGCTGACTACTACTAAAACAAGGATGACGATATGAACAAAGAGAAAATTTCCGACCTGAGAACGAGAATTGCTCAGTTGAAGGTGGCCCGCGAAGACCTCCGGGAGCCGCTGGATTTCTACTCGAAAATACTCGACGCGTACGATAGCTGCGACGCGTCGGATTTCGGCGAGCCGTTCACTCCCCCTGCGGCAGCGGCTAAAGGCCCTTATCCTTTCATCGCGCTCGGAGAGACCGAGCTTGACTGGAACGCAGCCGCGCCTCTCTTCCGCTCCCTCTGCAAGACTTTCATCGAAAACGTCGAAGCGGAAGAGGACGTAGAGCGCGCGGCTGAAACTGCCGACGAAGACATCGCGAGCGTCATCAGAAACGCGTTCCGCGTGTTCATCTCCGCCGGAGCCGGCGTATCCGCCGAACCGACGGAGGAAGTGACGCCTCAGCTTGCCTTCATCTCGTTTCTGGCGATGAGGCCGTTCGTGGACGCCTACGTCGCGGGAGCGCGCGCGCTGCTCGACAACGAGGACGGCGTTTACGAAGCCGTATGCCCGGTGTGCGGAGGAATCGCCGCTATGTCGGCGCTCGTCCGCGAGGAAGGCCACAGACATCTCGTCTGCTCCGCGTGCGAGACCTCGTGGCTGTACAAACGCACCAGATGCCACCTGTGCGGCAACGAAGAGCCTCGGACGCTCGGATACATTATGGCCGAAGGCCCCGGAGTGGAGGACTGCTACACGGCGGCCACATGCGAAAAATGCAAACAGTACCACAGGATGCTGGACACCCGCAAGAAAAAGTTCGAGATAGACATAGCTCTAGAAGCCATCGCCGCCGCGCACCTTGAAATACTCGCTCAGCGCGAAGGCTACTCCCCGGCTCCCGGCTGGCGCGGCCTCGACAACTCGAACTGACCCGACCGCGCCCGCAATCCCGGCGGCGTCATGTTTCGGCATAAGAAAGAACAATCAATTGAGCGACACGGACGAACAACAGGCGTTTTCGGCGAAATATAAAATCTTTCGGTTTCTGGCGAGGACAGCGTTGCTGTTTGTCTATCTCCTGATACGCGTCCTTCCGCTTAAAGCTCATAAAACGCTCGCAAACGCGGCAGGCCTCGCGCTCCATAAGTTTGTTCCGCGCAACCGCAAACTGGTGGCCAACCACCTCGAAATGGCTTACGGCGACGAACTGTCCCCGGACGAAATCCAAGATATCGCTCTGCGCTGCAACCGGCACATGGCGATGAATATTTTTGAATTCATCCGTTTTCCGTCCATGAGTTCTAAGGAGATACTGAGGCGGGTGACTTTCGAGGGCGAGGAAAACATCAAAGAAGCTCTTGCGGTGAACAAAGGCGTGATAGCGCTTTCAGGGCATTACGGAAACTGGGAGCTTCTGGGCGCGGCGCTCGTCGCGCGCGGCTACTCGTTGACAGTCGTGCGTCGCGACCAGAACGACGGCCTCATCAACGATGTGATTCAAAAGCAAAGAGAGAAAAAAGGCATCAAGACAGTTCCGAGGGACAAGCCGATATTCAAGCAGATTATATCCCTGCTGAACAGCAACGAAATTGTAGCTCTCATAGCCGACCAGAACGCTGCGGAAGGCATTTTTGTGGACTTTTTCGGACGCCCCGCCTCGACATTTAAAGGCCCGGCCCTCTTTAGCTCCATCACCGGCGCCCCCATAATCCCCGTCTTCATCGTCAGGGAAGACTATATGAAACACCGCGTTGTTTTCAGGCCCGCCATCAGTGTCCAACTCACCGGCGACAGAGATCGCGACGCCTTGGCGGTCACACAGGCATGCGCAATGGAAATCGAGCGCATTATAAGGCTTCGCCCGGAACAGTGGATGTGGCAGCACAAACGCTGGAAAACCCAGCAGCAAGAGACATAACTCCGAATCAGCGACCGCTGAAAACACTTTCCTTTGCGACACCCCACGAGCCATGTTTTAGGCGCGCACAACGGCAAAAACAGCGCCTGTTTTCTATCATGAAGGCACGCGAAACGTTTTTTCGGGCGCGGCAAATACGGCAAAAGCGCTCTCGGCTCCCGTACTTTATCCTATTTAATTGATTCGGAATTGCGAAAAGCGGCGTGGTAGGGGCGATCGGTCGCCCGTCTCGGGCGCTATTTGTCCGCTTCGGCTTCGTAGGGGCCGAACTCGATTTCGCCGTCGTATTCTCTGAAAGTGGCGAAGTCGAGGGAGTCTGCGGCGAGCCACGAGGCGTTTTTGATGGTGATTTTGACGCCGGGCATGACTTTTTTTCTGACGTGGACTTTGAGTCCGGCGCTTTTTAGTCTCACGAGTTTTTCTTCAAGGTCTTCCTTTTTTTCCTTGAAGGCGCGGAGTTTGGCGAGGAGGGCGAAGCGGTCGCGGGACATGAGCAGGATGCGTTGCTGCTGTTCGTCTGTTATCTGTTCGGGGGAGCAATGTTTGCGTTTTTCGGAGCTTTCGAGGGATTTGCTCTGCATCTCGACTTGTTTTTCGGCGTCTTTTATTTCGTTCTGCATTTTGTCGAGTTCTTCGCGGAGGGTGGGGCTGCCGCCGACTTCGATGAAGGTGGGTGTCTGGGTGGGAGTGCCGACTTGGTTGCAGGAGACGCTTTTTGCGGCGCGGGTGACGCCGCCCATTATGAATCCTTTTTTTCCGGAGAGGACGACTTTTCCGGAGCTGCTGATTTTGGAGTACATGATGGATTCGTCGACATAGATGTCGCCGTCGGCGTAAACGGTGGCTTTGTCGATGAACTTGGCGGTGAGGTTGCCTCGGCAGACGATGAGGGCTTTGTCTTGTCCTAGGATTCCCTGTTTGACGATCATGTTGCCGCCGCACTCGATGGTGCAGATTTCGACGCTTCCGCCGATCTGGATGTCGCCCATGGCGCGGATGGTGAATCCGGACAGGACGCTGCCGCGAACATGCACCGAGCCGGTGAAGTCGATGTTGCCTGTTGAGTAGTCGACGTCGCCGGGAATCTCGACGACGGGTATGACGTTCACTTTGTTGCTTGTGAGTTTGGGCTGGCCGTCGACGGCGGCGAGGATGAGGTTGGGATCGGAGGGGGCGGGTTTTGTGTTGAGGCCGATGGGGGTGGGGATGTCGCGTCCGGCGCGCTGAGCGATGGGCGCGCCGTAGATAGTGATTCCCGGTCTTCCGGGGGTGGCGGGTTTTTTCCTTGCAAGGGGGTCGCCCGCTTTGCATTTGTGGAACAGGTTAAGCTCTTTGAAATCGACTTCGCCTTCCTCGTCGACTTTTGGTTTCGGTTTTCCGGCGTTGATGTCGAAGAAGTATTCTATCTCGCCGTCCTGTCCGTCTTCGGGCCGCTGGCCTTTGGCGATGACGAGGTCCTGATTGTAGAGGCCGTCTTTGATTATCTTGTCGATAGCGTCCACCATGATGCCGGTGGTGATTTCGTTTCTTTTGAGGTAGGAAAGAATGTCGCTTTTATCGATGGGGTTGCCACCGAAGGGAGGCTGGAGTTTTATGAGGGCTTGGGTGGAGTCTTTGGAGATGTTAACGTCGAACCTGCCGTGGCGCATCTCGCCGACTTCTATGAAATCTCTGAACCTTATGGAAGAAATGATGTTCTCGATTTTTTCTAAGTCGAGGAAGAAGGTTGCGGCGCCGGCGGTTTTGACGGCTTCCATGACGTCTTTGATCTCGGCTTTTTTGCCTCTGCCCATGGGTGGATCGATCTTGATTAGGACTTTGTCTTTCAATTCGTTCAGTTTAGCGGTGACTTTGCCGTTGACGGCTTCGGGCTGTGGGGGGGCGACGACGAAAGGCTCGGCGTTTTTCTCGTTGAGGGCGTTTTCGATCGCGCCGAAGTCGACCTGATCGACGCGTTTGTCGAGGAGGGCCTCTTTTGCGGCGGTGAAAGCGGCCGCGGTGTCGTTGAAGCTGTCTGGCGAGAAGGCGATTTTAACGCCCTGAGCTTCGTAGCTTAGCTTGAATAGGCCTTGATTGTCGCCGTTTGCCATATAATAGAACTCCTGTGAAGACTATGGGAAAGCGCCGGTCGAGAGCTTAAAAAGCTTGACACCATCCGCACGCCGTTTAATATTAGAACAATCCCTATACGCATGTCAACGGGACGATATATTGGAAGAGCGCCTAAACAAAAGAGAAATGACGGTCGGGCTAGTCCGGGCGTGTTTCGGCGTGGTTCTGGTGTATCTGGCGTTTATCGGGTCGCTCGGCAATCCTGCGGAGAGGTTCGAAACGTCGATTATGGCGCTGGCCGCGACGGTGTTCGCGGTGGCGCTGTCTTTGTTCATTCCGGAGAGGTGGGCCGCCGGGGCGTGGCTGTTTTTTATCATAGACGCGGCGGCGGTCGGCGCTTGCGTATGGTTCCTCGGTGGCATGAACTCGTGGGCGGTGTATTTCATCCCGCTGCTGGCGGTGTCGGCCGTGTACAGGTTCTCTGCCGACCAGTCGCTTGCGGTGTCTGTGGCCCTCGCGGCGGGCATCGTCGCGTTTGCGAGTTTCAATCGGCAGGGGACGCTGTATCAAGCTTTCATGTGGGCGGCGATTGTGATGGCGGTGTGGGCGGTGTCGGTGCAGAGGTTCCGGGTGTCTCAGGAAGAAAAGTATAGAATGATGTACCTCGATCAGGAGAAGGCGGCCTCGGAGCTTGAGAAGAAGATCAGGGAACTAGAAGAGAAGCTCCAGTCGCACACCATAACGGACACTGTGACGGGGCTGAAGAATTTCAGGTATTTCCGGGCGAGGCTGGAGGAAGAAGTCGCGCGGGCGCAACGGAAGAATCAGGTGTTCTCGCTTGCGTTGATGGAGATAGAGGACATGCCTGATTTTTCAAAGGTGTACGGGGAGCAGGAGACCCGCAAGGCGCTCGCCCGCCTTGCCGCCAAGCTCAAGGATGCGTTCAGAAACACCGACCTGCTGTGCAGGTACAGCGACACGCAGTTCATGATGCTGCTAACCGAGGCGGACGCGAAGAACTCGCTCGTGCCCATAATGAGGATGCGAAAGAATCTTGAGAAAACAAGTTTCGGACCGGACAACCGGTTCCAGTTCAGCTATAGTTTCGGCATATCGTGCTATCCGTACGACGCGCGGGAAGCGGGCGGGCTGCTGAGCCTCGCGTCCGCCTCGCTTCGCAGGTCGCGCCAGAAGGGATCGGGAATGATAACTCTGGCGTCTTCCCTGTTCAAGAAAGGACCGGTCTCCTGAGGGATGCTTAGAATAAATGGCGCGAAGAAGGACGCCGCGTTCGCGGCGCTCCTGTTTGTGTCCTGTTTCGCGCTTTATCTGGCGACGATGGCGCCGACAGTGACGTTCGGCAATTCCGGAGCGTTCGCGCTTGCGGCGGCGGGCGCAGGGGCGGCGCATCCGCCGGGGTTTCCTCTGTACGCGCAGTTGGGGACGCTGTTCCAGCTTTTGCCGTTCGGGGACGCCGCGTTCAAACTGAACGCTATGTCAGCGTTCTTCGGCGCAGCAGGGGCAGCCGCGCTGTTCATGGCGGCGCGCGGCTTCAAGGCGTCGCGGTTGACCGCCGCATTCGGAGCCGCCGCGTGCGCGTCGGCTCCCGCGCTGTGGTCGAGGGCATTGGTCGCCGACCGGCATACGCTTGATTTCCTACTCGTGGCTTTGTTCCTAGCCGCAGTTTCCGAAGCCGGCGCAAAGGGGGTCAGGGCGGTTGCGGGGGCTGCGTTGGCGGCCGCGCTTGCCGCGCTGAACGGGTGGCTTTTAGCCGCCGCTCTGATGCCGATTGTGGCGGTCGCCGCGCTGTCGGGCGGGAGGCTGCCGCGCAGGCTGTCCTCGCTCGCCGTCTCCGCGTTCGCGGTCGTTTCCGTCGCGGCGATGCCGGCGTTCATCGCGCTGCGCGCGGCTTCTTCTCCATTCGTCAATTGGGGCAATCCCCGAACTCCAGAGCTTTTTCTGGAATACATGAGGGGCGCGCGCCTGATCGATCCCGCCAACAGGCTGGTTTTCGACGTTGCCGAATTCGCAGGGCGTCTGGCGGATTTCGCCCACGGTTTTCAGTTTGAGTTCATATCCGCGCATATCCTTCTGGGATTGATAGGATTCGCGCTGGCGGTGTCTGAAAGGCCCCGCCGCGCGGCGGCTCTCGCGTGGGTGGCCGCGACCCTTACGGCGGGCGCGGTCTTCTTTTTCTCTTTCAGCGGAGACGAATCGACGGCCGGGGAACTGAGGGCGCAACACATAGGCGCGTTCGCCGTTTTCGCGCTTTTCGCGGCGGTCGGGGCGGACGGGATAGTCAGGAGAATATCGGCCACGCGGGCGAGGGCGCTTGCTCCGGTTGCGGCGCTGGTCCTGCTGGCCACCGTCGCGTCGCCTCTGTCGGCCAACTTCCGCGCGATGGACATGAAAAATGAAACGCGGGCGGAAGCGCTCGCGCTCGATTTCATAAAAAGGCTTCCGAGGGACGCGGCGCATTTTGCGCAAGGTCCACAGTTCGCGCTGCCGGAGGCCTATGTATCACGCTCGCGAAACCTTCGGGCGGACATAGAGACGATAGACGCGTCCGGCGGGTATTTTGCCGCGCGGCTGTCCGGGCATGCAGGAGGCGCGGATGCTGCGATAGACCAAACGGCGGGCGACGACAGGCTACGCCGCCCTCAGGCTTTCGACGCCAGAAGGCTCATGGACGGCGCGGCGGTTCCGATGAAACAACGCGGCCCGTTCTTCTTCATCTCTGATGTTTCGGGTTGCGACCCTGATGGGTGGGACCCCGACGCAAACGGTTTCACGCCTGAAACGACCGCCGGGAAAGACTACGACATGAGAGCGGCAGGGCCTCTTCTGAAATTGCGCGCCGCCGAATGCAAGTTCGCTCAAGGCTCCACAGGCGCGGGTTTCAACTTGGTTCAGGAAGCGGTGGACGACTTTCCGGATTCGGCGAGGATAAGGACGCTCGCAGCAGCCGCTCTCGAACAGCGCGGCTTCAAAAACGAGGCTCTCGAAAAGTATCATCAGGCGGTCGCCATGTGCGGCTCGTGCGCGGATACCATCGCGCGCATCGGCGGCCTCATGGCGGCCGGCGGCGAACTCCAGTCCGCTTCGGTTTACTACCAGCGCGCTCTGGATAAACGCCCCGGCTTCATCGAGGCTGAATTGGGACTCGCGAACATCGCCCGCCTCAACGGCGAACTCGCCCAAGCCGACGAGATTTATTCCCGCCTCCTCGAAAGACGCCCAGACTCGATTGTAATCCTCAACAACTTCGCAAACCTCAAAGCGAGGACGCGCAAGATAGACGAAGCCGAAAAGATGTTCCGCGCTGCGCTCGAGATCGACCCGCGCTCGGGGTTCACCGCTCTGAACTTCAGCTCCTTCCTTCTGGAAACCGGCCGGGTGGCGGAAGCCGCCCGCATCCTCGAATCCGCTCTCGACCGCAACCCTCACAACGCCCCGGCTCTCTACAACGCCGGAATTGCCGCGCACCGCTCCGGAAACATCGAATCCGCCGAACAATACTATAATGCCGCGGTTTCCGTCGATCCTGACCTTATCAACGCGTGGACGAATCTAGTGTTGCTGCTGCTCGACTCCGGCAGGCTGCAACAGGCGCGCGAAACAGCGAAACGGATGAACCTATCGGTAAGCAAAGAGCTTGGCGAACAGGCGTTCATCATTCACCTGAAAACGGAGAAAAGGGCGGTGGAGAGCGACCCGACGGATGAATCCGCTTGGGCTTCGCTCATAGGCGGTCTCATTATAATGGGACAGAGAGAACAGGCAGAGGCGGCCCTCAAAGAAATGAGGGCTATATCCGGCGGCAGACTCGCCGCTCTCGATGCTCGCCTCCGAAAAATGCTAGAAGACTCGAAAATCAATGAGCCTCTAAATTGACAGCAAAAGTTTTCCCTTAAAAGCGTTAAAAGCGCCCCCGGCGGCCAAAGAGAAACTTTTGAAAAAGTTTCTCTTTGGAATCTCTTCAAAACGTTTCAATGCGCGACGGGACGCGACGCGCCAGCGCCGCGTCCCGTCGCTCCTGTGAAAATGTTTAAGCCCTAATCCTAATGATGAATTCAGCATGATTTGACGCGCTGTGTTTTTTGCTTTAATCAAAGCAGGCGCAAAAAAGCGGATCAACCGTCGAGCGCTTCCCGGACTTTTTGCGCAAGTTCGTCTACCGAAAATGGTTTCTGAACGAAGCGCACGCCGGCGTCCAAAATGCCATGATGCGCGATTACGTTAGCGGTGTAGCCGGACATGTACAGAAATTTCATGTTAGGCCGTGTTGCGCCGAGTTTCTCCGCGACTTCGCGTCCAGTCATCTCCGGCATTACCACATCGGTAAGCAGCAGATGAATATCTCCGGCGTATTCCTCAGCCTTCTTAAACGCTTCTGACGGCGTTTGGGCGGCGAGCGCATTATAGCCCAACCCTTCTAGAATTCTTTTCCCAAGAGACAGAATCGCCGGCTCGTCCTCGACTATCAGAACAGTCTCTGTGCCTGTTTGCCGTAAGCGAGGCGGCTCGGTTTTTGCCGCCTCTTCGCTGTTTTCGCTTTCGAATCTAGGCAGATACACCTTGAACGTGGAGCCTTTGCCCGGTTCGCTGTAAACGTTGATGAAACCGTTATTCTGTCTGACGGCTCCATAAACGGTAGCCAGCCCAAGCCCGGTGCCTTTTCCCTTAGTGGTGTAGAAAGGTTCGAATATGTTATTAAGCGTTTCAGTGTCCATACCGCACCCATCGTCGCTTACCGCGATCATCGCGTATTCACCCGGAATAAAACCAAGATGGTCGGCGCAGTACTCTTCATCTAGGGCCGTGTTTTCCGTTTCTATAGTAACCTTGCCCACGCCGGCGATTGATTCTCTAGCGTTCACTATCAGGTTGGCAATGATCCGGTCGATCTGTGATGGGTCAATTTTTATCGTCCAGATGTTGTGTCCCGGTTTCCATACAAGGTCGATATCCTCGCCGATGAGCCGTTGCAGCATTTTCAACATGTTCGACACGCTTTTGTTCAAGTCCATCGCTACGGGAGAAACAGTCTGTTTGCGGGCGAAAGCCAGCAGTTGGCGGGTAAGTTCGGCTGACCGTTCCCCCGCCTTGTGAATTTCCTCAATGTCTTTATAGATGGGATCTGCGGCATCCATGCTCGCCATAGCAATTTCCGCGTTGCCGATTATTACTGACAGCATGTTGTTGAAATCGTGCGCCACGCCCCCGGCCAGCCGCCCGACAGACTCCATCTTCTGGGATTGTATCAGTTGGGCTTCCATGATGCGCTGTTTAGTGATGTCCTGTGAGAGAATGAACAAGCCTTCAGGCACAGGTTCGACGCTGAGTTGAAAATAGCCCCGCCCGCCGTCGGCATATTTAAACTCATTCTCGAAACGCCGGGGAACGCGTTCCATCATGCATTCCCGAAGCGCAGAAAAAAGTTCGGTGTCTTCGATGCCCGGATACGCCTCCATCATAGTATGGCCGATCAGTTCATCCTTTCTTTTGCGGCCTTGGCGGGCGACCGCGTCGTTTACATAAGCGTATTTCCATTCCGGCGTGATTATCTGGCATCCTTCCAGCATTCCGTCTAGAGTCGAACGGTATCTTTCTTCGCTTTCGCGCAGAAACTTCTCGGCCCGCTTGCGCTCTGTTATATCAACCACAGTGGTGATGAAATGAAGCGGGTTGTTATCGCTGTCGCGTCGCATTGTCGCGCTGACATCCGTCCATACAGCGTTGCCGTTCCTATGGATATACCTCTTATCGAAACGCGCGCTGTCTTCAATGCCTTCAAGCAAAGGGGCGATGCGCCGCTCAGTCTCCGGCACGTCTTCGGGCGGGGTAAGTTCCTGCCAAGATTTACCCTTAAGTTCCTTAACCGCGTATCCGAGCATGTCGGCGAAAGCCTTGTTGACATTAATCTCGCCCGTCGGCAACGTTATGGATTTTCCCACGTTCGCCGCCTCGAACACGGCTCGAAATAGTTGAAGACTCTCTCTCAGTTCCCTCGTGCGGACCGCTATCTGCCTTCGCAAAGACCAAGACCATAGCAGGGCTAATATCACGATTAGCAGCAGCGGAGCGGCAACGAGGGCGACGCGCCTTATTGCCTCCCGCGAGGATATGCTCGGCTCATATACGCCAAGCCACTTTTCATAAATCCGCTGATACTCTCCGGAGTCTTTAAGTATCCGCAGCCCCTCCGTGAATTGTGCAAGCAGCGCTTCGTTTCCCTGCGGCACGGCGTAGGCGTACTCGCCTGAATAGAATGCCTGACGGCCGATCTCGATATTTTTCCATCCGTATTTTCTGACAGCGTGCAGCGCGCCGAACCGGGTCATAAGTCCGATGTCGTTCCGGCCTTCGGACACCGCGCGCGCGACATCTTCCTGCGTCTCGACGGTGGTTACCCTAGCCTCGATTCCGTGTTCCGCTAGCGCGTCCAGTATGGCGTCCCCGGCTTGCACGACTAGGTCTCGACCCCGCAATTCTTCGATTTTAGAGGGGGGCGGCCCTTCGCCTTTCCTTACTACGCCGACGCAGTGAATCACTAAATATCTCGGCGAGAAATCCAGAACGCGATCGCGTTCCGGGCTGTAGAACATTCCTTCAAGCGCGTCGATTTTTCCGTCGCGCAACGCGTCTACCATGTCGGCCCATGGCCCCAGTTGAATCCGCGCGTCTATATTCATCTCGCGCGCGACAGCCCGCGTTAACTCTACGGTGAATCCCGCAGGGCGGCCCTTTTCATCCAAAAATTCAAAGGGCGGATAGTTGTGGTCGCCGCCAATGACAATCGTGCGGTCTGGCGGCATCTCAAGATGCGCAAACCACTTGGCGTGCAGCCGTCGGTGCGTCCCGTCGGCTACGGCTAAAGCCAGTCCTTCATTCAGAACCGACAACAACTTGCTGTCGCCCTTCTTTACCGCAAAGCAGAAATCTTGCGAAAACCCATAAACCGGGGCATCGACTATTTTCAGATTCCTTAGCCCGGTTTCTTCCAAAAGACGCAACGCGACGAGCCGTTGAACAACCACAGCGTCGCAGCTTCCCTTTGACAGCGCATGGAAAGCGTCCGCAAAAGAGGGCGTTGTAGAGATTATGAAATCCCTTTTCTCTCGCTTAAGAAATTCCTCCGCGTTGTCGCCTTTCATGACACATACCCGCTGCCCTCGTAAATCCGCCAGACTTCGAGTTTCCGATTTCTTCCGCGCGACAATCGCTCCATGCATAGTCATGTAGGGAACTGTGAAGTCGAAAAGATGTTCCCGTTCCGGCGTCCGTCCCACAAGCGGCAGAGCGTCAACCTCGCCTTTTTCCAGCCATCCTCTTACCTCCGTCCATGGCCCGGTTCGAAAGGTTGCCTTGCGGCCCATCTTCCCGAGAGTCTCTCTCATCAATTCGACGGAAAAACCGTCGGCCCTTCCATTTTCGTGGACAATGGAAAAGGGAGGATAATCAATCTCCGCGGCGCTGCGAACCGCAGGCGCAGTTGGTTCAGAGGCGTAGGCCTGAAAAGGACTCAGCATTGCGATTGCCGGAACCAAAAAGAGCAGCCCAAAAACGCACAGCTTGACGGCAAGAGAGCGCTCGGCGCTTGATGCGCCTCGTTTATTGTATTGTCTCGTGTTTGACTTTTTGGCAATGATAAAAGCTGATGATTCCGGAACTGGATCGGTCGGCTGCGACATTTTATCAAATATTATGCGCAACATCGCGATGAAACGTGGCGCGCTTATTATCGCCACGACCGAAGCGAGATTCATTACAAAAACGGAATCAAGTGTTGCCGTCATCGTTGCGCTCCTTGAATCTCTAAATAAGTCTCTGTCCAAAAGTCGCCATGCGCTTTTCTGATGTTGCCGCTTTACTTATAGTCATCATGCGCGACATAAAAGATTTGTCATGTTTCGATTTGTTTGATTCAATAACATAGTAGCGCTAATTTTCCATTTTTGAAATACTTATTAAAACCATGACAATGTAGCGGCAATATTCGCAAGCGCCTCCGGCGGCCAAAGAGAACTTTTTCAAAAGTTTTCCCTTATTTCCCCTTAAAAGTTTTCCTTTAACTCTCCTTGCGGTGGTGGCGGTGGCAGTATAATAAAACGAGGGAGCGATTTAGGCATGGAACCGGGAGAGAGCGGCGCGATGCCGCTGTGTTTGGAGCTTATCGCGCATTGCAGTGCGATGTGCTGCCGCATGGGCGGGACCATGCTGACGCCCGATGAAATCGCTTCCGGTCAATACGAGACGGAAACATTCTGTCTGAAGAAGAAAGAGTTGTGCGACAAAGACTTTGAATGTTACCACCGGATAATCCAGTGCCGGACGCGGACGCTCGTGTGCGTGTATCTGGGAGAGGACGACAGGTGCGGCATATACGAGCGGAGGCCGGAAGTCTGCGCGGGGTTCAGTTGCGGTTTCGGCGGCCCGGACGGCAGGAAAAAAACGATATACGGCGAGAGGGACATGATGCGGCTGAGCGCCGGGATGTCGTTTTCGCTCAACCCGTCGGTCAGGCTAAAAGCGGTCATAGCGGAGCCGGGGCGGGAAAGGGTGTTTTTGCTTTACAGGGACAGGGAACTATGCGTTGATTCGATGGCGTCCGTCCCGCCGCCGTGGCCGGGGGCCACGGACGAGCAGATTGTGGAAGTGTTTTTGATGTTCGGCGGAGGCAAGCTGCTGGGCGATGTGGAAGAGCAGGCGAGAGCGCATTTTGCGTCTGCCGCAGGAGACGCCTCGCTCGGAGTCCGCCGCCTAGTTGTGGCCTGTTTGCGCGAGAAACTGCTATTGCCGTGCCATTGCTGAAATCGCCAAATCGGAGGAAAAACAAAAAGAATGGCTAATATCAGAAGACATTTTCCGGGAGGCCCTGCGGAGGCGGCTCGCACGGCAAGGCGCGTCACTTCCATCGGCCTTGTTATCAATGTCGCGCTGTCGGCGGCCAAGTTCGCCGCAGGCGTTTTCGGCGGCAGCCAAGCGATGGTCGCGGATGCCATCCACAGTCTTTCAGACACCGTCACGGATATCGCGGTGATAGTCGGGTCGATGTTCTGGCAAAGGCCGCCCGACGAAGACCATCCGCACGGACACGGGCGCATCGAGACAGCCGTGACGGTTTTCATAGGGACGGCGCTGGCGGCGGTAGCGGTCGGCCTGATCTACAACGGCGCCGGCGGCGAAGAAGTCGGCATCGACGCCT
>ENA-UOWO01002119-UOWO01002119.1-activated-sludge-metagenome-genome-assembly--contig:-NODE-2119-length-25131-cov-4.598301_pt1 | contig 25131 bp, 23 predicted proteins | sample MGYA00238148_ERZ761564 | MGnify/ENA primary metagenome ERZ761564 (study PRJEB28885, sample SAMN05720194) | activated sludge metagenome | isolation source: Anaerobic digester | place: USA... | reverse complement strand
ATAACGTAGCGTGACTGGAGTTCAGACGTGTGCTCTTCCGATCTGACGCCGCGGCCTTGGCTCCACGCCGGGAACGGCCCACCTTTAAAACAACCACCGGTTTCTTGATGGCCGTCTTAAGAAAATCCTGCCCGTTTTTAAGCCCTTCCATGTAGATCACCACGACATCCACATTGCTATCGTTATTGAAATATTCAATAAGATTCCGCTCTTCCACATCCACTTTATTGCCCAAATTAATCAACGCCGCCAGCCCGATCTTTTCCATCACGGTCCAGCCCATGAGAGCGATCGCCAAAGCCCCGCTCTGGGAGATGAACGCGATTTTCCCCGGCAGGACACTTTTTGGCCCGAAGCTGGCGTTAAGATGGGACGGGGTATAAACGATGCCCAGGGTATTCGGGCCCAGGACAGCGATGCCGTTTTCGTCCGCGATCTGCTTGATCTGATCTTCCTCCGCCTTATTGCCCACTTCCGAGAACCCCGAGGTAATGATCGAAATATTTTTGATGCCTTTGCGCGCGCAGTCCCGCATCGTTGACACCACCATCTTGGCCGGGATGGCAATAACAGCCAGGTCAATCTGGCCAGGAATATCCTGCACCGTCGGATACGTTTTCTGCCCCAAGATCACCTCTTCTTTAGGATTCACGGGCAAAATTTCTCCGGTAAACCCCGCTTCTATGACATTCTGCAGAATCTGAAACCCGATCTTCGCCGGATTCGCGGAAGCGCCGATGATCGCAACCCTCTGCGGATAAAAAACCCCTTTTAAATCCTTTAAAATTTGCCCCTCGCCTTCGTTTCCATTATGGTTCAGAGATGAATTGTGTTCAGCGGACATCACGGACAGCCTTTCTATTAATATAATTATTAAAAGTAAAAATCGGATTATTGTAACAAATAAAAGGGATTATGACAATGTCGTATTCATCTATTTCCCTGGGGAAACCCTTTATTCCCGGGGGGAACGGATAAAAAAGGAGGGGGATTCCGCCTCACAGCCCTTGCCATCCTCAACCGGGCAGGCCGGATCAGCGTTGTCGGTTCAAAAAAGCCCTGGCCTTTGAAGGCCAGGGCTTAAATCCCAACTTACTTTCCATTATAAAGATGGACATCGCTCTGCGGGAAGGGGATGGTTATCCCGGCTTCCTGAAGGGCGAGCTTGCCTTTTTCCACGACATCAAAATAAACAGCCCAATAATCTCCGGGCTTCACCCAGGGACGGCAGACCAAATTGACGCTGCTTTCCCCCAATTCACTGACCGCGACAACAGGGGCCGGATCTTTCAGCACACGCGCATCAGACGCCACCAAATTCATCAGGACATCCTTGGCTTTCTTCATGTCATCACCGTAGGAAATGCCAAACTGCAAATCAACGCGCCGGTTTTCAATCGCGCTGAAATTCGTGATGCTCCCTCCTGTAATATGGCTGTTAGGGACAACAATCTTGCGGTTATCCGGGTGAGCCAACACAGTGTTGAAAATCTGAATTTCCTTGACAGTCCCCATCTCGCCCGCGGCATTGATAAAATCTCCAACGCCAAACGGCTTGAATATCACCAGCATGACTCCGGCGGCAAAATTCGCCAAAGAGCCCTGCAACGCCAGGCCGACGGCCAAACCGGCGGCACCGATCACGGCCACCATCGAGGTGGTTTCCACGCCAAGCTTGTTTAAAGCCGCGATAATGACAAAGACCATAATCCCCATAAAGGAAAGATGCTGGACAAACCCGGCCAATGTCACATCCACTTTGGCCTTAAGCATCAATTTTTTAACAAAGGTGGAAATAAAACTCGCGATGATACGCCCGACGAAGAAAATGACAATGGCGGCAACGATTCTGATGACATAGGTGACGGTCAGGGTCTGCAACTGATTAATGTCAACTTGCATACAGCCAACTCCTTTCAATAACGGGTTTTAAAATGGCTTCTAATAAAACTTGGCCCATCAGCACACCCCAGATGGTTCCGCCCGCAGCCTCATGAAAAAGCTGACAAGGCCGGGGCTTAGCCCTGTCCTGATATTTAACACTCTTTCCCCCCACGCGCAAGCTAAATATTCAGGACAATAGCCAAACAAACCACCCCCGCAGCAAAAAAGACCGGTGGGGCTGCCCAGGCCCACCGGTCTTTCCATCACAAGACAACGTTTTCCTGATTTCCATTCCAGACAAAAACCATAATCACGCAACGGCCGGAAGTTCTTTATACGCCGGAAAGTCAACCGTCGTGCCGGCAATATGGTTAAAATAATTGGTAAAAATATTCAAAGCAACAAGGGCGATCAATTCCACCAGGGCCGCTTGGTTATACCCAGCGGCGAAAAACGCATCAAGTTTTTCCCGGGAAGGATGCCCCTGCGTCTCGACAACATCTTTCGCCAACCCCGTGACCGCTTTGAGCTTCGTGTCCCGGCTCGTTCCGGAACGCAACGCCCAGGTATCTTCTTCACTCAAGCCCGCCATCTTGGCCATCGCGGTGTGTGCCGCAAGGCAGTAACCGCAATGATTAACCTGAGCTATGCTCAAAGCAATAGCTTCTGTCTCTTGGGCATCAAACGCCCCGCTCTTGAGCGCCGCTGTGTGTTCCAGGAACGCTTTGAGCGCGACAGGAGAATGCGCTATGGTAGCGTAAATATTCGGAATCCTCAGGACTTTTTTCTTGATCCCATCCAGCAGCTCCTGAGCTTCCGGAGAAGCCTCTTCATAACGGATTGCTTCTAAGCGCGACATTTCACCCTCCTTCGTAAACGTTTTATCACATCTTGCCCTCGCGAGGGCACGGTCAAACACATATCCTTGGAGCGTTACTCTTCAAAAAGCCATGTCGACAGATAACGCTCCCCGCAGGATGGGAAAATCGTCACAATGGTCTTACCTTCGGCTTCAGGGCGTTTGGCGACCTGCGCAGCCGCCCACATCGCGGCCCCACTGGAAATCCCGGCCAGGATCCCTTCTTCCCGGGCGAGCCGCCGGGCCATCACCCCGGCGTTCTCATGGGACACCAAAATAATTTCATCGATCATGTCCCGGTCGAGGACCTCGGGGATGAAACCCGCGCCGATCCCCTGAATTTTATGCGACCCAGGCGCTCCGCCGGACAAAACCGGGGATTCAACCGGTTCCAGGGCGATTGTCTTGATCGCCGGGTTCCGGCGCTTCAGCACTTCGGAGACGCCGGTGAAAGTCCCGCCGGTCCCGACGCCAGCGATAAAATAATCAACCGCGCCGTCCGTGTCAGCCCAAATTTCCTCGGCAGTCGTTTTCCGGTGAATCTCCGGGTTTGCGGGATTTTTAAACTGCTGCGGGATAAAACTGTTCTTCATTTGGCGAGCTAATTCCTCGGCCTTATCAATGGCCCCCTTCATCCCCAGGGCTCCCTCGGTCAAAATGACCTCCGCGCCCAGCCCTTTCAATAATTTCCTTCTCTCAGTGCTCATCGTGTCCGGCATGGTCAAAATCAAGCGGTAACCTTTCGCGGCTGCGACAAAGGCCAGGGCGATCCCGGTGTTGCCGCTGGTCGGCTCAATGATAATGGAATCCCGGCTTAACAAACCCTGCTTTTCCGCCGCTTCAATCATCGCCACACCGATACGGTCTTTCACGCTCGATAAGGGGTTAAAAAACTCTAACTTGGCCAGGACCGTCGCATCCCCACCCCGGGTCAACTTATTGATCCGCACTAAAGGCGTACCCCCGACGGTCTTGGTAATGTCCTCATAAATACGCGCCATAAAAACCTCCTCCCATCAATCACCCAAGCTGCGAACAAGGCTCACGCCACCCGCTTCAAAGCCTGGTCCAGGTCCCTAAGGATGTCCTCAATATGTTCCAACCCGACGGAAAGCCGGATATAATCCGGCGTCACCCCGGTGGCCCGCTGTTCCTCGTCGGATAGCTGCTGATGCGTGGTGCTCGCCGGGTGAATCGCCAGGGTTTTGGCATCACCGATATTCGCAAGGTGTGAAATCAGTGTCAGGGCGTTAATAAATTTTCGGCCCGCCGCCCGGCCCCCTTTGATACCAAACCCGACAAGGGCCCCGGCGCCTTTGGGAAAATATTTATCCGCCTTGCTTTTTTCCGGGCTTGAGGCCAGCCCCGGGTAATTAACCCAGGCCACGGCCGGGTGTTTTTCCAGATAGCAGGCCACGGCCAAAGCGTTTTCAGCGTGCCGCGGCAAACGCAGAGGCAGCGTTTCCAGCCCCAACAGGAACAGGAAAGCGTTGAACGGGGACATGGCCGCCCCCGTGTCCCGGAGCACCGTCACCCGCGCTTTCGTAATGAAAGCGATATTCCCGGAAGGCTTCAGAGCCTCCACGAAATTAATGCCATGATAACTGGGGTCGGGGTCGGCGATGAGCGGGAATTTGCCGTTGGTCCAGTCAAACCGGCCGGAATCGACGAGCAGGCCGCCGATGGATGTGCCGTTGCCCCCTATAAATTTTGTCGCTGAATACACCACAATGTCCGCGCCGTGATCTATGGGCCGAAACAGATACGGCGTGACCGTGTTGTCAAGGATGAGCGGAACCCCGTGTTTATGCGCGACTTTTGACAAAGCCTCAACGTCGGTCACGTTCAATTTCGGGTTCCCGATTGTTTCCGCGTACACAGCTTTCGTTTTTCCCGTGATCGCCGCCTCCAGCGCGCTCAAGTCGTCCGATTTGACAAACTTGACGGTAATCCCAAGACGTTTCAACGTGTAATGAAACAACGTGTACGTCCCCCCGTATAAATTATCCGCGGAAACAATTTCATCCCCGGTCTGGGCAATGGTCAGGATCGCGGCCGTGATCGCGGCCGAGCCGCTGGCAAAAGCTAACGCCCCCACACCCCCGTCCAGCGCCGCGATGCGCTTCTCAAGCACGTCCGTTGTCGGGTTCATCATGCGGGTATAAATATTCCCGAATTGCTTGAGCGCAAAAAGATCAGCGGCGTGATCCGCATCTTTAAAAACATATGACGTGGTCTGGTAAATAGGCACGGCTCTCGCCCCGGTAGCCGAATCAGGGTCCTGCCCCCCATGAAGGGCCAATGTTTCCAGCCTGAGGTCTTTATCTATTTTGGTCATAACTCCTCCTTGCCTTAAAAGCATCCTTAAATGTTATATGTGATGGCACCCTCTCCCATCTCCCGGCTTTGGCGCTCCAGGTCTGCCAGGGTCACGGCGGCAAGGGCCTGGGATATTTTTTCTCCAAGCCCATTCCATAGACTTTTCGTGACGGTTGCAGATATGCGGTTGGCCTGAGAAATGTTTTTGTCATACCCCACAAGGTCCGCCGTCCCTTCCAAGATTTCTACGATATCTTTCATTGTTATCATCTTTTTGGGCTTCGCCAGCACATAACCGCCGCGTGGGCCACGGAAGGATTTCACGAGGCCAGCCGCTTTAAGAGGGATAATAATCTGGCTCAAATATTTCTCGGAAATTCCCTCTGCTTGAGCCACATCTTTAAGAAGAATAGGCCCCTTCCCGGACTTTAAAGCAAGATTCAGCATAAGCAAAGTTCCATATTGAGCGCGGGTTGATAATCTCACCAGGCCCTCCTTTCTCTACTTTCCCGATAAGCTAAGTAGTAATACAAATTTAACACAAAAGCCCTAATTGTCAAGTAAATTAATTTACCTAATAATGAATTTGGTTAAAAAAGGGAGACCGCTCACCTTGGTGATTAAAGAAAGGGCCTACACGATAGAATCCTTAAAGACAGCGCCTGTATCGGCATCCGTCACGAATTGGCAATACCGAGCCAGCCAACCGCCCTTGACTTTAAGCTGAAATGGCTTCAATTTCTTTCTTCTCGACGCCAGCTCCTTCTGCGGGACCTTAACATTCATCTGTTTACGCTGTACGTCGATTTCAATAATATCTCCGTTGTGGATAAGCGCAATCTCTCCGCCGGAAGCCGCCTCCGGAGAGACGTGCCCGATGCATAACCCCCGGGTTCCGCCGGAAAAACGCCCGTCCGTAATAAGCGCCGCCCGGATCCCCGCCCCTTTAATCGCGGCCGTGGGAGACAGCATCTCCTGCATTCCCGGTCCGCCCCGCGGGCCTTCATAACGGATCACGACCACATCCCCGTCCTTAACTTTTCCTTTCAGAATCCCGTCCAAGGCCTGCTCCTGCGATTCATACACTTTAGCTGGGCCGGAAAAACACAGCATATCCGGGTCAACCCCGCTGGTCTTTAAAACCGCCCCGTTCCTGGCGATATTCCCGAAGAGCACCGCCAACCCCCCTTCAGGAGAAAACGCCTTCTCAACCGGCCGGAGAATATCACCATCCGGATCCGGGGACTTTAGCACATAATCCCCCAATGTCCCGTAAACCGTCCGGGCGGAGAGATCCAGCTCCTTGTGCCCAGCCTTGTGAAGGGCCTTCAGGATCGCGCCCATACCGCCGATACGGTCCACATCTTCTATATGCACGTCCGGGCGGGAAGGAGATATCTTAATAATATTGGCGGTCTTTTTGGACAGAGCGCTGATCCTTTTTAAAGAATACGGGATGCCCGCTTCATGCGCCAACGCGAGGGTATGCAATACAGTATTCGTGGATCCCCCCATCGCCATGTCCAGGATAAACGCATTATCCAGGGCCTGTTTCGTAACAATATCCAGAGGGCGCAGGTTCTGATCCAAAAGCTCCAGGATCTTCCCGGCGGCCCGGCGGACCAGGTCGATCCTTTGCGGATTGAGCTCCACCGGCCCGGGTTTCCCGTTCACCCAGCGCGCTGCCGGAATGCTCCCGTTCCCGGGCAAGGCCAGCCCCAGCACTTCGCCCAGGCAATTCATGGAATTAGCCGTAAACATCCCGGAACAACTTCCACAGCTCGGGCAGGCGGTTTCGGTGAGGGCCCGCAGATCTTCCAGGCTCATTTTCCCAACGCTGTGCCTTCCGACGCCTTCAAAAATGGATATAAGGTCCGTGTTCCCGCACCCGGACAGCATGGGCCCACCGCTGACGTAAAGGGCCGGGATATTAATCCTCACCATAGCGTTATACATGGCCGGCACGATCTTGTCACAGTTCCCGATGCCGACCCAGGCATCAGGCGGATGAGCCCCGATGATGGTTTCGATCTGGTCGGCAATCAGTTCCCGCGAAGGAAGCGAATATTTCATCCCGAAATGCCCCATGGCAATCCCATCACAAATCGCCCCGCCGATATTCGCATACCAGACATTAACGCCCTTGCTTTCCAGCTCCGCCTTCAAGACCGCACCCAGTTGATCCAGATGAGCGTGCCCGGGGATCTGATTAGTATACGAATTAATAATCGTCACAAAAGGGCGGTCCAAGTCTTTGATGCTCTTCAACACGCCCTCGGCGACCATCAATGAAATACTCGGCATCATGTGAGCGCCGCTCCGGAACACGGCGCTGCCGTGTTCACGGATATCTTTTATCCCCTGATTAGCAACAGTCCTTGCCATATAACCCTCCTTAAATAATTTAAATTATGACGTCTGTTAACAAAAACACGAAACCCTCTTTAAAGAAAGGGCAAGAGAATCTCCGCCCAAAAACCAAAAAATTAAACCGAAGGCATCTGGGCCTTGAGCTGGTCAACGACCATATTTAACTTCTGGAGGTCGTCTTCCCCGGGGACAAACTGGATATACTGGCCTTCCGCCCCCAGCGTAAAACCGGCATCCGCCACGAATTGTTCGACTTCCTTAAATCCGGCCTTGGACCAGCCATAAGAGCCGAAAATCAGCGCCAGACGGTTCTGCGGCTGAAGCCCTTTGAGGTACATTAAAAAACTGGCCACCGTGGGCAGCATGTGGTTGTTCAACATGGGCGTGCCAACAAGCATAAGCCTGGAACGCAGGACATCCGTCATGACATCGGAAATGTGGTGTTCTTGGAGATTCCTGACAACCACCAGGTGCCCGGCCTCTTCAAACAGGGCTTTCAGACGCAAAGCCATTGTCTCTGTTGATTTCCACATGGTGTCATAAACAATCAGCACCCGGGTTGGATCCGTTTCATGAGAGGACCATCGATCATAAGAGTTCATGATGTGGTCAATCTGCGGCCTGTCCCTCCAGATCAGGCCGTGAGAAGGACAAATCATATCGATCGTAAAGTCTTTCAAGGCGTGAAGGGCTTTTTGAACTTGGGGCCCGTACAATAAAACAATATTGGCATAATACTTAGCCGCTTCCTCCAGAATACGGTCCAAGGGAAGCTCGTCTACAAACCGCTCTTCCGAAGCATAATGCTGGCCAAAAGCGTCGTTCGGAAAAAGAATATGGTCCGTCACTGAATACGTCGCCATGGATTCCGGCCAGTGCACCATGGGGATCTGTATAAACATCAATTCGCGCTTACCGATCGAAAGCCGGTCCCCGGTTTTGACAACCTTGAACCGCCAGTTTTTCTTGAAGTGGCGTGTGAGAGCCTCCGCCCCTCGGGCCGGGCAAACGATCTCGGCGTCCGGGGCGAGCCGCATGATGTCGTCAATCGCGCCGGAATGGTCCATCTCGGCATGATTGGCGACGACATACCTAATGTCGGCGGGGTTCATGATCTCCTTGATCTGCCGCAACATATCGTCCCGGCCGTAATATTTAACCGTGTCAATCAGGGTCGGGCATTCATCATCAATCAGATAAGCGTTATATGTCGAGCCAAAAGGAGTCTTATACCCATGAAACACTTTCAAATCCCAGTCGATATAACCGGTCCAGTGAATATCCTTTGAAATCTTTAACATCCGTGCCCTCCCGTTAAATACCTGGAATTATCATGTTAAATAAGTTGCAAAATTCTGTCAACAACTAAATCTCGGCCCCGCCTTCAAGACGAAGCCCTCCCCCGGCGGCCGGGCCCCCGGGGAACAGGAACACGCGCCCCTACCCAACAAAGCCTTGAACCGTGGCCAGCAGTTGATCCGCATCAAACGGTTTTTCCAGGTAGGCATCAACGCCCATATCGATCGCGGCCTGCTTATGTTGCATGTCTCGGGACGCCGTCAGGACGACAACGGGGATGGCTTTTGTTAAGGTGGAAACCTTCAACTTTTCCAAAACATATAAACCCCCTCCGGCAGGAAGCATCATATCCAACAGGATCAAATCCGGTTTCTCCCGATGCGTGAACTCGATGCCTTGATACCCGTCATGGCACATCACCGCCGCGTACCCGTTCTGCTTGAAAAGGTCGTTCAAAAGGCCCGCGATGTCTATATTATCTTCGATGATAAGGATTTTTTTCATATAAAACTCTCCTTCTCTATATTTTTACACATTAAAAATTTTATTGTGCCTCGGGCCCGGGATGACCCTTTTTGGGGATCGTGAAAATAACGGCCGTCCCTTTTTGAAACGCGCTCTCGGCCCAAATCGAGCCTTTATGCAGGCCAATGATCTCCTTGCAAATGGATAGGCCCAACCCCGTTCCTTTAGGATGATCCCCGACGCGCGCGCCCACCTGATGAAACCGGTCAAAAACCCTGGAGAGCTCATCCTCGGGAATGCCGCAGCCGGTATCGGCCACACGGCATTCAATAAAATACGGCTCCTCCTTTAAAACAATCTTAATATCCCCTTTTTCGGTGAACTTCAATGAATTCCCGATCAAATTGGTCAGGACCTGAATTAAAAGGTTCCGGTCGGCATACACCCGCATCAGCGGGGCAGGGTATTCGAGGTTCAAATCCAGTCCTTTCTCCACGGCCAAACTGTAAAAAGAAGAATGCGCTTCCCTGGCCAGCTCGACCATATTCACCTCTGTCAGGTCCAGGTGAACCTGCTTCGCTTCCAATTTGGCGAAATCCAACAAATCGTCAATCATCAGGTTCAAACGTTCCGCATTCCTCAGGGCCATCAGCAACTTTTTCCGCTGCTCTTCCGTAACAAGGCCGTAGATCCCGGAAATCACCTGGCTGACCGCGCCCTTAATAATTGTTAACGGGGTCCTTAATTCATGAGAAACGTTCGCGATAAAATTCGACTTCAGCTGATCCAGGGCTTTCAGTTCTTTATTCTTCCGTTCGAGTTCCATCGACAACATTTTTATGGCGTCCCGGGCCTTTCCAGGCCCCCAATCTCCGGAGGACGCGTCTCCGGGCATAGACCCCGCCGCCGTGGAAACATCCGCCCCATCTGCCGGGCTCGGGAAGACACGGGACACGGCCTCAAGCAGAGACCGGCCGTCCGCCGTTTTAACACAATATTCATCCGCGCCCGCGTCGCGGGCTTTCTCCGGCTCAACCGCCGCCACGTGCCCGGTCATCATGATGACTCTGACCCCGGAGGCCATCTCCGCCTTAATCCGGCGACAGATCTCAAACCCGTCCATGTCGGGCAACACCGTGTCCAGCAGGACCAAATCCGGCCTCGCATCGCAGGCCTTCCGAATCCCTTCCTGTCCGGAAGACGCCAGAGTGATGTCATCCACCCCCCGGCTCCTCAAAAAACGCTGGATAATCTTTTGATCCTGCTCATTATCTTCAATCACCAGAATCTTCATTTTCAGGCCCAATTCCTGTCAAGCGTCCGGCAGTTGGTTTATATTCTGCCAATAATGGTTAAATTGATCCACGACCTTTAGGAACTCTTCATAATCAACCGGTTTCTGGATGAAACCATTGGCCCCGTATTGATAACTTTTGACAACATCCCCCTCGTTGCGCGAGGCGCTGAACATCACAATGGGGATCGCCCGGGTCGCGTCATCCCCTTTCAGAACCCGGAGCACCTCAAATCCGTCGCAACGCGGCATATTGATATCCAACAGGATCACCTGCGGCCGGCGAAATTGCCGACCGTCCTGATAAGCCCCCTCGTGCCGGACAAAGTCCAGGCACTCCTGCCCATCGCTGACAACCGTGATCTCCGTGTTCGGGGAGGCTTGCCGAAAAGCGCGCAGCGTTATCTTGACGTCCGATTCATGATCTTCCACTAAAAGTATCCGCAGACCCATTATCAACTCCTTCGCTGAATAGACCCAGCCCGGTCAGGCGTCCTGCCCCGGGTCGCGCGCGGACAGAGGGGATTCCACGTCCCCCACTTTAAGGTCCGCCGGGATATTAATAAAAAACGCCGCTCCTTCTCCAGCCCGGGACTCGACCCAAACCCGGCCGCCGTGATCCTCAACAATCCGCTTAATAATCGACAGCCCCGCCCCCGTTCCTTCATACTCCTTATCCGTGTGCAGGCGCTTAAACATCCCGAAAATCTGTTCATGATACTTCGAGTCAATGCCGATGCCATTGTCTTTCACGAAAAAGCAGTGATAGATCCCCTCTTTCCTGTACCCGATGTCCACCCGCGGGGGTTCCCCTGTCTTTTTGGACGAAAACTTAATGGCATTATTAATTAAATTCTGGAACACTTCGGTCATCTTAATCCGGTCGCAACACACCGTCGGGAGTTCCGAGGCGATCCGAATTGTCACATTATATTTCTGGACATCATATTTCAGCCGATCCAAAACCGCGTCCACGAGCTTTTGCATGTCCGTCAGCTCATACGGGTTCTTAATCCGGGAAAGCCTGGACAACAAAAGCAGGTCCTCGATCAGCGTGTTCATCTTAGCCGCACCTTTCTTGATCTCGTCGATGTATTCCTTCCCCTGCTCATCCACCCGGTCCCTGTAATCCTCTTCCAAGAACGCCGCGAACGACGCGATTCCCCGTAAGGGAGCCCGCAGGTCATGGCTGGCGGTATAAACAAACCGGTCCAGCTCCTCATTGACCTCCCGGAGCTCTTTCTTCTGCGAGGCCAAGATAGCCAGATGCTTGAACAGTGTCTTATTCTTTTCTTCCAGTTCCGCCTTGACCTCGGCAAGCCTCTTAGTCATAAAATTAAAATTTGTGGACAACTGGCCGATTTCATCCCGGCTCGTGACCGGCAATTTGACGTCATACTGCCCACGGGACACTTTTTGCGATGCCGCGTTCAAGGCCAGGATCGGCTGGGTAAGAATCCGGCTGGCCCAAAGCGCCAGCAGCCCCGTCACCAGCAGCATCAGAAGTCCGGTCAACAGCAGCCGTTGACGAAATTCCTGGATCGACGCGAAGGCTTCTTTGACATCCACTTCGGCCATAAGGCACCAGTTCTGGTCCGGCAAATATTTCTGAACGCCCAGCACGTCCACCTTGCGATAGTTAGTATATATCAACGGGGCCTCCCGCCGCTGAAAACACGCCTGCGCCCCTTCGGTCATAACCCGCACATTCAAAATAGAATTTTTCTTAAAACGGGAATTCGTGATCATGCGGTACTGCTTATCCACGACATACGTTTCCCCGGATTGGCCCAACCCTTCCCGGGCGCTGGTGATCTCATCCAGGACGCCCGCTTCAATCATCAGAGATATGGCACCGACAATATTCCCCGACTGCCCGTTCCGGATCTCCTCAAGCAGAATAAGCATGTTTTCCCCGGTTAAGGGGTCTTTTTCCAAACCAGCGAAATAGGTTCCGTACTCATAAACATTCTGGATGTACTCTATCGGCATTTTCCGCCCGATCAAGTCCCGGTTCGTGCATGCGATAATATTGCCGTGCACGTCCCAGACCCCGATTGTTTGTATATCGGTCTTCTGGTCTATGTCCTGATAACGTCCGGACGGCGTCAACTTCAGGAAAAAGAAGATAGAGTTTATATCATCCTGAATGCCCTGAATAAGGGCCGGATCATTGAATCCCGATTCTTTCATCTGGCGGGGAAGAAAGGCGCCAGCAAACTCTTTCGCCTGTTCCTGCCTTAACTTGATGGAATGATTAATGTGCGCGGCGCGGGAATCGGTAACCGCCTGGAGGGCCGCGATCGTTTTCCGTTCCAACTCGGACTTTGTTAAATGATAATAAGTGATTCCGATAATAAGGATAGGGAATAAAGCAATGACGAACAAAATCAAAACGACTTTATGGACAAGTTTCAGTTTACCCAACATGATTTTCTAAAATTCTTTAAAACAAACGGGAATCGCGGCCATGTGAAATTGTTATTAGTTTACGGCAAAACCACCCACAAAGACATAGAAATTTAAAATCTTTTAAAAAAGAAAGACAATCTTTGGCGGATTGTCTTTGATGTTTATTTTAAAAGCCACGGCCAAGCTCTTGCCGCGGCCCCGATGTCAAGGATATTGCAACCTCTGAATGGTCTCATGAATGTTCCTGAACTCCACAGTCTTCTCCAAGAGTTCATCCGCGCCCGACTTCCGGGCCTTCGCCGCGTCCACGGCTTCCAGATGCCCGGTGATAACAATAATCTTACTGTTTAGCCCCTTGATGGATTTAATCTCCCGGCAAACATCAAAACCGTCCGCGCGGATTAACACGCAATCAACAATCACGATATCCGGCAAGAAAGTCCGGGCCAGCGCCACGCCCTCCGCTTCTGTGCCGGCAGACATAATCTCCCGGTACCCGGCCTTATGCAGGGCCACGGTCATGCCCTTGCGGTCCTGGTCATTATCATCAATAATCAGCAACTTCACGTCTCTCGTGCCCCCGTCTCCTTATTGATCAACAAGGAGATTCCCATCCTGGTCATATTTCATAACCCGGTATGGGTTGCCCTGTCGATAAAATTCTTCCTGTTTCACGACTCCGTTCTCATAATAAATCTTCACTTTCCCTTCCAGGCGTCCTTCTAAGTATTCCCCTTCTTCCTGCACTTTTCCGCTTTCGAAATATTTTTTATAAGGCCCTTCCGGAAGATTAAATTCAATCCTCCCCTCAAATTCAAGCCGTCCGCTTGGATAATACCGTTTATTGACTCCTTTTTCATCTCCGTAATAAAATTCCGATTCACTCGCGCAAGACCCGTCCGGACGGAATTGCTTCATCGGGCCATGCAATTTCCCCATGGAAAACCCCCCTTCAGACTTGAGTGTCCCGTCTTTGTAATATTCCTTATAAGGGCCCTCCTGCGCATTGCGGCTCATATTGATGACCCGCTGTATTTTCCCGTTCTCATAATACATTTTAAATTCGCCCTCGCGCATGTTGTCCTTATATTGCCCTTCGGCCTGCAGGTTCCCATTCGAATAATAATTCCGGGTCACCCCTTCCTGGCTACCGTTATTATAATATTTCTCGCTCTCCAGTTGGCCGTCATCATAATACGTTTTAAACGCGCCATGCTGCTTCTTATGCAAATAATTCTCTTCAGTTAAAGGGAAGCCCTCCCGGTTGTATTTCTTCCGGGTGATCAATTCCCCTTCATTATAAGCCCGCTCTTCTTTGATTTCCCCGTCTTCATAAAACTCTCGCGTAAGCCCATGCAAAAGGTTATTATGATAATTCTCTTCCAGTTCCAAGACCCCGTTCATCCGGTAACGCTTAAAAGGCCCTTCGAGGTTGTTATCCAAGTAATATTCTTCCTCCTGGAGATTTCCGTTTTTATAATACTCGCGCCGGACCCCGTTCTTCTTGCCTTCCGCATATTCTTCTTCAATCCATATGGAGCCATTTCGAAAATATTTTCTATAAGGGCCGTGCAGCCGTCCTTCTTTATAAGATTTTTCAAAAGAAATGTTCCCGTTCGCGTAATAATCCCGGCTGATACCCGTATTCGCAGGCCCCGTATCCGGTTCCGGCGCTTTCTTGTCGTCGCCCTTCAGTTTCCCGCCAGAAAACACCTGAATGGCCGCCTCCTGGGCCTGAGTTAGGCACGGCAGGGCTCCCAAGGATGCCATTATAAAACCGCATAAAAAAAGGAGGATTAAACATCTTTTCACCACGACAGCACCTCTTTCTTAATATAATTTTTTCTACAATTATAGCACCTTTCCAGCCAAGAAGAAACGCTCTAGCCACTCCCCGACTTTTTCTTAAAATCTTTACTCCCCCCTGGCCTGGAGGCCGGGGGTCCCCCCGAATTAAATATCCAAAACCACCAACGCTTCCCATCCCTGCGCGTTTGGCGTCACCCGGAATAGATGCATCGTAACCGCTTTAATATCAACGATTAAATGATGCCTTCGCGGTTCAATGCCTTCCCCCCGCAGCACGGACTTCAGGTCATATCCTCCGGGACACGTTTGAATCATAATGGCGTCCGGGACTAAAAGCAATTGCTCTGCGTCTTTATAATAAATAATTTCTTGCAGAAAATTAAATAATAACGATTCGACGTCGTCCGCTTGGAACCCCACCGTTCTTTGACAACGAGGTTGAATGGATTTCAGGTTATCAACCATCACCAGGACGGTCGCTTCCGCCGCACTTTGAAACAAAGTTTCCAGCGATGGCCCCTGGGCCAAAAACGCAATATCAGCGGTCGCGATATCGTCCAAATACCGGAAAGACATGCTATCCTTTAATATTCCCCACAGGGATAAAGCGGGCCACCCGTTTGCTGATCCCGGCCATCTCTGTCGCATCGGTAACGTCGTCAATATTTTTATACGCGGCGCCGGCTTCCTCTGCCAGGCCCTGCAAAGACGACGTGTTCACATAAATCCCTTTCACCCGCATCTGTTCGAGCAAGGCGCGGCCCTGGAACAGGCCGCGGGCTTTATGACGGCTCATCGTGCGCCCGCTGCCGTGCGCGGTCGAACAAAATGTCTCCGCGCTGCCTTCCACACCCGTTAACAGATACGAACCCGTTTCCATGCTCCCGCCGATGATCACTGGCTGCCCGATTTTCCGGTAAACGTCAGGCAGGCCGGCCCTCCCCGGGCCAAACGCACGCGTCGACCCCTTCCGGTGCACCAGAAGTTCCTGGTCCCGCCCGTCAACCGGGTGTGTTTCCAATTTAGCGATATTATGAGCCACATCATAAATCTGCTGCATGCCGAGGTCCTCCGCCTTCTTTTGGAACACTTCAGAAAAGACCTCCCGGATCCGGTGCAAAATCACCTGGCGGTTGGCAAAAGCCATATTCACGGCGCATTTCATGGCGGAGAAATACGCCTGCCCTTCCTGCGAACGGAACGGCGCGCAGGACAGCTCCCGGTCAATCACATCCAACCCATATTTGCTTTTCATCACTTTTAAAAAAATCTGAAGATAATCCGTGGCCACCTGGTGTCCAAACCCCCGGCTCCCGCAATGGAACATCACGACGACCTGATGGGGGATATTGAGGCCCAGGGCATCCGCGTATTCTTTACAGAAAATATTTTCCGGCTTAAGGACCTGAATTTCAAGATAATGGTTCCCTGAACCCAAAGTCCCCACCTGTTGATATCCCCGGGAAACCGCTTTGTCGCTGACATCCCCGGAATCCGCGCCCCGCAGACAACCCGATTCTTCGGTTTTATCCAAATCATCCGGCCACCCCCATCCGCGGGCAACGCACCAGGAGGCGCCCTGTTCGACAAGACGCCGGAACTCTTTTTTAGAAACATCCAGATCACTCGCCCCGCCGACGCCGGAAGGGACTCGCTGAAACAGCCGGTCCACCAAGGCTTTCAACCGCGGCTGCACGTCCTCATACGTCAAGTTGGTCTTAACAAGACGCATGCCGCAATTAATGTCAAACCCGATCCCTCCGGGAGAAATAACGCCGTCATCGGGGCGCATCGCCGCGACTCCGCCGATAGGGAACCCGTAACCCCAGTGGCCATCCGGCATGCAGAACGCGTATTTCTGGATACCCGGCAATTTGGCGACGTTCGCCACCTGGTCAAAAACAACCGCCTCCATATTTCTCAGAAGGGCCTCTGTGGCATAAATCCGCGCCGGGACGTTCATGCCCGGGCTATGGTCTTGAGACAACTCCCAAACAGCCGGGGCGACTCTTTTTATATCTCGAGGTAACGGCATCCTTCCTCCAACACGCCCGCTATAACTCCAGGGTTTCCGATGGTTTGTCCTTATCCCAATACCGGCATCTGGGTACCGTCGGAACCGCCCGGCTCACAAGCCTTTGGACCGGAGCGTTTCCCAAAGTCCCTCCCGGCTCAATCTGCGCCAGGAGGCAGACCGCGGCCCATGTTCCCAGGCGGACATCCATGGGGTGACGGACTTCAATGGTTTTGCCGTTCGTCGGGCAAAAATAATGATAAAAAGGCATACTAGGGCTTCTGGCAGGTTTAAAATATTATAATCCGCGTCCATCGGACGCCTATGTCTTCTCAACCCCGCCGTGTTTATTAACTTTCCGTTTATCAAAGCGGCCTGATTCGCAGGCCAGGACAAAACTTTCGCCGATACGCTTTAAATCTTCCCATTCTTTGCGGATAAACTGGGCCTCATCACAGGATATCCGTTTATCTTCTCCGTAAGACCTGGAGATCGCATCGAGGGTCTCTGAAAATTCTTTAATTAAAAGGTGGATATTATTCATGACACGGGAATCAATGTTAACCGCCTCATTCGGATTCTTCACGAAATATCCCTTCCCCAGCTGACACATCCATTGGATTAAATCCGGGTCTTCCGTAAGCTCATAAATTCTTTGAATCCGGTCTAATGGGTTAGACGCTCCGCTAGGCAACCAGGACTCCGGATCCTGGCTGTCTTGACACCATTTGTATACCAGAGACTGCGAGACATTAAGCTCCGCCGCCACTTTCTTGACCCCGACTTTCGATATCACCTGTTTTAAGACTTCAAATGATTTACGCACACCAGCCTCCTCTCCAATTTAAGGATACTGAGCCGCCCCTCTGGCGTGAACGAAAAAAGCCCGCTAACCTTGAGCAAGAACCTGCTTAATGACAATATTCAATTCATCAAAATTGAAAGGTTTTGTCAACATCCCTTTAAACCCGTATTTTTCATATTGCGACATAACCGGGTCATTAGAATACCCACTCGTTACGATCGCCTTGACGCGAGGATCAATCTTCTGGAGCTCCCGCAAAGTATCTTTGCCTCCCATCCCTCCACGAACTGTTAAATCTAGAATAACCAGCAAAAAAAGTTGCCCCTGCGTCTTGGCCTCCCGGAACTTTTCGATCGCTTCCTCCCCGCTGGTCGTTAACACCACTTCAAATCCAAAACGGAATAAAAACTGCCCAAACATGCTCCTCACCACCGATTCGTCATCTAAAACCAAAACCCGTCCATGTCCCTGGACAATATCAAGGCTCATCGGGATATCCGGTTCCGTCTCCTGGCTCGTAGCCGGTAAATATATGTCAAAAGTCGTGCCCACATCCACTTGTGAGGACAACGTCATGTGGCCACCGTGTTTTTTGACAATGGAATAACTCCCTGCCAAGCCCAGCCCGTTTCCCATTGTTTTCGTTGTAAAAAACGGGGAGAAAATTTTCGGAAGGTTCTCCTCCGGAATGCCGACCCCTTCATCCTGAAAGGATATCAAAAGATACATCCCTTCCGGAATAGGGAGGTTATGTTCTTTTTGAACAAGGATGTTCTTGGCCGTAACCGTCAAATGCCCGCCCTTGGGCATAGCCTGAATGGCGTTGATCGTCAGGTTATGGAAAACCTGGCGGATCTGGCCGCCATCAATCTCTGCTGTCCAGAGTTCAGGCCCGACCTTATACGAACAAACAATATTGGACCCCCTTGAAACAAAATCAACAGACTCCTTAATCAACGGGCCGACCTTCATGACCTTCTTGATCGGAGCGCCCCCTTTCGAAAAAGCCAAAAGCTGTTGGGTCAACTGCTTGGCCTCCATGGACGTTTTTTCAACCTCCGTGAGCAGCTCAAACTCCTCGCTGTCCTGCGCCATCTTAAACTTTGCCAAGGAAACATTTCCGACAATCGACGTTAGGATATTATTAAAATCATGCGCGATCCCTCCGGCCAGGACGCCAATTGTCTCCAGTTTCTGGACTTTATTGAGCTCTTCCCGAATTTTTTCTTCCGCGGTAACATCCTGTAAGACAACCACGATTCCAAGAAGGTCGCCGTTATTATCTTTGATCGGGGCCGCATTAAATATCACCATCTTAAGTTTACCCGTGGCGCTTCTTAAAACACGCCTACGGCCCCGAACCGAAAAACGACTTTCTTTAATCAGTTCGAGATACGGGTCCTCCCCGGGGCTGAATTGCATATCCTCAAAAGAAAAAATTTCTGTAAAATCTTTATTTTGCACGTCCCCTTGCGTCATGCCGCATAATTTCTCAGCCATTTCACTCAATAAAATCATTTTACCCCGAAGGTCCACAGTAATAACCGCATCCGTAATCGAACGCAGTGTCACGGCCAGCCGCTCTTTCTCCGCCTCCAATTCTCCGCGTGAAAACCGCATTTTCCGGACCAGATCATTGAAACTGGCCGCCAAATCCCCGACCTCATCGTTAGAACTGATTCTCACCGGACTGTTTAAATCACCGCTGGCAATGCGGGTAGAAGCCTCAACCAATTTTTTAATTGGGTCAACAATAGCCATGCTTAACAAGGGCGACAGCATGATAACAGCCAAGCCGCCCCCGATTACAATCCATAAAGCGTGCTGTTTAATTTTAGTCCCTACAGCAAGTGCCTGCTGGCGGTCCTGAATAATACCGATGCGCCATCTCTGCCCGGGATAAGCGCTAAATCCGGGCATTGTGCTAAATGCGCAAACTTTAGGAACTCCCTTCATATCAGTAAATTCCCAAAACCCCTCCCTGGCCGCCAGAACTTTCTGCCTTAGATCTTCCGGCTCCAGATGATATAATAATTTTTTGTGTTCAGGATATTCCAGGAGATGGCCCTGATCATCAACAACAAAAACATCCCCCCCGTATCCGACGGCTTTCTTGAGAACTAACTGGCTGATATTTTCCAGGCTCACTTGGCCGGTCACCAGAGCCCGCACAGTTCCATCATCACTAAAAATTGGCGCGGCGGTAATATAAATTAAACGGAACGGCATCATGGTCGCATGAACAGGAGAAACGGTCGCCTTTCCCTTCAGGGCATTATTAAGCCACTCCTGTCCTTTCCAGTCCCCCCGATATTCATCAGAGGTAGAAGCCAGGGCCTGCCCTTCTTTATCAACCAGCGTGATCTCGTCAAACAGGTTATAAAAATTTTTGATATGCTTAATATCCTTAACGATTTCTTCTTTAGAACTGAGACCGGAAAGGAGGTTAGGGGTTCTCGCCAGTGTTTCTGTCTGAATCAGCGTTAAGTCAATCAGGCTTTCAATCTGATTGCCGATAAGCTGCACATAAGTTATGAGCTTCGTCTTAGCTTCCTGCCGGATATATTGTGCTACTATTTTATCTGTTATGAAATAAGCGGACAAAAAAGGGATTAATGACGCCAGCAGGAAGCAAAGCAAAATCTTAAAATCAAGGCTTATCCGGTTCTTCATATTTACTCTTCCCCGGAACATTTTCATCCTGAAAGGAGGAGCCTTCCTGCAGGATAAAAATCCCGGACTTCAAGACGAGGCATGATACTTTATTTATAAAATATTTTTTAAATAAATATTTATATTTATACTAACAGGAGAAAGAAATGGCCTCAAGACAAAACCATAAAATTTCAGACTGTTATAACCGGATTTTTATTTATGCTGTCTTGGCAACCGGGACATCCTTCAGGTATAATGGGATCATGCTCGTTATCCGGATTAAAACCCAAACACGTGAAGAAATTGTTGATATCACGGCAACCCTGCAGGATATCGTCAAAAAAGAACACTGGCAATCAGGAATCCTCACCCTGTATTCCCCGCACACAACCGCAGCCTTAAGCGTTAATGAAAATGCCGATCCGGACGTTAAAAGAGATTTGCTCTCCTTTTTAAAAGGAACCATTCCTCCGTCCCCTGATTTTAAGCACAGGGAAGGGAATTCTGACGCGCACATCAAGGGCGCATTAATCAATTTCTCACAAACTTTTCTTATAGAAAACAGCCGCATACAGTTGGGAACCTGGCAGGGGATCTTTTTCATGGAATTCGACGGACCGCGTTCCCGGGAAATATGGGTCAAATTCATCGCCGGATAGCCGGACAAAAAAAGCAGGCCTTTTGAGGCCTGCTTTCTCTAATAATCATCTTTTTGTCCTGATTCACATGATCTTTATCGCTTCAACCGGGCAATCATCCGCCGCCTGCTGGCACAAATCTTCACATTCCTCCGGGACAAGATCAACGGCGGCAACAGCAACGCCGTCATCCATCCGGAAAACTTCTTCACACGTCTGCGTGCACAATTCACACCCGGTGCACAAATCCTTATCAACCTCAGCTCTCATGACAGCCTCCTTTTCTTGCCTTTTTCATCATGTTTACCCAACTTCTATGGAATGAGAACCTTGCCATAACCCATGGATATTACAATAACTCGAAGCGACCAGCGTGCCGGGCTTCTCGGTCTTAAAACTCAAATGAGTTTCGTACTGAGTATACACCGTGCTGGTATCCGCTCCCGTGGTCGACGCGCCATGAGCGGAAAATTCCGTCCGGCCAATTTCAATGGGGAACTTTTCTCCCGCCGGGTGGAAAAGAACCGAGATCCAACTGATGTGATGGGCGGTTGTGTTGGGATGCGGAATTTCTTTGCCGACGGTGACCGTCACGTTCACCGCTTCCCCCTTCTTAACTTTGGCCGGAGCCTGAAGCACCGGGACATGTTTCTCCTGTTTCCAATCAGCGGTTTGAAACAAATCCTTCATGTCTGTCATCACCCACCTCCTTTTTTAATCCGTCGCCCCCTGTTATCAAGAGGAAGACTATCAAGGCTTTTTCTAACATGAGATACTATACACCATTTCAAAGCTCTTGTCTAACATCAACAGTAACCCAGGTTACCCCCGAAGCTGCCGTTCAGAATCCACAACATCGCGGTCAATGATCCGGGCAAGCTTCCCGATCTGCTCTTTGGCCTGTTCCGATAAAGGCGTTTCCTGAAGTTCCCTCAAAACCTGCAGGACCATCCTGAAATACCGAACGACCTCTCCTTCATCAGCATCACAATATTGTAAAATACGGTCAAAATCCTCTCCCTTAATCCACCCTTCCATGGCCTCGGCCAAGTGAAAATAACACATTTTACTCAACGGGTTGATATCAGCCCGTTTTTCTATTTTATGGATCATTTTAATGGCGTCTGACGTGATCCTCTCCAGGACTTTCGCCTGCCCGCGCAGTTTGGGCTTTTTGGCGCCTTTACGCGGCTCGTAAACGACTGCGGCGCAAAGCACCCCAAGCTCCGTCAAAGAAAGTTTATCAAAAATCCCCCAGGCAAACAATTCCGAAAGCATCAATTCATAACCGTAAACCCGGCCTGCGAACAGCCCTTTCTCCGTCAATTCCTTTCCCCGGATATAGTTCATATCCTTGAGGACTTTCATTTTCCTCTGGAGAAGGCGTATCGCCTTGCTCCGGGAAATTTTCTTCTCTTGATAAAAATGCAAAGAACGGGGATAAATATCCACCATATTGTCCTGATACTGCTGAAACAAATTCAGGATGGTGGCATAAGACAAATTAAACCGGGAGGACACCTGTTCCGGCGTCTGATGGATCATATCATGCAAATTCCTGGGAGAAACCTGGAAGGGATTAATCCGGCAAAACACGAACCCTTCGAGGTCAATGGAGCGCCGGCCAGCCCTTCCGGCCATCTGGTAAAAATCCCTCGTCTTCATGATGCTGAAAGACCGCCCGTAAAACTTCCTCATCTCGTCAAAAACGACGGTCCGCGCGGGCATATTGATCCCGAGAGCAAAGGTCTCGGTCGTAAATATAACTTTTATCAACCGGCTCGTGAACATTCTCTCCACGACTTCCTTGAGAGTCGGCAGCATCCCGGCATGGTGATACGCAATCCCTCGCTCGACAAAAGGACGCAGTTTCGCGGCGCTTGTTTCCGCCGTGAGATCAAACCGCTCGCATAACCCATCATACGTCTCCCGGACGGCCTGCTCCTCCTGGCTGTCAAGAAAATTAAAATGCTGCAGCTCTTCCGCCAAATATTCTGTCCGTTTGCGGCTGAACACAAAATAAATACAAGGCAACTGGCCCTTATCTTTCAGGTGTTTGACCAGGGTCGACAAACGGTTAGGTTTAACATCCAGCGGGCGCGGCCCCCCCCCCTGCCCGGGACGCGGGGATATGACGCCCCGATAGCCGTTCTTAACCAGTTTTTGAAAATCATCGTAAATTTCATTCTGGCACTGATAGAAAAAATGAAGAGGGACGGGGCGTTTATGTTCCTTCACAATCTTGACCGGCTTACCATGCACGCTCTCCATCCAGCGCCCCAGTTGCTCGATGTTGGGGACCGTGGCGGAAAGGCCGAGGATATTCATATGATCCGGCATAAGAATCAGGGCCTCTTCCCACACCGTTCCCCGCTCATAATCGTCAAGATAATGGATCTCATCAAAAATGACCCAGGAATAATCCCGGAGAGTCTTTTTGTCTTCGACGATCTTATTCCGGAAAATTTCTGTCGTCATAATAAGCGTGGAAGCATTGGGATTGATACTCACGTCACCGGTGAGGATACCGACAGAATCCTGGAACTGAGACTGAAAGTCCCGGTATTTCTGGTTAGAAAGGGCTTTAATAGGAGCGGTGTAAACGACTTTGCTCCCTTGCTGTAATGACCTCAATATCACATGTTCGGCAATCGCAGTCTTGCCCGCACCCGTGGGGGCAGAAACCAAGACAGACTGCCCGGAATTAATGATGTCAATGGCTTTCTGCTGAAACGCATCGTATATCATGGCACCCCGGCATCCTTTCGGCCCAAAACATGAGTGGGAACACCCCCTGTTCTCATCGGCCCCCGTTCCCCCGCCTGCTGGCCAGCTTCTCTTAAACATCTTCCCGACAACAACGCATGATACGAGGATCCCAGGATGTTATTCCGCGCATTTCTTCGCGACCAATGCGTTAATACGGTCGACCAGTTCGCTCATTTTAAAAGGTTTCGTAAAATAATCACTGATGCCTTCCACCGCCATCGCGTCTTGTTTCGTTTCAAAAGACGTCAGGATAATGATCGGGGTGCGTTTAAAATCCCCAATCTTCTTAAATTCCGCGATGAATTCAAACCCGTCCATCACGGGCATCTGGATATCCAAAACGATCACGTCGGGATGGGAACGCCAATACTTCTTGATTCCCTCCAGCCCGTGAGCCGCCGTTTCAACTTTATAGGAATGATTTATTAGGATCTTCTCAAGCAACCGTCGCGTGACTTCGTCATCATCAATGATTAAAATCGTTGCTTTAACGTCAAACATAGAGGGGTCCCGTCATGACAAGGGCCGGCAAGCCCGGATTTTTTATGTATTATAGCATCTCTTTTTCGAGGGGGAAGCAATTTATGCGCATTTCACGGGTTCCCCGGGACAAGTAACTTATGCAAAAAATAAAAAAAGCGTCCTCTCGGACACTTCATCACATCTTAAAAAGCAGAAACACAAAATGACAACAACTCAAAAATGCGCTAAAGGCCATTCCTCAAAACAAAATTCAATGGCAACAGGGCGTTTATCTGCGCCCCATTAACAGCTTTTCGGCTTCAAACCAATCAGACCAATCGCTGCCGTGAGAACCACCCCGTTGCCGGAACAATTCATAAGCTTTCTTCTGAATATCTTCAGGAGAAATTCGGCTAAAACTGCTTCCGGACCGGGCCTGTTCAAACCGGTTGGATGTGCTGGTTCTTTGCTCCTTTTTTTTTCTTGTGACCGTTGCCATTTATCAACTCCTTTCTAAAAAGAATTCTCTCTCGGGAAAATATAGCCCTCTTCTCAAAAGTCCAAAACAATGACCCCTGTTTTAACGATCTTTTTACCCGCTCTGCCCCCCGCCCAAAATTACCGTACGGGAGAAACCCTCGAAGCGTGCGCCCCTGGGCCCTCACGCAGACTCATAATATTTAAGATATCCCGGTTTGTCAACACAATTGCTTTCAAAAATAATGGGAGCCCATAAATAACCCTAAAGGAAGCCAAGGACTCGGGACGAAGATTCAAGACAAAAAACGGCGCTTCACGGTTGGATGGGAAAAATAAAAAAGCATGAACACGGCAAAAAGGATGTCTAATCCAACGTAAAAAACATACCCAATCCACGGGTCAATAACAAGACCCCCCGGGAAACGCTGTTCCGTCAGTTCAGCAAGATTGATAAAAACGGTTATCGGATGTTTCCACGGGAATCCGACTAACAAAAGAAGCCCCAGGCACAACGTCCATCGGCGCGCCCAGCTTTTCATTTGCAACAGCCCCACGCCCAAAAACACAACACACCCCCGGGAGATCGGAAGAGCACAC
>ENA-UOWO01002118-UOWO01002118.1-activated-sludge-metagenome-genome-assembly--contig:-NODE-2118-length-25132-cov-14.482474_pt1 | contig 25132 bp, 19 predicted proteins | sample MGYA00238148_ERZ761564 | MGnify/ENA primary metagenome ERZ761564 (study PRJEB28885, sample SAMN05720194) | activated sludge metagenome | isolation source: Anaerobic digester | place: USA... | reverse complement strand
AATTTTATAACGAAGCAGGGGAAAAACTTGGATTTGTAACGGTAAAACGCAGGCATAAAATAAAAGTTATGCCGCGGTATAAAGCCGCCGGTGCTGCGGCAGTGAAGGAAAGGGAAATAGAAATGCCGGCAGAGTCAGAAGTGGAAATGTCCTCCCCACAGGGAAAGGCCAAGACCAATATTGTGATGAATAATATTAAGGTAAATGAGGATGTGAAGTTTGAATGGGTAAAGACAAAACAGGAGGGGAAGAAATGAGAAAAATAATTTTAACGCTTTGTATTACAGGGATAATAACAACGGGTCTGTTGTTTGCGCAGGGGAAAAACGGCGTGACCCAAACCGCACAGGCGGAATCAACACCTGCTGTTGCTGTTTCCACGGCGGCAGCTGACAGCGGCGCAGCTACCGTTGAATCCAAAACTATAAAAACCGAAGTCCAGTCTCCCGGTGTTGTGACAGAGTATAAAGAAGACGGGACAAAGGTCGTGACAATTAACCTGTCTGAAGTGGATGAAAACAAACTCCCGGAAAAGTATGAAGCAAAAATAATCCTCGAAGCTCCTGTATATAGCGCTCCAAGTGGAAATGGCGAACTTATGTACGATGGTAAAGTTATAGTTAAAGAGGATAATAAAGGGATTATGAGATTGGGAGGTAAGAGTTTCAGCCCGGACGGAACGTTTTTAATGTCTTCTACAACTGATGGATATCCGGGAGAGTTTGATGTAAAAGTTGATGAGAGTGGTAATATATATATTCTTGATATGTTAAATAGTAGGATACAGAAGTTTAATAGCAATGGCAAACATATTAAAAATATTATATTAAATAATGTATATACAAGCCGATACGATAAAATTCGCGGACAGACATTATTGGATAATAGTAAAGATGAAATTGCGGTGCTGAAGGGTGATGTGTATGTTCGCGACTCGGTAAAAAACAAAATTGAGAAACTTGATGAATCAGGAAAAGTTCTTGAGACGATAAATATTCCTGAGGTAATAGACGGAGAAAGCACGAGGGGTATGAAAGAATGGGCGGATAAGGAAGGTGTAATTGCGACTCGAAATAAAGCCAAAATAGAAAAACGGTCTATTAGAGTCAGCGGTATTCTTTTAAAAAGAGGAGATATTAAATACGATTCTTTAAATAGTAATAATGTCATTAGTTTAAATGAAAAGAATAAGATTGTGGTATTGAATAATGCTTTAAATTTATTACTCAAATCAAACGAAAAAATATTTGGTATATATTTAATTTCTCAAAATGAAAAATTTTTATATTTTAGTATTACGGGAAATGGTTTCTATAATGGTATTTTTAAATTTAATTCTGAAGGAAATTTAGTTTCGCGAATTCAAGATTGGAAGTGTTGGTTTTCTAAAGAATGGTCAGGCGCGTGTGAGATACCATCGGGGGGGATACGTGGTCTTGCAAATGGCGGAATACTATCAAATACACTTATGGACAATCGGAATAATATTTATCTTTTTCAATTAGTGTGTTGTGAAAATGATAATTGTCTTTCAAAAATAAGAATTATAAAAATCTCAACGGTTAAAGGTAAATAAATGAAAAAGAATTTAATTCTAAGCAGAATTTTTACTTGGTGTATTTGTATTTATTTGTTACCGCTTCGTGCTTTTGCGTTAACAGGTAATCAAATAATCAGTAGTGCGAATGAATATGTTAATTTTACTTGGGTCTGTAATAGTGAAAACGCAAGGGAATTAAATAAGGATGGGATTTGGAGTACTTCGGATCCTATATATCCATTTATCGCCAAAGGTGAACCCACAGGACCTGACCCTGACGGAGGCGGACCACTTGCTGCACCTACATCCACTGGGGTTAGTATTGGAGCACCGTATGGTTGGGGTTTGGGCGAAACTGTTGCGGTAATTGGTAATGGGATTCAAGGGAACAGCAAAGGTGGCAAACTTGCGAATATAAAAACTCCATTTCGCGCCGGATTGCTTGATGAAGATTTACGTGGAAAAACTCAACGTCCTTGGGGTAATTATTATACCGGCATAGACTGCTCGGGATTTGTTGCTAATTGTTCCGGTTTGCCTGCTTTGCGTATGCATTCAAAAAGCGAATACTGGATGTGGCATCCTTCCTCTGGGCACTTTAAACTAGACGTCTTCTCTGAACCGGTAATATTTTGGAAAGATGTAGTCCCTGGAGATATTTTTGTAAAACCGGGAAGGCACATAGCGCTGGCGGTTGCTACTCCAATTGAAAGTTCAAGCAGAGTGGATTTTCCTGTTATTGAATCGGCTGTTATGTGGGATGGTAGTTATAGATCAAAAGTTGTTTCTAACACATATTATGCTTCAATAGATATATATGGAAACTTGACTACTTCTATATGGAGATCTCATGAAAACTCATACGGGTATGAAATTAGGAGGCTAACTCCTTCTTACATTAAGAAAGCAGTCTTTTATAAAGCGAATATTGTTGATGGTAAAATTGACAGTTATACAAAAATCTATGAAAAATATTGGGAAGAACAGATAACCGGAGAAAGAAAATTAGAAAGCTTTGAACCTAAATTGTCAGGAATTGCTGAAGCGGGTATTATATTAGTTGATTTAACTTTTACAAAGGGAATGGCTGTTAGAACCCCCTTTAAGCCGGTCTTAGGAGGCGAGTATGCACATTGGCAAGATAAGAAAATACTATTTGGAAGAAGCGGCACGAATCAATCTGAGTGGAAAGAGATGGAATGTATAAGTGATAGTAATGTAAAGGCGAAAATGGCTATGGGGGAAAAGGGAGAGCTTTTTAAAGGGTGGCACGCGGCTGTTGATGTTGATGCCGTTAGTGATGTTGATGTTGCAAAGGTATATACTAAGTGGGCTGGCGAAATAACAATTGATGATATTGATAATTTTGGTGAATTTACTTTAAAGGTTTATGCTAAATCAATTATGCAAGACGAATTGGACGCTGATCCTTCAACTGTAACTAAGAGAACGCCATCCGGAAGGTGGGAAGGTTATACTCCCGATGTTGATACAAACCACATAATCAACATAGTCCCTAAAGGCAGTGTTCTATATATGAGCGGGCAAGGGTCTGCTCCTGTCGGGACTGCAACACCGTATATATATGACAAAGTTATTGTTAAAGACTATAAGCAAATACCGACAGAAGAACCTACCTATCTTCCTGAAAACATGACTCCTATACCAACTCCGACAAATGTTGTCCCTGACACGGATGAAGTGTTTATTGGGGATTATATCAAAGGCGTTTTGTATGGGCTTGTAGGCGAAGCTGACTTTTCTGATAGTAAATATGAAAACGGTTTTAAAGCGCTTGCCATTGCTGCTTATACACAACTTTTACGTGAAATTGAAGTTAATAAAGAAGCCGGGAATTCGTATGACGTTATGGTGAATGGATACGCGGGAAAGCAGAACTATTTTATTACATATAAAAAACTATCCGGTATAAGCGGGACTAAAAGTTTAATTGATAAAGTTGTTGACGAGCTGGTAAAGCCTATAAACATAGACGGAAATTGTGCGTAGTCAGGCTCGTGTAGAGTTTTGACCCGTTTTTTACTTGATGGTTTTTGGTTATGCTCACTTGCTGCCATTATCCTTGCCAAGATTATAAACCCTTCGTCTTTCTATGGTCAATGCCTTTTTCTTTGCCCTGCGTTCAAGTATCTCCTCCTTTCTTCCTGCGTATACATCATTTGGGCTGACGTTTTGCAGTGACTCGTGCGGCCTATTATTGTACCACTTTACAGCTTCAGTCATTGCTGCCTGTAACTTGTCCGGGCTGTCATAGTTAACTACAAAAATATGATCCTTAATGGTTCTGTTGAATCTTTCAACCTTGCCCTGTGTTTGCGGATGGTACGGCCTGCCAAATATGTGCCGCATACCTCTGTTTTCTAAATAGTCTGCAAGAACCCATCCGCTAAACGCGGCTCCGTTATCTGTAAGCAGCAAGGGATGCCTGTCCAGTGTATGCCCAAGACTCTTTGCTTCGGCAAGCGAAATCTCAACTGCATCAGACGCGGAATAACCGCTTTCATCAAGCATAAGACGGTCGTTCATCACACGTCTGGAGAAGTCATCAAGAACGGGGATATATTTGTAATAACCCCAGTTCGTGACAAACATTATGGTGCCGTCCATCTGCCACATTTCATCAGGCCTTTGCGTCTTTGTATGCCATTCCTTAGCCGCAGGTTCTTCTTCTTTCGGCCTGATTGCCAGCAGATTATGGCGCTTTAATATCCTCTGCACAGTCTTTTCGCTGACGCTAAAAGTACCTGTATCTGTTAACAAAACCGCTATCTCTCTGGGCGACATTTCCGTGTGTTCCTTTGCCGCTGACACCACATCCGATTCTTCCTGCGGCATAAGTTTATTCCACGGTGTGCAGGGCTTGCGTTTTCGTTTCATAAGCCCTGATATGCCTTCCTTGCTAAGAACTTTTTTCCATTTATAGTATGTTGATTCGGGGATTTTTAAAAACTTAAGCGTCCTTCGTTTTTCGCCGCGCTTTAACACCCTTATCTTGCTTAAAAGCACGGCTTTTCCTTCTTCGTCCATCCTCAAATGCTGTTTCTCTATTTTTTCATAATTTTTTTTAACAGGTTTATGTCAAGCGCCATTTCCCCGATAACGTTTTTCAGCCTTTCGTTTTCTTTCTTCAGATCCTTTACTTCGCCGTCATTAGCCTGACGCAATGTATCTCCCTGAAGCCTGCTTTTGCCGGCTTCCATAAAGTCCTTTAACCAGGAATAATATACCTGTGCGTGTATGCCTTCGCGACGGCATAGTTCGGCCACTGTAAGTTCTTTTCGGAACCCTTCAAGGACTATCCTGATTTTTTCTTCAGAAGTATATCTTTTTTTGGTATGCCGTTTAATCTTCTTAATCATCCGGGCTGTGCTGCCGGGTTCTACTTCTATTGTTTCTTCTTCGTTATGTTTTGTATTTTCCATGTCGTGCTCCTTTTTCTTTAATTTTAACCCTCTTAGAGGGCGAGCACAACCTAAAAACCATCCTGTCATAAAACCTGACGAATCTCTACACTTCGCTGACTTTCAACACTTGTGGATAAATGGTGCCGAGAACGGAACAGGTAAGTACTCTGTAGAAAAAGGGGATAGAATAAGGTTAGAAGCTATAGCGGCAAAACCTGATGGATGGTCCAGCAATATAGCAAATACTTGGGCTAATTTAGAAATACAGAGTGAAACTGCGGATACTGCATATGGCGCAGTTAACGGTCAAACATATAACAAAAATGTCCTTTATGCCCATAGAGAAATTTCACTTCCGTTTATCATTAGTTTATCTGCAGTTCATATACTTCATTACCCTGATGAACCGCAAAATGGCGTTTTGTCGTCACCTTTTGCGGCAAATAATTGTTTATTATCTCCGAACAGTACTAATTGCCTTGTTATTCCTAAAGACAGCGAGAAAAGGCCTGACGTTTTAAGCGAAAGTCTTCTGTTAGGCACTACGCTGACAGGTTGGGGTGGTAATATAGCAAGGCTTGGCGAAAGGTATCCTGCAGATGCTAACGATACCGGAGTAGGGGAAGGTACGGAAAAAAATATGGGGATACAGAGCGGGACTTTATCTGCCGCTGTGACATCTTCGATTGGGGTGAAAGTGAAACACACCCTTGATGAAACTTTCCAGGCAAGCAGTGAAGAACTTTTTAAAGATACAATAAGTTCAAGCGATGTAAGTTGGCATGAATATTATGTGCAATACCCTTACGAAGGAGAATTGTTTATCCGTACAGAATCAAATGGAAATGTATTGGAATATTATGACGCGCTTGAAATTAAAGTTTATTACTGGGCAGATTATCTGAACAATTGGGCTGATAATTATGGAAGTTTGTACTTTCAGAACGGGGAAAGGTATAAAATTGAGTATAAAAAAAGGACTGGTTCAAGTTTGAATGTAATTTTTAAACTTGGGCAGCCGGTGGATACATCTGCTCCATTACCTTTGCAGGGTTATTTGGAATCGCAGGTTGTAAATCCCGGAGAAACAAAAGAAATACTTTTTAATGCGCCTGAAGATTTTTATATAAATGACGGATATTCGCCGGAATATATTAATGCGGGGCTGGGAATTGTTAATATTGATGCTATGGGTGATCTGGGAACTGTACTGTTATATGATAAAAACAATAATCTAATTGTACAATCTACAGGTGCTGTAGATATGACACAACCGCTAATTTTATATAAATCATTAATGCCATACAAAATGGTGGTTAGTTCAGCTTCTGAACCTATGGAAGCGGTGCTTATGTATCAAGGCAGGCGGGTAAATAATTATATTATGAAAACGCCTGCATGTTGCCCTTATTCTTATAAACCCGCAACAGACATCTTGGTGCAAAAAAACTCTGAAGTTACATTTCATCCGCCGGAGGGTGAAATATTAAAAACAGTTAAAAATGCACCACCCGGTTATTATTCAAATATAACGTTTGTCTTACTTGAAAAAGATAAAACCTATACGCTTACAGCAAGAGCCGGAACACAGGCTATGCCATATTTCATTACGCTAAATCATAAAATAACAGAATTCGAAGAAAAAAATTTAACACCCGACTTTACCGGCGCTACCTCCACCAAGCCCGAAACGCATATATTTACAAATTATCACGGCGGAAGCGTAAATGGTTATGACGTTCAGGCGGAATCAAACGATATTTTAACCGCTAATGTGTCAGGTATTGAGCGTGTATCAGACGGAGAGATAAAATATTCCTTATCTATAAATACAGTTCAGCTTATAAAAGAATGGAATTCCGGACAGGATAAACCGTTTAATATAGGCGGCAATACTGTTATTTACAGCCACGGCGAAGATACGTCGTCACAAAAAATCAATATTTTCCAAAAACAAAGCGATAACAATCCTTATGGTTTAAGCCTTTTCCCGTCAGCGCAGGAATACGCGTCTGTTACAACAACTGCGGGCGGCGATATTAAGCCGGGCCCTGATAAAGTGCCGCATTCTTCTGTATGGACGGTAAAAGGGCCGTATTATCCGGATAGTGATGTTCTTCATGAAGATATAGTGCTTAAAAAAGAAGTTGACGGAAATGCAGCCGGAGATACAGGCCTGACATTTGGTGACACGGAATCGTTTGGCACAGGGCTTACTTATGATGAATATGATATAGACAAGGTAAATGCCGTGTTAAGAGACCCGTCTTATGAACCTTATGAAAGCAAAACCTATATAAAGGTAACAGGGGAGATTAATACAGCAACCGCAAAATATTACACAATATCTTATAAAAAGCGCGATGATGCTGATTCGTGGCACTATGCATATAAAAGTTTAACTCCAAGGACAGGCGTTCTTGGACACATTCCTGTAAAAGACAAGATAGGCGCGTATGAGGTACTGTTAACGGTTGTAAATACAGACGGCACTGTGTATAAAGCGCAGGAAGAAGGGGAAGTTGGGCATGTAATAACGCCAAATGGCGGTTTTGCGGCAGACGCTTATGAACAGGTATTTTTGTCTTTCCCCAAAGGCGCTTTAAGAAAAGACAAGACAATAACAATAACACCTTTAAAACGCGAAGAGGTTCCGGCGCTGGAAAGCGGCGCTGTGCCTGCCGCGTTAATTTATGATTTTAAGGCGTCAGACAAAGGTATCGCGGAAGCCGGCAGGTTAAGGCAGGATGATTTTAAAATGGACGCTAAAAATAACATTCCAAAGCCCGCCATTTTAACAATGCTTTATGATAATCGCCAGCTTGGCGATTTCCCGGAATCTTCGCTTAGCGTTTACAAGCTTCATATTACAGACAGCGGGGTGGAAGAATTAAAACTTGTCCCGTCTATGATAGACATAGATGCAAATGTAATAACAGCAGAGATGACTTCGTTCTCCACGGTTCAGCTTATACCAAACGCCAACCCGCCGCTGTTTGAAGTTTCCGCGCTGCCTAATCCGGCAGGGCTTGGCAGTGTGGTGTCAATATACGCAAGGCCTTCAAAACCGCTTAACGGCGCTTTAAACGGGTGGGTAAACCTGCCGTTTATTAATCCCGCACCTGTGCCTGTCTGGCTTACTTTCACAGCACAGGAAAAAGAGTACATGAACGGCACGGCAGATGTGTTTGTGGAAGCCCTATCCCCAACAACTACGGCAGGGATACTGGAGGATGGGTATAAACTGATATTGGGTGTTGTGGATCAAGATGGTTTGCCAAATAATGGAGTGATAAATAACGATTTAATATTAAACAAACTAATTAAGCTATCAAATGTCATTGAAAATGAACAAATTATATATGATAAATTGTATAAAATTAATAGAGCTGGTGTCTATACCAATTATACTGAAACACCTTCGGTTTCAAAAATGTGGGTAACGGTAGTTGATACGACAGGTAATACATATAATGAAAAACAAATATATAGTTTTGCGACAAAAGATACCACATGGGCATATGAAAAATTAAGCGGAAAGAGAATCATGAATGTTTATGTTTCAGACACAAAAAGAAATCTTATTCTCCAAACCACCGCACCCGGTGAGCAATTAACATTCCCGCCTGTAAACTGGTGGAATAGCAAGACAATAGAAATGTCAGGACAAAAGTATAAACTTTCAAATGTCCAAATTCGCGGCAGTCAGGCAACAGGGACAACTATAACAGCAGAATTATTGCAAAATGGTGTTCCTGTAACCATAACAGACGCTATGAAAAGCCTGTCGTGGACAATGTACGCGCCTGTAAACGAATACATGGCTTCTTTTGATGTGGATGAACACGTGCCTGGGACTGTATCAGGCACCGCGGAAGTCCTTGTGCAGGGTATAGATTATCTTGGAAACACAGGCGAAGGGAAAGGGTATTTTGTAATAGATAAGGTTTCACTGCCTGTTACTGTTGAAACGGACAAAATATTGGCAGGGTATGGCGACACCATTACAGTTAAGGCAAAATCCAAAATCAACGGCGTAATGCCTGTTATTAAAATATTTAAGAAAAACCCGGTTACAGAAGAAGTGCCGGTGGATGCGGCAAAAATAAGCGAAATTACTCTTCCCGGAACTATTTTAAATACAGGGGAAATTTTATATCCTTTAACAGCTCTGCCGCCGGACTTTGACAATTACAGCGGTGACGTGGAAGTAAAGGCGGAAATCACGGTTAATAATAATGTATATTCAGACAGCAAGACAGTAAAAATAGACACTGTTAAGCCCGTGTTTACACTCTCTGTTGACGGCACAGAACCAAAAGGCGCGGGTTATTTTGACCTTATAATAGATGTAAGCGAAGAACTGCGCGAAGCGCCGGAAGTAATAATTAACACCGGCGTTCACGAAGAAAAGATAAAAGCAGATATGGTTCATTCAACAAGATATCTGGCAAAAAAAGAGATAAAAGATGAATACGCATTAAATATATTTACAAATTATTATTCGTATCAGACTCTCAGTATAAATGTTTCGGGTTATGATGTTGCTGGTAATTCAGGTACTGCAAGGAAAAATGTCACATTTGATATCCTTCCGCCGCAAAAGGTTGAAAATCTAACCGGGACAAGGATAATAACAACAGGCGGACAGTATCAATTGCCCGCAAACCGCCTTGATTGGGAAATGTATCAGGATCCAACGCTTGCCGGTTTTGTTATTTACCGTGATGATGTATATCTTGAAACGGCAGGTCCGTTATTAAGAAGCTATACAGACGTGCTTGCAGGGCCGAATTTTGATTATCAGCCCTTGGGAAGCCATACGTATTATGTCGCGGCAGTTGACCTTGCAGGCAATACAGGCGCCGGTGCCTATGTGACCATTAACGATGAAGACGGAGCTCCTGTTACTGTTTTAGAAGCTTTGGGCAACAGCTATTGTGTAAATTATGAAAGCCCCAATCCTTTATATATAGGCAAAAATGTATCGCTGGGGCTTAATGCGTATGATACTGCAGGTACTTTTGATGATGTGACAGGGGTAAAAAACACATATTATTCAATAGCTTCCGGCGCCAACACAGTGTATTCACAGCCGTTTGATATAAATTCGGCAAATACAATAACTGCTGTTTACTACTACTCTGTTGACAGAAATTCCAATACAGAAACTGTAAAAAGCACAAAAATTTACAAAGATACAAAAGCCCCCGCAATATTAATAGAGCCGGTTGCTCCGTTCTATACCGGTAACACTTTATACACGGGGAATATTGCATACGAAAATATAACTTCACTTACAAGAGAACAGATGAAAGCAACGATAACCGCAAAGGCAAACACTATAAGCCCTAAAATGATTGAAGCTTTAAGCGATGAAGAATTAAGGACGCTGCTGTTGTCTGTGGACAATAACCTTTCCGGTGGTTCGGACGGCATAGACGCAATGGATAAACCGCGTTTAATTTCCGCGATTACAAACACTTCAAAGGATTATGACGCGGACGAACTGTTAAACGTAAGCGAAGATGATTTAAAGTCAATTTTCAGGGCGATTGTTAATAAAGATTTTGGTATAAATGTTTATTATTTCAGCCCTGCATATAAATCAATTTCAATAAGCGCGTCAGACGCCGCGGGTGATATGTGCGGCTCTGGAATTCAGTCGTTGTCCTACAAATTTGATGCGGCCGCGGAATATACTGTTATTACCTCTACTGCCTGCAGTTACACGATAACACCGGATTTAAGCGGCCTTACAGAAGGCATGCACAGCATAGAAGCAATAACTAAAGACAGGGTGGGGAATACGGGAATATATTCGGGCGCGGGCGACGGGTTTATGTTCTTTATAATTGACCCTTTTGCGCCGTCCACCAATGCGTATGTATGCGGAGAAGGCTGTGAAACAATAACAGCGGATAATGCCGTATTGACAGTTACAGCGGTATCTGTAACAGTTGAGTTGAAGGCTTTTGATAATGATAAAATGCCGTCAGGAGTTGCAAATACATACTATATTTTAAACGCAGGAGAACCTCAGATTTACTTAACCCCGATAACACTTGTAAATGCCGAATCTGTTTTAAGCTATTACTCTGTTGACAGGGTGGGAAATACAGAAAATTATAAGATGTTAACTGTTTACAGAATAGAACCAACACAAACAGCCACGCCTACCGTTACAATGACAGAAACTGCAACGCCAAGCATAACACCTACTGCAACAGAAACTGTGACGGAAACGGTCACAGAAACAGCCACACCTTCAATGACGCAGACTGTAACACAAAGCGTAACAGTATCTGTGACAGAAACTGTAACTGAAACCTATACACAAACAGCAACAGAAACTGTAACAGAAACGGCAACACCTTCGGTAACTCAATCAGTTACGCCAAGCGTTACAGAGACAATTACGGAGACTAATACAGAAACCGTAACCGGAACAGCAACCCAAACTGCAACAGAAACATCCACAGGAACTGTAACACAAACTTGCACAGAAACCGCAACTGAAACAGTCACAGCAACTGTTACGGGTACTGTGACAAAAACAGTTACAGAAACTTCAACAGAGACTGTTACAATAACGGCAACTGAAACCGTAACGGAAAGTGTCACGCAAACCGCAACAGGTACAGCTACTCCGTTATCCACGGACACTGACACCAAAACAGCAACCCAGACCGCTACAGAGACTGTGACAGAAACAAGCACTGCTTCGCCAAGTTCCACGGTAACAGATACCGCGACAAATACCGCCACTGAAACTGTTACAGAGACAAATACAGAAACCGTTACAAATACAATAACAAAAACAGCAACGCAAAGCGCAACAGAAACGGTTACGCAGACGGCCACGCCTACTGCAACCGGCACTGCAACTAAGACTGTGACAAGGACGATAACAGGAACCTCATCGCCGACAGCCACCATAACAGTGACTTCTACTAAAACAATAACGCCAACGGTAACGCCGATTTCCACGCCTTTGGCACATTTAAGGTGTGAATATTTCAGTTACAATACATTCGTGCAAACTGACACGATTTTTGTTAATATAAGGATATATAACACAGGCAATACTGCCTTAAATACCGGCGGCATGACTGCTAAATACTGGTTCACGCAGGAAGGCATTGACGCTTCAATGGTTGAAGTGGATGATTCCAGAATGTTGCCGTCAGGAAAAGATATTAAGGCAGGAACAACAGCCGGCATTTCTGTGTTAAACTGCTATCAGGACAGGTTATTAACCGCGGGATTTGGTACCGATATGTTACAGCCGGGCGAATATATTGAAGTGCATTTAAGAATACACCACACGTCATGGCAGTCATATAACAAATATACGCAGACCAATGACTACTCGTTCGGGACACAGTCGTGGTTTACACAGTGGAATAAAATAGGCTTGTATTACAATAATTCGCTTGTTTGGGGAATAGAACCGGACTGCTCTCAGCCTATACCCACCCCGACAATAGGTTTTGCAATGTTTGAAAAGTTAAAGAAAGTTTTAAACTATCTGCAATAAAATTTTGTATTGGATTGTTTAGGTACTGGTAGCCGCGCCTTTTAAGGCGCGTTGTTTAAAAAACAACTATTTAAACATAGAGGAGGATTTATGAAAAAAGGAATTGTAATTGGCGTAATCTTTGTGGTTTTTACTATGTTTGTGTCCTGTGGTAAAAAATCCCAACCCGCCGAACCCATTGTACCTACTGCGACGGCAACAAACACGCCTTATCACGAGTTTTTAGGCGCCTGCGGAAGTGAAGGGACAGCAGAGGGTCAGTTTAGTTGTATTGAAGCAGTGATTGTGGATGGTAATAACAATATATATATAAGTGATGGTTGTACCCATTACATTAATAAGTTTAACGGCAGCATGATATACCAAATGAGATGGGGAACGAGTTTAAATGGTAATGGATTAATTGGGTATTCGAGTAGCATGACTTCTGATAGTACTAATAATGTTTATTTGACGGAATTTGATAAGCACAGAGTGACTAAATTTGACAGCGCAGGGAATGTTTTAGATTATTGGGGTGAATTAGGTTCCGGTAATGGGCAGTTTGATACTCCGGATGGTTTGACATGCTTTGGGACTAATCGTATTAAGGTAGTTGATATTATGAACAAAAGGGTTCAGACATTTGATCTGGAAGGTAATTATATTTCTCAGTTTAGTCTTTTTGTCACCGGAGATCCGGTTACTAATTATCATTCTGGAATTGTTGTTGATTCTTCAGAAAACTTCTACGTTTTAAATTACACAAATAAATGTATTAAAAAATTTGACAGCAGTGGTAATTTTATAAAAAAATGGGGTAGTAATTCATACAATCCCGGGGGGATGCCTCAGCCAAAAAACATAGCTATATATGGTAATACATTATATGTCACGGACTTCACACGCGAAATCATAATAGCTTTTGACCTTGATGGCAATGTCAAGTATGAAATCTATGGCTATACAGAAGGCGGTATATATAAAAGGTTATCTGACCCGAATGCACTTGCTGTTGATTCTTCCGGTAACATTTATGTCTCTGAATCCGACACAGGCGTATGCCGTATTGTAAAACTAAGCGGAACGCCTTTGTATAATTAACAAAGTTTAATTCATATCCTTGCATTAAATCAAAGGGTTTTATTTGGATGTTTGCAGGAAAAGCGCTCCCGCGCTGTCCGGATCTTTGTGTTATGTAGTGTTAGCCGCGAGTCTTTCCCGGACGTCGCAGCAATAATGATGATATGGCGGAGACGGCAGCCCGCGGATCTTGATTTTATTATTTAGCGTAGAGGCGCAACATGTTGCGCCTCGCCTAAAAAACAAAACCGAGACGTACCATGGTACGTCTCTACGATAAAGGGCAAAATAAAAACCGCACGGAATAAAATTTTGTTTTTAATGTTCCATTTTTTCTTCCGTCCCTCAGTCATAACGTCCCTCGCAGTTTCTTCCGACCATCCAACCCTCTGACCATCCGACCTTCGGACTTTTATCTTTACATATGCCGATTTTATGCTAATATATCACTAATTACTTAATATTCAGGAGGTAATTATGAAAGAGGTAAAAGGTTCGCTTACAGTTAAAGGAAAAAAAGTTGCCATTGTAATATCGCGTTTTAATGAATCCATAAGCAATAACCTTTTAAAAGGCGCTGTTGACTGCCTTACAAGGCACGGCGTTTCCGATGATATGATAGAAGTATTCTGGACGCCGGGCGCTTTTGAAATTCCCGTCGTGCTTGCGCAGCTTGTAAAGAAGGCAAAATACAACGGTTTTATCGCACTTGGCGCGGTTATCAGGGGAGAAACACCCCACTTTGACTACGTAGCCGCTGAAGTTTCCAAGGGCATAGCAAACGCAAGCATCAACTCCGGCATTCCTGTCGCGTTTGGCGTTATAACCGCTGACACAATGGAACAGGCACAGGACAGGGCAGGCGCAAAAAGCGGAAACAAAGGGTGGGATTCGGCTTCCGCTGTTCTTGAAATGATGGACTTAATGGACAAAATTTAACAGGAATAAAAATCCGCTCTTTAAAGGACAACTGACATGGGAATACGGCGCGCAGGAAGAATAATTACTCTGCAGGGGCTTTACCAGATGGATATTGCCAAGAAATCAAAGGCGGAAATAATTGATTTTATAGAAAATTATCCCGCGCTTAAGCTTACCGAAGACGAACCAAAGGAAAACTTCATAGAAAAATCCAAGGAATTTGCCACAGACCTTATCGGCGTAATCAGCGATCACATTGAAGAAATTGACTCTGTAATCCCCAAATACCTTAAAAACTGGAAATTTGACCGCATTCTCTCAATAGACAGGTGCCTCTTAAGGATGGGCGCGGGCGAACTTTTCTACAAAGAAGACATACCCTATAAAGTCACAATAAACGAAGCAATAGAACTTGCCAAAAAATTCGGCGATGAAAAATCCGGCGGATTCGTAAACGGAGTCCTGGATAATATCGTAAAAAGTGAAGCCGAAAATTTCGCTGTTCTGGCAAAAAAGACCGCAAGATAAAACTTTAATTCCGTTTATTTTCCGCTTGTTTTTATGTCCCTTCAGGGACATTTTGCCTTTACAACCCCTTTAAAGTATAGTATAAATTAACATACGGCATAAATATTTATGCCTGCAATTTATAAGGAGGTTTTACTTTGAAAAAATTCGGAAATTTATCATCTTCACTCTCATTCTGGCTTTTCGCTTTTTTTGTTATTGTGATATTTTTTAATTATTATTCCGTAAACAAACAGCAGGCCGTTAAAAAAATAAGCTATTCCGAAATGCTTGAACTTGCCTCTGCCGGCAGCGTGAAAGAAGTGACTATTGAAACCCAGGACACTATAAATATTGTAAAAGGGACCGCGGCGGACAATTCAAAATTTGAATCTTCCGCGCCTTTAAATGACGACGCAATGTTCAAAACGCTTCACGATAACAAGGTGAAAATAACATCCAAACTGCCCGGCAGCACTTTTGGCCGCATGTTCGGGTCGTTTTTTCTGTACTTTGGGCCAATTATTATATTAATCGTTTTCTGGATTTTCATGATGAATAAATCGCAGGGCGGTGCTGGCGGCGCAATGTCATTCGGCAAAAGCAAAGCCAAACTTGCGGTGGTGGGCGGCAAGGTAACGTTTGCCGATGTTTCCGGCGTTGAAGAGGCAAAAGAAGAACTTCAGGAAGTAATATCGTTCCTTAAAGAACCAAAAAAGTTCCAGGCGCTTGGCGGAAAAATTCCCAAAGGCGTCCTGCTTTTAGGCCCGCCCGGAACAGGCAAAACGCTTCTGGCAAGGGCTGTTGCCGGCGAAGCCGGCGTTCCGTTTTTCTCCATTTCCGGCTCTGACTTTGTTGAAATGTTTGTCGGCGTAGGCGCCGCGCGCGTGCGCGACCTTTTTGACCAGGGAAAAAAAAGCGCGCCGTGCATAATATTTATAGATGAAATAGACGCTGTCGGCAGGCACAGGGGCGCGGGCCTTGGCGGCGGGCACGATGAAAGGGAACAGACTTTAAACGCTCTTCTTGTTGAAATGGACGGTTTTGAAACAAATTCAGGCGTAATAATAATAGCCGCCACAAACAGGCCGGACGTACTTGACCCCGCTCTGTTAAGGCCGGGCAGGTTTGACAGGCAGATTGTGGTTAACAGGCCGGACATAAAAGGCAGGGAAGGAATTCTGAAAGTTCATTTAAAGAACGTTAAAATAGATGATAAAGTTGACATTTCAGTACTTGCAAAAAGGACGCCGGGTTTTTCAGGCGCTGACCTTGCCAATCTTGTAAATGAAGGCGCGCTTCTTGCCGCCAGGAAAAACAAAAAAATGGTTTCCATACAGGAACTTGAAGAATCAATTGAAAGGGTTATGGCGGGGCCTGAAAAGAAAACCAGGGTGCTTTCTGAAAAAGAAAACAAAAATACCGCGTATCACGAAGCGGGCCACGCTATTGTCACAAGGATGCTTCCGGGCGCAGACAAGGTTCATAAAATTTCCATAATCCCAAGGGGAATGGCCCTTGGTTATACACTGCACCTTCCAAGCGAAGATAAGTATTCGCACACAAAATCAGAGCTGTTAAATGAAATAGTTATTTTTATGGGCGGGCGTTCGGCCGAAGAACTGGTTTTTACCGATTACACAACAGGCGCTGCCAATGACATTTCCAGGGCCACATCCATAGCGCATAAGATGGTCTGCGAGCTTGGGATGAGCGACAAGCTTGGCCCAATGGCTTTTGGAAATCAGAATCAGGAAGTGTTTATAGGAAGGGACTTTATGCGCGAAAAGAATTACAGCGAAGAGACAGCCAAAATGATAGACGCGGAGATACATTCAATAATTGAATCAGGCCACCAAAAAGCCCTTTCAATCCTGAAAACAAACATCAAGCTGCTGCACGCCCTTGCAAAAGAACTGCTTGAAAAAGAAACAATTGAAAACGAGGAATTTGAAAGGATTTTCAGCGAGTATTCAGTAAAAGAGAAAAAAACACCCAAAAAGGCAAAAACAAATGGATAAAGAAAAGATAAAAAAAGCCGTCACAATGATACTGGAAGCAATAGGCGAAGACACCGGCCGCGAAGGTTTAAAGAACACGCCGGAGAGGGTTGCCGATATGTACGAAGAGATATTTGCCGGCATTAATCAGAAACCCGAAGAGTTCATCAAGATATTTGAAGAGGATGAACACGAAGAACTTATTATCCTTAAAGACATACCTTTTTATTCGGTGTGCGAACACCACCTTATGCCTTTTCTTGGAAAGGCGCACATAGGTTATATCCCGAAAAAAAACAGGCTGTTGGGTTTAAGCAAGCTTGCCAGAATGGTTGAAATGTTCGCCAAAAGGCTTCAGCTTCAGGAAAGGCTTACTTCACAGGTTGCTGACACCATAATGAAAGCGGTTGACCCCCTTGGTGTTATTGTAATAATAGAAGCGCAGCACCTTTGCACCACAATGCGCGGAGTCAAAAAACCCGGCTCTGTTATGGTTACATCCGCTATACGCGGTATCTTCAAGGATGATGAAAGCGCAAGGAAAGAAGCTCTTGGCCTTATAAATAAATAGCAGGGCGGCGGGCTATGATTATCAGGGGAAAAAGTTTTGATTTTTCAAAAGTGTATTTAATGGGTATCCTTAACATTACCCCTGATTCTTTCTCTGACGGCGGTTCTTTTTACAGCACACAGAAGGCGGTTGCGCACGCGGAATTTATGGCCGCGAACGGCGCCGACATCATTGACATGGGCGCCGAATCAACAAGGCCCGGAGCGGCATCCGTAAGCGCCGGAGAAGAAATTAGCAGGGTTGTTCCGGTTATAAAAGAGTTCCGGATGCTTAACAATGACATTCCTGTTTCAATTGACACTTACAAGGCCGCAACCGCGGCAGCGGCAGTTGAAGCGGGCGCGGATATTATAAACGACATATCAGGCGGCACGTTTGATACGGATATGTTAAAGACAGCGGCCAAACTTGGCGTGCCGTACGTTATTATGCACACAAACACAACGCCGGACAAAATGCAAAAAGAGATAAAGTATTCACAACAAGGCGTGGTAAATGACATAATTGCTTTTTTTAAAGAACAGATTGGCAAAGCGGTAAAGGCGGGGATTAAAGAGGATAATATTATCCTTGACCCCGGAATTGGTTTTGGCAAAGAGTACCGGCATAATATTGAAATTATTAATGCAATTCCGGAATTTAAGAAACTTGGTTTTCCGGTTTTGACAGGCGCTTCAAGAAAGTCATTTATAGGTATTGCCACAGGTAAAACCGCGGATAAAAGGCTTTTTGGAAGCATGGCGGCAGCGGCGGTTTCGGTGATAAAAGGTGCGGATATAATAAGGGCGCATGACGTGCCGGAAACTGCGGATGTAATAAAGATGTCTTTTGAATTCATAAAAAAGGATGGCGGCGGATAAAATGGAAAAATTCTTTAACACCATATTAAACACATTTTCAGGCATCCGCGTAAACGACGTCTTTGATATCCTTCTGGTGGCTTTTGTAATCTACCAGGTATTTATGCTTCTGTACGAAACCCGCGCCATACAGATGCTTAAGGGCTTTATTGTAATTTTATTTTTTGTCGTAGCCGCAAAACTGCTTGAACTTAATACTATGACATGGATACTTACAGGGCTGGGTACAATCTGGATAATAGCTTTTATAATAGTTTTCCAGCCGGAATTAAGAAGGGCTCTTGTTGAACTTGGACAGAACAGGTTCTTTAAGTTTATCTTCAAGGAACACGGCCAGCTTTACAGGGAAATACGCGAATCCGCGGTCATACTGGCCAAAAAGAAAATAGGGGCGCTTATAGTGCTGGAGCGCGAAGTAAACCTTAAAAGTTTTATTGACACCGGCACAAAACTTGACGCGGAAACCACTTCCGAACTTCTTGTGGCCATATTTAACACAAAGTCGCCGCTCCACGACGGAGCTGTCATCATCAGGGAAGGCCGTATAGCCGCGGCAGGCTGTATTCTTCCACTTACACAGAAAGAGGATGTGGAACAGATGTACGGCATGCGCCACAGGGCGGCAATCGGAATTTCGGAAGAGACCGACGCGATTACAATTATAGTATCCGAAGAGCGCCATACTATATCACTGGCAATAGGCGGAAAAATAACCCCGGACATTGACGGCGACACGCTTCTTGAAATACTTTCGCTGTATGCCCCGAAAATAAGGTGAGCTTATGAAAGAATTTATGGCAACTTATATCCTGAAAAACTGGCAGTATAAAGTAATGGCGCTTATTGTCGCTACCGGGTTATGGCTTTTTGTGGTAAGGGAACAGGAAATGACCGTAACAATTGAAGTTCCCGTTGAATTTACAAACTATCCGGAAAACATGAAAGTTGCCGGTAATGTGCAGTCTTCTGTAAAGGTTCAGCTTGAAGGCAGAAAAATTATTATCAACCAGATAGATAAAAAAACATTAAAGATAATCATTGACCTGAAAAAAGCCGTTGTAGGAAAAAATTCATTTCAGATTCTCGGAAGCAGGTTTAAATCGCTTCCGCGCGGCCTTTTTATCCGCGACATCTCTCCGGCGTATATATATATAGATTTCATCAAAGAAGCCCCTCCGGTTTTGGAACCGCAGAAAACAGAAGATGAAAAGCCGGCAAAACAGAAATCAGGTGATAAAAATGGCAAGACTGTGCGTTAATATAGACCACATAGCAACTTTAAGGCAGGCACGCGGCGGAAATGAACCGGACCCGGTTGCCGCGGCCGCAATAGCCGAAAAAGCCGGCGCTTTTGGCATTACGGTGCATTTAAGGGAAGACCGGCGCCACATCCAGGACAAAGACGTAATACTGCTTAAAAAAACCGTTAAGACCAAATTAAACCTTGAAATGTCGCTTACCCCGGAAATAGTTGATTTCGCGGTAAAAATCGCCCCTGATGAAGCGACAATAGTTCCGGAAAAAAGGCGCGAGCTTACAACCGAAGGCGGGCTTGATGTGATAAAAAATATGGCCCGTTTAAAAGATGCAATTGCACGGCTTAAAGCCAAAAATGTTATGGTAAGCCTTTTTATAGACGCGGAGCCAAAACAGATAAAGGCGTCAAAACAAGCCGGAGCGGATTACGTTGAACTGCACACCGGCAGGTATGCGAACGCGAAAAACTCCGCGCAGGAACAAAAAGAACTTAAAAAAATCAAAGCCGGCGTTATGCTTGCCGTACAAACAGGGCTTAAGGTAAACGCCGGGCACGGTTTGAATTACGAAAACACAAAAGCCGTAGCTTCAATAAAAGGGATAGAAGATTTAAATACAGGGCACAGTATTATTGCAAGGGCTGTATTTACAGGCCTTGAATGCGCCGTAAAGGATATGCTTAAGCTTTTATAAGGGAGGAAAAAAAGTAATGATGCTTTCCAAAAATACCGGCAAACCGGCGCTTATAACAATTACGGTTCTGTCATCAGCCGCGGTTGTTTTCTCTGTTTATATGTTTTTATTTCAGAAATCATTTTATGCCGCGTTTTTTGCCGCCGCGTTTCTTGCTATTTCCATACTTTCCACATACGCCCTGATGATTATGGCAAAAAACGAACAATCCATTGTGCTGGAATCGCCGCTTAATGACATTGATTCAAAAGAAACGATGATAGCGGCCGTGGCTCACGAAATAAAAAATCCGCTGAATTCCATAAAGGGAGCCAACCAGTACCTTCATGACAAATACAAAAGCAAACAGGATATTTACGAATTTACCGGGATTGTCGTGGAGGAAATAACACGGCTTGAGCGGTATTTAAATGAATTTTTAAGTTTCTCGCGCGGCGTAAAGCCTCACATGAAAAAACACGACATACAGACTTTTACAACGGGAATCCTTATGATAACCAAACACAATTTTCCTTATGGTATTAAGATTGTATCCGAAAAACCAAAACTTCCCGACGTTTACATGGACGCTGAGCAGATGAAACAGGTAATGGTCAACCTGTTAAACAACGCAAAGGACGCGACAGCAGGAAGGTCTTCTCCCAGGGTTGAAATACGCCTTTCTTCCGATGACCGTTACGTTTACGTGAAAGTCGCCGACAACGGCTGCGGCATTTCAAAAAAAGACCTGTCGCGCATTTCAACGCCGTTTTATACCACAAAAAAAGAAGGTATGGGAATAGGCCTTGCCATCAGCAGGTCAATAATAAAGAAACACGGCGGCGACCTGTCAATTGAAAGCAAGGTCAATAAAGGCTCTGTATTTACGATTTCCATTCCGGTGGAAAAAAGGAGCGTAAAAAGATGAGCGCCAAAAAAGTCCTTGTCGTTGATGACAACCGTTCCGCTTTAAAAGTAATAAAAGCCATCCTTGAAGAAGCAGGTTATGAAGTTTATACGGAATCAGAACCTGAAAAAGCGCTGCTTTTTCTGAAACACGAAACAATTCACGTCGCGCTTGTGGACTTAAAAATGCCGAGCATGGACGGCCTTGAACTCTTCAGAAAAATACGCCAGCTTGACAAAGAGATGATTGTTATCATAATGACAGCTTTCGGCAATATTGAATCTGCCGTGGAAGCGATGAAACTTGGAATAGAGAATTACCTTCAGAAACCGCTGAATTTTGACGAACTGAAAATGACTCTGCAGAAAATATTTGAAAAAATTGACATGAAAGAAGAGCTTGCAATCTTAAAAGGGCAGATAGAAGGCAAAAACACTTTTGAAAACATGATAGGCAAATCGAAAAAAATGCGGGATATTTTCCGCAAAATCAGCAGCATTGCGATTGTTGATTCCACGGTTATGATAACAGGCGAAAGCGGAACAGGAAAAGAGATGGTGGCAAAAGCCATTCACAACCTTTCCAAACGCGCCAAAAACAAACTGATATCAATTAACATGGCCGCAATACCGGAGGGCCTTCAGGAATCGGAGCTTTTTGGCTACCAGAAAGGCGCGTTCACAGGCGCTTATAACACCAAACCCGGAAAATTTGAAGCGGCTGATAAAGGCACTCTGTTTCTTGATGAAATAGGAAACATCAATCATAAAGCACAGGTTAAACTGTTAAGGGTATTAGAAGAGAGAAAAGTGGAACCCCTTGGCAGCAATAAGCTTAAAAGTGTGGATGTCAGAATAATAAGCGCGACCAATTCAGACCTTAAAGAAGAAGTTAATAAAGGCAATTTCAGGGAAGACCTTTATTACAGGCTTAACGTAATTTCAATTAATCTGCCTCCTTTAAGGGAAAGAAAAAGCGATATACCGCTTTTAGCAGTTCAGTTTTTAAAGGAAATATGCCTGCGCAACAGCCTGGAACAGAAATCCATATCTGATGACGCGCTTGAAATGATGATTGAATACAGGTGGCCCGGCAATATCAGGGAACTGAAAAACGTCCTTGAAGAAGCCGCTGTCATATCCGCAGGCACTTTTATAAGGCCGGATGATTTAAATATGTCTTCGTATTCTGACAATATCCGCGATTCTGCCGATGATATGATTCCCGCGGATATGCCCTTGTCAGAGGTTGAAAAACGTTCAATTATAAACGCCTTGTCAAAAACCCGCGGCAATCAGACCCACGCGGCCAAAATATTAGGCATCACCAGAAAAATGCTTATGCATAAAATTGAAAAATACCAGATAGCCAATATTGTGCCTGTAAGGACAAAACGCAAAAAAATGTCCGAATAGGGACATTTCATCCCATAAAATATCAATATAATCAAAGGTTTACAGTATTTTATACTGGCATGATTCTTGCATATTACAATACAATAATATAATACGCGGAGGAAAAATGAACGCCAGCTACCTTGAAAAAAGAATAGATACACGCGCGGATGTTGAAGAGGTATTAAGATATAAAGTGCTTGGTGACGGCGAAGATACAATCACTTCTTTCAAATATGAAAAAGCAACCACAAGAAATATTTCAAAAGGCGGAGTTTGTATGGTTTTACCCCATAAAATCAGCGAAGGCAATGTTATAAGGGTTGAAATACCGCTTGAAAACGAATCTCTGGTTATTAAAGCGTTCTGCGAAGTACAGTGGTGCAGGCTTGCAAACAAAGACGGCATTTACGAAGCCGGCTTAAGCTTTATAGCCCTTAAGGATGATGATGCCAAATCGCTTGAAAATTATATAAACGAACGCGAAGCAAAGGCAATGTAATGAATACGGAAATTCTTACCATAAAAGACCTTGCGCTGCTTCTTAAAGTAAAACCTGTAACTATTTACAAACTTGCAGGAAGGGGCAGGATACCCGGCGTTAAAATAGCCGGAAGCTGGCGTTTTAAAAAATCCATTATAGACGAATGGATGGAAAGCCCGGAAAGAAAACCCGTATCCCGCCGCGATAAACAGGAAAAAGAACTGATTCCGGCATAAGTATTACCGGATCCGCGCCTTTCTTCAAACATCAAACCGCCTTATGAAACATCATTATGTTTTTCCATTATAATTATGGCTTGACTTTTATTTATTGCTAATTTACAATACGTTTTGTAATTTATACCACGGTGCAGGAGGAAATAATGCGTTCAATTAAGGCAATATTATTATTTGCCATCATATTATCATTAGTTTTGGCTCCGGCTTTAAATGCGGCAGATAAAAAAAAGAAAGAAACAGAAGAAAAAAACGCCAAACTTGCGGAAAGCGGTTCTTCCAATACTCAAAACGGAGACGTTAAAATAGGCGGTTCCGCGGAAGGCCCCGGAACAGACCCGGTTATTTTTGATGATGCCACCCTTATTACGACACCGGTTGCAACCCCGACCATCATAGTTGTGTTTGACAAAAAAGATGTAAATGTATGGAAATACCTTACCGACGTAAAAATGTATCTTTTCAGGATAAAAACTGATTCCAAAAGATATGACGCACAGCTGCGGTCCAAAATGGACAAACACCTTCTGGACATGGGAAAATCAATTGCTTCCATGCATACTTACGCCGCGCTTCACGAACGGGATAAAGTTGAAACACAGTGGGCGAAATCCGCGGATAAAGCTGAATATACCCTGCAATACGCGCGCCTTCAGGTTGATGAATTTCATGAAGATTATTACGAAATAGAAAACAACATGAAAGCAGTTGAAAAGATACTTAAAAACAATCCGGAAATAATACAAAGGCCGGACGAAGCGCGCGCCCGTTATGAGCAAAATAAAAAAGAGATGTTTTTCGCCCAAAAAAACGTAATGAAATTCACGGACCTTTTTAACTCTTATGTAAGGCAGTTTAACGAAATGGCGCAGAAAAAAGAATACAAAATAGACAAACTGTTAAGGGAACACGAAGAACTTCATACGCCTTAAAATTTAACGGTAAAAAATTTAAACATAAAAAATACCATAGGGATAAACCTCTATGGTATTTTTCTTTTAAGCTGATACAAAGCGGGTATAAAAATGTTAAAGAATGTTAACAGGATACTGATAATTAAACTGCGTGACATAGGCGATATAGTGCTTTCAACCCCGGTTATACAAACCATGTACGAAAACTGCAACTCCCCAAAAATCGTTTACGTTCTGAAAAAAGAATACGAAAATTTCAAGTACCTTCTTCCGGATGTTTCAGAAGTTATAACGTACGATAAAAAATCCTTATTAAGTTTTATTACCCTTATTTTCAGGCTGCGCAGGTATAAATTTGACATCGCCATTAACCTTCACGCCACATTCAGAAGCGCGCTTATGGCCCGTCTTTCCGGAGCAAAACTGCGCCTTGTACACAATCACAGCGGAAAGGACTGGTTTACGTCTGTGCCTCTTGGAATCAAAGAAGAGGCAAAACCGATTACACTGCGGGACCTTGAAACATTAAAACCTCTTGCAATCAAAATGCCTCCGCTTAATTCAATAAAAACAAAACTGACAATTAAAGAAAAGGACATTAAATATATAGACGACCGCCTGGACGCAAACACCGCCGGTTTCGGTATCGGCGCCAAAAGGCCGGCAAAAATGTGGAAAACAGCGAATTTCATTGAGCTTGGGAAAAAACTTACAGAGAAAAAAATGAAAATAGCGGTTTTTGCTTCTTCTTCCGAAAGAGAGCAGGGACTGCAGATTGTCAACGCGATAGGAAACAATGCCAAACTTTATTGCGGTCTTGACTTCCTTAAACTTGCTTTTCT
>ENA-UOWO01002113-UOWO01002113.1-activated-sludge-metagenome-genome-assembly--contig:-NODE-2113-length-25174-cov-14.331940_pt1 | contig 25174 bp, 20 predicted proteins | sample MGYA00238148_ERZ761564 | MGnify/ENA primary metagenome ERZ761564 (study PRJEB28885, sample SAMN05720194) | activated sludge metagenome | isolation source: Anaerobic digester | place: USA... | reverse complement strand
GACAGCCCGACGGCGTTGCCTGATCTTACAGTGTAGTTGAAATACGAGAACGCCGACACGCCCCAATCAAAATCATATTCCGGTGAGCGGTGTCCATTTGGCAAAGCCAACGGTCTCGCGGTACATTTGTGGTGAAACATCGGCGTTGACTTTGAAGAACCGACTGAAATAGTGTTCGTCGTCATAGCCCAGTTCATAGGCAATTTCCTTCACGGTTTTGTTGGTTAAGTACAGTTCACGTTTGGCTTCTATGATAATCCTTTCTGAAATCATATCGGTGAGCGTCTTGTTGAAGTGCGTCTTGGTGAGTTTAGCGAGCGCTTTTGGCGTAATGTTGAGCGCGTTGGCATAGTGGCTCGGGGAATGTTTGCTTTTGAAATGGAGCTCAATGGCGTCCCTGAGGTTTTGGAGAATGAAAGGTTCCTTGGTATTGGGAAGTTTTGCCGTTTGCTCCTGTAGCTGCTCGGTTTTGAGTCGTGAAGCCGTGATGAGGATGATCTTGAGATACGAGACGAGCAGGTCGTATTGCGCGATTTCGGATTGTTGCATTTCTGTTTTGATCTGGTCGGTAATCAATGCCAAGGTTGCCTCAGATGCTTTATCAATCAGCGTATATGGCGGTTGGTAGATATTGTTGAACAAAACACCGTTGCAGGAAACCTCTTTCTGGTGCATGTGGATGCAATAGAAATCCGGATGAAAATAAATGGCAATGCCTTCGATCTTTTGTGGTGTGCAAACCATAAAAGGCTGGTAGGGTGAAAAAGCAAGTAGTGAATTCTCTGCAAACGCATGCTCTGAAAAATCAGATTTCACTTTGCCATTTCCTTTACGGATCCAAATCAGCGAATAGTAATTGTTGCGCTGCAGATGGTCGAAATGGTTGTTGTCCTCGAAATTGAAAATCTTGAAGGCGAGGTTTCCGGTTTGCGGGTTGGTAATCGTAAAGGCGTTTTGAGCAGTGGTCATGTGCAAATGTAATGGATTTATCGATTGACAGAAATGCAAAAAGCAGCCTGTTTAAAGACTGCTTAGTATGCTTTTGGAGTGTTATAGTGCCGAGACGGCCGGGAAATCAACAGCGGTATTGGCAGTATTGTTGAAGTAGTTCGTGAGCACATTGAGCGCGACGTGGGCTACCGTTTCGGCTATTTCGCCATCTGTGACTCCGGCGGTTTTGGCGGCATTGACGTCGGCGTCAGACACACGTCCGTTTTTAGAAACGAGTACTTTGGCCAGTTGTAATATCGCTTGGGTTTTGGCATCCGAAGATTCGCCTGCACGCGCAGCCTTGAGAACCGCAAGCTCTGTTTTGAGCAATTGCTCACCGATAAACGTGTGTGCCGCTAGGCAATAATAGCACGAATTGCTTTCTGAGACGGCAAGCGCAATAAGTTCGCCAGTTCGCGCGTTCAATTTTCCTTTGGATAAGGCGCCGCTTAAATTCAAATACCCTTCAAGTACGACGTCAGAATTGCCCATGGTACGCATCATGTTGGGTACCGAGCCCAATTTGCCCTGAACGGCGTTGAACAATTCCTTTGTTTTTCCGGTTGCGGTTTGCGGATCTAATGCTTGTAAACGTGTCATCTTTGTATTTTTTTAGTTATGTCTTATTGACATTGCAAAGATGCGACACGGCGGTCGATTAGAAACTGGACGGATTACGCCATGTGATGGACAATTTTCCCTGCTATTTTAATGTCTTCTGCAAATCCTGCACGGTGGTCAAATGATAACCGGGTTTGGCCTTTTCAAAAATCTGCTTTGCCCAGAATTTGCCTTCAGGCGTCTTGACTATCTCTTTATAAAGAGTCTGCAACGAACCCGTGCGGCTTGTGGCAATCATGAATTGCTCAATCGCGGGATAAGCCGGTTTGTATTGATGGCGTAGCGCCTGCACGAACCACTGACGTTTGATGACAAAATTACCGCCTTTAGTGAAATTGAATTCGGCATCGATATCGGCCATTTCTTTAGCGGTAATGTCCGATGGGAGGTAATCGATGAAATGCTGTTTCTCATTGGTCGACTTGATTTTCTGGCTAAGTCCTTTCACGCCGTTTTGGCGCCAGGTCTGCTGGATGGCGTCGATGGCATTGAAATCCTCAGAAACCGGAGTGGTGATATTGCCTGGAATATCCGATTTGTAAATCCAGTCTTCGGCTTTGATTTTATCGGCAAGTGCTTGATCACCTTTGATTAAGTGGGTGTTGAAGTATTTTAGGAAATCTTCGGTCGTGATGGACTGGAAGGCGTGGCTGTTGAAATATTCGGTGATAAAGGCATCGAATTTTTCCCTTCCTACGGCATTTTCAACCGCTTGTAAAAACGCATATCCTTTTTCGTATGGGATGTCACTGAGCGACTCGTCTGGGTTTTTACCATCCACATTGACTTTAAGTTGGGTGGATGGATTGTTCGCGCCGTAATCGGTCATGTTGTCTGCGAGTAATTTTCGGCTGAGTACATCCTGCATTTTGGCTTCCTTTTCGCCAAAAATGGCTTCCCCAATGCGATGCTCCACATAAGTAGTAAAACCTTCATTGAGCCAAACATCATCCCAGGTGGCATTGGTCACAAGGTTGCCACTCCAACTGTGACCGAGTTCATGCGCCAATAAGCTCGTGAGTGAGCGGTCGCCAGCCAGAACGCCTGGTGTTAGAAAGGTTAGGTTGGGGTTTTCCATTCCGCCATAGGGGAAACTCGGTGGCAAAACCAGCACATCGTAACGGCTCCAACGGTAAGGACCAAAAAGCTTTTCGGCGGCGTTGACCATGTTTCCAAGTTCGGCGAATTCATAAGCAGCTTTCCCCACAACGGATGGTTCGGCATAGACGCCGGTGCGTTGGTCTATCGATTGAAAAGCCAAATCACCAACAGCGATGGCCATGAGGTAAGACGGAATCGCTTTGTCTTGTTTAAAAGTATAAACACCGGTATCGTTTTTTTGCTGTGGATTGACGGCGCTCATGACGGCCATCAGGTTTTTGGGAACGGTGACTTTTGCGTTGTAGGTAAAGCGGATTCCCGGTGAATCCTGGCAAGGAATCCAGGTTCTGGACCAAACGCTCTCTCCTTGCGAAAAAAGGAATGGGTGTTTTTTGTCGGCGGTTTGTTCGGGTTTGAGCCATTGTAAGGCCACGGCATCCTTGGTAGTATGGTAATAGATGTTGACTTTGGAGGTGTTGGGTTTGATGGCGATTTGGAGTGGTTTGCCGTGAAATTCAATCTCGGTGCCCAACTTGAATGAAGTGGGTTGTTCGTCGTCGCCCAAAGTGACTTTGGTAATGTTGAGCGTATTTTCGTCGAATATGATTTCTTTGCCTTTGCTGATGTTGTCGATTGTCCACGATGCTTTTCCTGAAATTACCTGGGTGTCGAAATCTACCGCAATATCGAGGTCAAGGTGCTTCACTACGGCTGCTTCGGGTTTGGCATAGGAGTGCGTGTCTTTGACGGTCTTCTCTTGTTCTTTGGACAAAGTTTCTTTTTTCTGACAAGACCAGGCTAGGACTAAAAATGCAATGAGATAGAATTTCGATTTCATACCGATAATTTTTGCGGTAAGTTAAAAATAAAAACCCAGCCCAAAAATCCAAAGGCTGTTTTGTTGTGCCAAAAGCACGTTAAAATTACGGAACTGCTGCGGTCGGTATAAAAAAAATCCCGCTTCATCTTTTACCATGAAGCGGGACTGATTTGTTGATGTATGAGCTTAGTAATACATATCGTATTTTCCGTTGGTAATGCGGACCACATTGCCTTCTGAGTTTACACAGTCATAGCTGAAAATCCCAGTGATGAAATGCAATTGGTCATTGTGGAACGACACATGCAAATAACCTTTGTGGGTATCGTCGGTGAGGAACGGATCGTCAAAATTGCCTTTAAAGATAAAACTGCCTTCGCCTTCGCCTGTCTTTAGCGGAAAAGTTTTTCCGCTCAAATTGCCTTCGGGTATATTAATCGCCTTGACGTTGACATTCATTCCGACACCGTTTATGGTGTTTGTAAAACCAACCGTGAAGGTTCGTATGCCGCCTTCCTCGACATCAAATCGACAAGTCCTATGGGAATAAAGCAATGCGAATTGGGGCTTTACCAAGCCGCCATTGACCTCTGCAGAAATACCGCCGGTGCCGTCGTACAAGTTGTCATCGAGTTTGCCTTCTGAGCAACTACTCAAAAGCATAGCAAACAACAAAGCAAAAAATAGTTTTTTCATGTCAGGAAACTTAAGCCAACATGGTAACCGGATTCTCCAGATATTGTTTCAACGTCTGCAAAAATTGAGCACCGGTAGCGCCATCAACAGTCCTGTGGTCGCAGGCCAGAGTGACTTTCATGGTGTTACCCACTACAATCTGCCCGTTTTTCACGACCGGCTTTTCAACAATCGCGCCTACAGACAATATGGCTGAATTGGGTTGGTTGATGATCGAGGTGAATTCGGTGATGCCAAACATCCCAAGGTTAGAAACGGTAAACGTACTGCCTTCCATTTCTGCGGGCTGTAGTTTTTTGCTCTTGGCTTTCCCCGCAAGGTCTTTCACATTCGCGCCGATCTGCGACAAACTTTGGTTGTCGGTGAAACGCAGTACAGGAACTACCAAGCCATCTTCTACTGCCACCGCAACGCCAATGTTGATGTGGTGGTTCAGGATTGTGGCTTCTTCGGTCCATTTGGAGTTCACTTTTGGGTGTTTTCTGAGCGCCATCGCGCAGGCTTTGATCACCATGTCGTTGAACGATACTTTGGTTTCGGGAATAGTATTGATCACTGCCCTTGATTTCATCGCTTCGTCCATCATCACTTCTATAGTGAGGTAGAAGTGCGGCGCAGTAAAGGCCGATTCGCCCAGACGTTTGGCGATGACTTTTCGCATTTGCGAGTTTTTGACTTCTTCGGTGGCCACTTCGCCTACCGGTGTGTATGGTTTTGCCAAAGGTGCAGCAGCCGTCTCGGTTGGAGCTGCGACCGGTTGTGATTGTGCGGGCTGTGCGTTTGACGCGGCAGGTGTGAATTTCTCGATATCGCTCTTTACGATGCGTCCGTTTTCGCCAGAGCCTTTGACTTGTGCGATATTGATGCCTTTCTCTTCTGCAATTTTCTTGGCCAGTGGCGAAATGAAAATTCGTTTGCCGTCTGAAACAACCTGAACTGGTTCTTCTGATTTCTCTTCGGTAGCTTCGGTGGTTTGGGCCTCGTTCTTGTCGGCTGCTCTTGCTGGAGCTGGTGCAGCACCGCCTTTTTTGTAATTGTCTGCGATTCCCGCAATGTCGGTTCCTTCAGGTCCGATAATCGCCAATACGCTGTCTACCGGAGCCGATTCTCCTTCGTTGACTCCAATAAATAACAATGTTCCGGCATTGAAGGACTCGAATTCCATCGTGGCTTTGTCGGTTTCAATTTCGGCAAGGATGTCACCTTCGGCTACTTTGTCTCCTACTTTTTTGAGCCAGGTGGCGACGGTTCCATCGGTCATAGTGTCACTCAGGCGTGGCATGGTGACTACGACTACGCCTTTCGGCAAGTCGGTTGATGTTTGTTGGTTGCCGGCTGCCGGAGCATCTGCAGATTTTTCTGGTGCCGGAGTTGCCGCAGCTTCGACTTCATCTTCTGGGGCTTCGTCTTTTATCTCTTCGACTTTTGGAGTCTCTTGTTTGTTCGTCGATTTGCCAAAGTGTAACATCGGTGTGATGTCTTCGCCTTGGTTTCCGATAATTGCCAGGAGCGAATCCACCGGAGCCGACTGGCCTTCTTCGATGCCGATATGCAAAAGCGTCCCAGAATTGAAAGATTCAAATTCCATGGTCGCCTTGTCTGTTTCAATTTCTGCGAGGATGTCGCCCTCATTGACTTTATCTCCAACTTTCTTGAGCCATTTGGCCACGACGCCTTCGGTCATGGTGTCGCTCAGGCGTGGCATAGTGATGATTTTTGCCATGATTATAATTTGTGTGGGATAAATGGATAATTTTCTTGTTCGTAGACCACGTCGTACAATTGCTGGATTTCAGGGAAAGCAGAGTCTTCTGCGAAAGTAGCACATTCTTCCACGAGGTTTTTCACGCGCTCGTCAATGGCTTCCACTTCGGCATCGGTGGCGTATTTCTGGTCTTTGATGACCTCTAAAACCTGGGTAATCGGGTCGATTTTTTTGTATTCTTCGACCTCTTCCTTAGAACGGTACAATTGCGCGTCCGACATCGAGTGTCCTCGGTAACGATAGGTTTTCATCTCCAGAAAAGTAGGTCCGTCGCCACGACGCGCTCGGTCGATGGCTTCATGCATCGCTTCGGCAACCTTTACAGGATTCATGCCGTCAACTGGTCCGCAAGGCATTTCATACCCCAAGCCCAATTTCCAGATGTCGGTGTGGTTTGCGGTTCTTTCTACCGATGTTCCCATGGCATAGCCGTTGTTCTCTACGATGAAAACGACAGGCAATTTCCAGAGCATGGCCATGTTGAACGCTTCGTGAAGCGAACCCTGGCGTGCGGCACCGTCACCAAAATAGGTAAGTGTTACGCCATCGCGCCCAAAATATTTGTCGGCGAAAGCGATTCCGGCACCCACTGGGATTTGCGCCCCAACGATTCCGTGTCCGCCGTAAAAACCTTTTTCTTTAGAAAAAATGTGCATCGAGCCACCCATTCCTTTAGAGGTACCGGTGACTTTCCCGAGCAATTCTGCCATAACCGCTTTTGGGTCAACGCCCATACCGATTGGCTGTACGTGGTTTCTGTAGGCTGTAATCATTTTGTCTTTAGACAGGTCCATGGCGTGCAATGCTCCGGCCAATACGGCTTCCTGTCCGTTATATAGGTGAAGAAATCCTCTAACTTTTTGTTGGATGTAAAGTGCGGCTAATTTGTCTTCAAATTTTCTCCAAAACAGCATGTCTTCATACCATTTCAGGTAAACTTCTCTTGTTACTTCTTTCATTCTGACTTTAAGTTTGATGTATAAATTGTTTCGAGCCGCAAAAAAGTAGCCTCACACCGTTTGCGAACAGCAAAAATAAAACATTTCCCGCTAAGAACTAAAATTTAAAACGCAGATTTTAGCCTTTTACAGGAAGTTTTTATCAAAGGTAAAGGGCAATAGATTTTTGAGTGAATCCGACTTGTATACCAGCCCGATTTCGCCCATAAAATAGATTTCAATAGGGTAGTCCTGTTTGAATTCGTATTCGGCAATCGATTGGCGACAAGCCCCGCAAGGTGGGATAGGCGCTGTGGTGGTGTTGGTGTCGGAAGCGGCACTAATGGCCATCTTCACGATTTTCGCCTCGGGATACATCGCCCCAGCTTGAAATACCGCTACGCGTTCGGCGCAAAGGCCAGAGGGATAGGCAGCGTTTTCCTGATTGGATCCAAAAACCAATTGGCCATTGTCTAAAAGCAAGGCCGCCCCAACCCTAAATTTAGAGTAGGGCGCGTACGCCTTTTTTCGCATCGCTACAGCCTGTCCCATTAAATCCTGAATGTCGGCAGGTAATTCTGAGAGGCTGTCGAAAGCGGTAAATTTTGTCGTGAGGGTAATTTCGTTCATAAGTTTTAAGGGAAAAAAAATCCAAATTTCAAAGGAGAAATTTGGATCTTTAATTATAATTGAATGACGGTTACAGTTGGTCGTATTTGTCTCCGAACGCAAAACTGAGGGAGAACCGCAGCGTGTTTTCGAGTGGGTTACGCACCTTAGAGGCAGAGAACAGATAAGAAACATCTACTTTAACGATGTTGTACTTGAATCCCGCTCCCAGTGAGAAAAACTTCCTTGCTCCTTTTACCGGGCTTTCATGGAAGTAACCCATGCGGAAGGCAAATGATTCCTGATAGTTGTACTCGGCACCTACAGAGTATGTAAATTCTTTTAGTTCTTCGGAGAAACCGTCTGGCGCATCTCCAAAAGATTGAAATATTCCAGAAGTCCAGCCAATCTCCCTATATTCCAAATTGTTTTGGGTTCTTTGCTCTAGCTCTGTGATGTCTTCGTCGTCTGTAAAGTCACCATCTCCGTTTGTATCTACCGGTGCATCAGGAATCTGTGGCGTTGGGACCAACAGTTTTGCGAATTCAAGGTTGAGTGATACTTTGTTGTAATCGTCAAGGATAAAGTCGAAAGCACCACCCAGTTTGAGGTTGGCAGGCAAAAAGTTAGAACTCACATCGTTCTTTGTTCGGTCATAGCTGATTTTTGGCCCCAGATTCTGGATGTTGAACCCCAATCTGTAACGGCCATTGAAATCATTGAAAGCTTTTTCTTCCGAAACAAAGAAACCGGATACGTCTACCGCAAAGGTTCTACCGGCAACCGCGTCATTAAACGCGTCCTGAACTTTAAGGTTAGAGTTGATGTATCTTGCGGCAACTCCCATCGAGAAGTAGTCGCTCAGTTTCAGCGAGTAAGACAAATCGATTGCAAATTCATTAGGTTTTACAACCCTTGCCGGATCGTCGAAATTCTCGCGCAACTCTATTTCTCCGAGGCTGAAATAACGGATACTACCCGCAAAGGCCATCCTTTCATCGAATTTGTTGAAATAGGTGACTTGACCAAGTGAGATGTCGTTCACCAATTGGGTAAGGTAAGGCGTGTAACTTAGAGAAAACCCTTGTCTGTCTGTAGAAAACGCATATTTGGATGGATTCCATTGTTGAGAAAAGGTGTCGGGCGTCGTGGCTACACCATTGTCCCCCATACCCGCCGAACGGGCATCCGCGGCAACTAATAAAAAAGGAACTCCTGTGGTAATTACCCTGTCCTGGGCTCTTGAAAATTGTATCGTTAGTAAGCAAATTAATAATATTGAAATCTTTCTCATTCTGAATTTTTAAATATTGAACAAATATAGCATTTTATTAAAGGATAACAAGTTTCTCGAATTTTTCTGCCTTGGTGTTGGTGATCAGCGATTTTACCGTGAGTTTGTAGATGTAAACGCCTTTCCCGATCTTGTCGCCAAAATCATCCTTGCCGTCCCAGGTGATGTCTTTTGAAAGGAAGCCATCGGTAGTTACCGTCTGGTTTTTGGTCCATACGATTTTTCCTGAAATCGTGAGCACCTGTACCTGTACTTCTAAAGGCTCAAAAGGTTTGTTGTGTGTAAACCAGAATTGCGTGTAGTTGACAAATGGATTAGGGTAATTAAGGACATTCGAGATGGTAATATTGCTATCGCCGGCTACTACAAATTGAAGTTCTGCAGTAATCGGATTGTTGTATACGTCCCAGGCGTAAAATTTCAATGTGTGTATACCAGGCGCGAGATTGCGGAACGGAAACTTGAGCTTGCCTTTTTTGTAATTGTCAAGCTCGGTTTCGTAATAGTCGTTCAATTTGTACGGATTGGCCTCGTTGCCGTCTAAAACCACCTGGATGTCATGGCCAATCCCGCTGGCTGTGTTGATTCCGTTTTCGTCTTCGAGGAAGGCAAGAAATATTGGGTTCTGATTGGTCAGACTACCGTTTACAAACGTGAGGTCATTCATGTAGAGTTTTACCTTGGGAGGCGTATTATCGGCTGGTGCGTTGAAATTGGTTCCGCCAACGGTAATAGTTGTGTCAAAGCCACTTTTGTCAAAAAGCAATTGGTTTCTTTTGGCGTAAAAACTGATCCTGCCTTTTCCGGTTCCGATAGCAATGTCTCGGGGCACCACAAACCCAAATTCAAACTGGCCATTGTTTACTGATGCGTTGCCTTTAAAAATAGTTTCTCCCAGCACATTAAAATTGATGGGGTCGGCATTGTTATCATTGTTTCGGGTCACGCGGGTAATGGTCTTGTCAAAAATCTGTACGGCCAACTCACCGTTGTAGGCGGGTAGTGGGTTGTTGTTCTCGTCTGTAACTTCGCCGGTTAGTTTGATATAAGATAAAGCTTTGAAATCATCTATAGTTCCCGTAATAGGCGCGTCGTTGACTTTGGTGAGCCTGATTTTTGGTTTGGGAATGGCCAGCATCAATGCCGGATCGCCCAAATAGAAAACCACGTTGGTCGGGGCGTCGCCATCTTCTTTGGTTTGTCGAAGCGCCTCGGCAATTGACGTATATTCATTAGATCCATAAGCAAACAGATGTTTGGCCAACACATCGCCAAAAAGTTCACCGGTGCCCTGGCTGATTTCGCGCACTGTCGTAATCATCGATATTGCACCGCCCGAAGGATTCCAATACGTGTACTCGCCCGCGGTAGGTCTAAAAGGATTGTCAAACCTTGAAAACTGGCAGGTGATGGTGATGAACAGCGGGTATTTGTATCGGTTGTTCAAGTTGCGTCCATCGGTGCTTTCCCAGATGCGCTCTTGTGCAAGACCGTCTTCTCCGCCGTGTCCCAGGTAATCAAATACAAGTGCGCCTTTTTCAAACGCGTTGAAGAAGTCCTGACGCGCTTTAGGGTAACGACTTCCGCCAGAAGAGGTTTGTTGTTCGTAGGAGTCGAGCAATATTTTTGTTGGATTCAGGAACGGCTTTTCTTGTACAATCCGATCTACAAGCGAATTGATTTTGTCCTGCAAGCTGGCGTCAAAACCAATATCGGCGTCATCGGCAATCCCAACAACATTGTTGCGCCAACTGCCGTAAGATTTAATGTCGTGGTATTCAATAACCTTGTTGATGAGTTGGTCTGCCTGTAAGTTGGAGTTGGCAATCATCCGGCCAACTGCGATATCGGGAAAAACTGCAAAGCCATTGCCTCCATCCAGATTGCCCTCAAAGTCGTCCATCATGGTGAAATAGTCGTCGGATGCAAAGGATCCTTCGCCGAGGCTATAACCATTTTTGGCGTGATAAATCGGTACGAAATTAGAAAATTTCGATACGCGGTTCTTGAAATCAAAGGATGCATCGCCCAGCAAATTCAGGTATTTTACTCTTTTATCCGGAGTTGATGCGTTGAAATAAACGTATTTCATGAAATTTCTGATGGCTCCGATGTCTTGCTTACCCGATCCAAATTCTTGGTAAATGCTTTCAAGGCTTACTACTTTTACATTGAGATGTGAGTAGGTCCGGTGAAAATTGGCCAACCGTTCGGCTTGTGGCGTAAATGTGTATGGTGCTACGATAATGTAATCGATGTCTGCAAAATTTCCTTGAGCATCTTTAAATATATTGCCTTTCAGATTTTGATTGAACACCCTTGTCTGCGCTTCCTTGAGCGGCGTGTAAAGGTCATTCAATGCCACCGTAATGTATTTTCGGAGCTCGCCAAGATTGGCTTTAAAAGTGATGTTGGAGGCAGTGTTCGTGTTTGTACGGGTGACGTTGTAGATGTCGGTAATGTCCCATATTTGGTTGATACCACTGGCGTTTGAAATCTGGTATTCGGCAATTCCGATTCCAGTCGCCGAGGCGTTGTATTGGAAACGAAACTGTTTGCCATAGCCTTTGAGCGCCCTTTCGCAGCGCAGTTGGATCAAATCGAGGTAGGCTTTCGAGCTTGGTACACCGGCATTATTGTAAGAGAGTTTGATGACAATGTTTTCGCTCGCGGTGATGTTGTTGTTGACCAGCGAGTCGGCGCGAGCTGCATCAAATTTGCCGAGTTTTGGAATGGTCATGTTGCCCACCTCGGTATTGTTGGCGCTTACCTTAAAGGTGGTCGGTACCGAGCAGATTCCGCCGGCAATCACACGCAATTTTACCGGAACAGCCGTGTTGATTCCCGGAAAATTAAAAGCAAACGACTGTTCGCTGGATACATCGAAATCTTCGCCAAACCAACGGCGGCCCAATCGGCCAATGTTAATCAGGTCTACTTCGTGATATTGGGAGTCGTTAAAATTATTGACAGTGAGCGTTGCGGCGCCGGTAGGTTCTGTCATGAGGGGCATACGTTTGCCATCCTGTCCCTGGACATTGATGTAATAATAGGATTTGTCGGCGTAAAGATTGTTATACGTGTCGCTCTCACGGTTATAGTTATCAAGGCCTTCGGCATAAAAAAGCACTGAATCCGAATCGTTAAACACGCCATCTCCTTCGCCAATGACTTGTATGGCGTTCTCGGCAAGATCTTCGGGATAGTACACATCATTGCGCAACGGAATCATACGACCGCCATTCCCATAGATTTTGATTTTTCTCGGATCGACGCCGGCCATATTGAGCCCCAAGCTTTGCAAAAATGATTTGTTTAGCGCGTACACGCCCGATTTCACTACATAAAACCGGTACCATTCCCCGGTAGACAAGACCGAATTAGAGATCGTATTGAAATTATTATTGCCAGAAGTAAGCCTTGCCGCTCCCGAACTAAACGCGTAACTAAGCGATTTTACCTTTTTAAAACCTCCGCCCTCCTTGATAATAGGAGAGAAATTAATTACAGCGATATTTTTGTTGCGTGACTTGGCATTGGAAAGTTTGGCATTGATCGCCGATGGGATTGACTTGATTTCTAGATCGCCCAACTCAGCCGGGGAAATGGCTTCGTAGACTACATTAGATATCTGGAGAGAGCTTTCTGAGACCGACGAGGCCTGTGGGATTTTTATATTGTAGATAATTTGGCCAATATCGGTTCTGAACTGAAAATTTTTCAGGTCAAATTGAGGCATTGTAATTTCAAAATCACCATACGAAACCGGCTTTGTGGGTTTCCAATTAATGGTAATCTCACCCCTTTGTTGGGCAAAGGATATCAGGCAGGAAAAAATGAAATATAAGGTGAAAGTTCTCTTCATCAGATTAGGTAACGAATTTAAAAGTCAATTATTACGGAGAGTAAAAATAATTTATTTCCCACAACCGCGAATAATAATTATTTTAAATTTACGTTTCAAGCTTGAACTAACAAACCAATGGGCGCTAAAATTTTATTTTGCAAAAAAAGTTCTTGCAATGTAAAGGTTAATTATTATATTGCGCCTCGAATTTATTACCTACTAAAAGTATGAAAGTAAACAAAATTATGACTGTAAAACTCTTGCTATCACTGGCGATTGTCCTTGGTCTTACTACAAGCTGCAGTAAAAGTTCCAGCTCAAAAAACTCATCAAGAGCAACCGGCTGGAAGATAAATGACAAAAAAGGAGGGTTTCAATACGCCTCTAATTTTAAAAAGCAGGCTACCGGACCGGGTTTGGTAATGGTTGAAGGAGGTACCTTCACCATGGGTAAAGTTCAGGATGATGTGATGCATGACTGGAACAATACCCCTAACCAGCAGCATGTCCAGTCTTTCTACATGGACGAAACCGAGGTAACCAATTTAATGTACATGGAGTACTTAGACTGGCTCAAGCGTGTTTTTCCACCAGATCAGGAAAACTATAAAAACATTTACGAAGGCGCCTCACCAGATACATTGGTATGGAGGAATCGTTTGGGTTACAACGAAACAATGACCAATAACTACTTGCGTCATCCAGCTTACGCTAACTACCCGGTGGTAGGTGTCAACTGGATTCAGGCAGTGGAGTTTAGTAAGTGGAGAACCGACCGTGTTAACGAAAACACGTTAGAGAGTGCGGGCTACTTAAAGAAAGATGCGAAAGTACTTAATTCAACGGCTGAGTCTACATTTAGTACAGAAACTTATTTGAACGCTCCGTCTAAGACTTTCGGAGGCGACGAAAAGATCGTCTTGAAAGGACCTAGGAACTCTAAAGCTAAGCCAAGCAAAACGAAAGCATCTAAAGACCAGCCGGCCACTGAGAATGCTCAAAAGAATGTTTATGCCCAAAGGACATCAGGGATTATCCTTCCTGAGTACCGTCTGCCAACCGAAGCAGAATGGGAATACGCTGCAGCTGCCGATGTAGGTCAGCGTGAATACAATATCTACAAAGGCCAGAAAAAATATCCATGGTCTGGTAGTTATACCCGTTCAGGAAAAAGACAAGTTAGAGGTGACCAATTGGCCAATTTTAAACAAGGAAAAGGTGATTACGGCGGAATTGCAGGATGGTCTGATGACGGTGCCGACATTACCAACGTAGTGAAATCATATCCTCCAAACGATTTCGGACTTTATGATATGGCGGGTAACGTGGCCGAATGGGTTGCGGATGTTTATCGTCCTATTGTTGACGACGAAGCCAGTGACTTCAACTATTACAGGGGTAACATATACACCAAGAATAAAATTGGGGAAGACGGAAAAGTTGAGCTGGTGACCGGTGAAACTCAAAAATTCGACACCTTGGCAAACGGTAGGGTTATGGCAAGGGATTTCCCGGGACAAATTGCTCAGGTTCCTGTTGACGAGAAAGAAACTTACTTGAGACAAAACTTCGATAAGAGTGACGAAAGAAACTATCGCGATGGAGACAAGCAATCTACAAGATATTTTGATTTTAGCTCCGAAGGCGATGGCGGGAAAGTAAAAGCGGGACAAGAAATGTACGATTCACCGCAACACAACGTAACCACAGATAGTTTGGGTTCGATGGTGAGGAAATATGACAAGTCTAACAAACGAACTACCTTAGTAAACGATAACGTCAGGGTTTATAAAGGAGGATCTTGGAGAGATCGCGCTTACTGGCTCGACCCTGCGCAAAGAAGATACTTTCCACAAGATATGGCTACCGATTATATCGGATTCAGATGCGCCATGTCAAGGGTAGGTCCTAAAGCAGACAAAAAGAAAAGACCGAGAAATTAATTTTTCAAAATAATAAATGAAAGCCCTTTGATTAGGGCTTTTATTTTTTACCTAACATACAATGGATATTGCAAGCATTCACCAGTTGTTTTTGAAATGCAGTTCAATCTCGACCGATACGCGAAAAATTGGGCCACAATCTTTATTCGTGGCCATCAAAGGCGATCGGTTTGACGCTAACACTTTTGCGGCAGAAGCACTGCAAAAAGGGGCGGCTTATGTTCTGATAGACAATCCGGCTTATCATATAGACCAGAGGACGATAGTAGTACAGGACAGCCTTGCTGCATTGCAACAGCTCGCTCAGTATCACAGGAGGTATCTGCGTCTGCCCATCATTGCGCTTACGGGGAGCAACGGTAAAACCACGACCAAAGAATTAATCCATGCAGTGCTGTCACAACGGTTTAAAGCTAAGGCTACCGTTGGTAATCTGAATAATCATATAGGAGTACCGTTGACCTTACTTTCTTTTGACGAAACCACACAAATAGGAATCGTAGAAATGGGTGCCAACCACCAAAAGGAAATCGCGTTCCTTTGCGATATCGCCGAACCAGATTTTGGCTACATTACCAATTTCGGCAAAGCGCACCTTGAGGGGTTTGGTGGAGTAGAGGGTGTGATCAAAGGCAAAAGTGAAATGTATGACTATTTGCAGCAAAACAAAAAGACGGTTTTTGTTAATCTGGACGATCCCATTCAGAGCGAGAAAACGGCATCAATGGAGCGCATTACATTCGGCTATCAAAAAACCGAAGCAACAGTCAATATCATTGCCATCAAGGCGGATCCATTCGTAGAGATTGCTGTTGAAGATACATTAATCAAGTCTCATTTGATTGGACTCTATAACGCCAACAATATCAATGCAGCGGTAACTATAGGGCGTCATTTTGGTGTAAGCAATGTAGATATTAAAGCGGCAATAGAAGGTTATGTGCCAGAAAATAACCGCTCACAGCTGCTCAATAAAGAAACTAATGAAATCATCCTCGACGCCTACAATGCCAATCCGAGTAGTGTAAAAGTCGCCATCGAAAACTTTCTTCAACTTGACAAAAAGAACAAGGTTGCGATTTTGGGCGATATGTTTGAGCTCGGGCACGAGAGCCTGAAAGAACACTTGGCAATTATCCAATCGCTACAGAATCAAACAACGGTAGACTGCTATTTTGTGGGGAAAGATTTTTTCTATAATAGGGTAGAAGGCGGCCGTCGCCATTTTTTTGGGACGTTTGAGGATTTGGTACAGCACCTGCAAATCCATCCGTTCCACAACAGTACGCTACTGATTAAAGGATCGCGCGGCATGGCATTGGAGCGTTTGCTGGACTATATTTGATTTTCCTGTTGGCCAGTCGGTCCCAACCAATTGCGTCGGGAACGTCACCGCTTTACCACCCGTATCATCTGCTGCATTTCTCCCTGATTTACAATGAGCGTGTAAACGCCTGATTTGTATGACGAGCCCAATTCCAAGGTGCCGGTCTGAGATGCCTCACATTGCAGGGTTTCCAGAAGTTTACCAAACACATCATATACTTTGACGGTAGTTGGAGTGTGCACTTCGCCGTCCAGGCTCATCCTAAAACTGTCGCTAAACGGATTCGGGGCGGCATTCAATCGGAATTGATTGTTGTGAGGTTCAGCCTGGCGCGTGATGACCGCCGTGGTAGTTACCGTGCAGGGCGGGCCAAAAGCCAGGTAAGCGCCCAGATACATAATGGCCACGCGGATGGTATAAGTGGTATTTGGTGCGGGAGGTGCTCCAGCCAGATTGTGAAGATTAAAGCGATTCAGAGGGCTGTCGTAAAACCTAATAGAGCTGCCATTGGTGACTTCAAACCGATACATTTCGGCCTCGAGTATTTGGCCGGTATAGATGGTAGTCCAGCTGTTGCTGATGCTCATGCCGCATTGGCTGTCGATTACCCTTGAGAGTTCGGGTAGTGGCGGGGTTGTGACGGTACAGGCTGGCCCAAAATCCTCCCATACTCCCGCAATGAACAAGGCCACCCTCACAGTATAGGTGGTTCCGAATCTACCGCTTCCTACGAAATTTTGCATGACAAAACGGTTGACGGTACTGTCATAAGTACGTACGGGAAATACACCGTCCGACAGCTCGAACCTATACAACGTTGCCGAAAGATTCTGATAACAATACATGATGTTGCCCATATTGGTCATGTTCATACCGCATTGCTGTGTAAGCAATTGGGTGACTATGGGCGCCCGCGGCGTAGTAACCGTACAAATAGTTGGGCCGAAAGCGCGCCAGAATCCATTGGTGCGCGCCGAGATGCGCACACTGTAAGTCGTCAGATACGTTGGAGCCACCGGAAGGTCGTTTAGACTAAAATGGTTAACATCCGAATCAAAGGAGGTTACCGTTGTGCCTTGGGTCACCTCAAAACGATAACCGGTTACCCCGGCCAGTGTGGTGGCATAAATGTCGGTGCCGACGCGCGGTAATACACTGCCGCAGAACGTAGGAGTCAGCGTTACATAAGGACCTATCTCATCGATATGGCCATCGCAATTATCGTCGATCCCATTTGCCAGTATTTCAACGTGGTTGGGATTAACCGCTGCATTTGTGTCGTCGCAATCTGACCCCACAATAGAAGAAACATAGCCGCTAGGAGTATCCGCGCCATAACAAACAGAAACAGGAAAAGGGTTGCCGTCGTAAAAAGTATCATTGTCCGCATCTATGTAAAAATAGCCAAGCCTGAATGTATTGGGATTATTTGGGTCGCAGTCGGTATTGTCGGCGACAAATCCGGCAGGAGCGCCGCCCGATGAGAAAACTACGATCGCAGGATCTCCGAAACCGTCACCATCTGCATCCGAGTAATAAGGGGTTAACAATGCTAGCCCGTCGGCTACAGGTTTGGGTTTAAGAAACTGTCCGAACGTGAACAATGGGAACAGTAGGATTGTGAGCAACGTCTTGCATTTAGGGAATGACATGATGTTGGGGTGTTTGTTTGGTAGGCTAATGTAATAAAAATCACTTAAGTAGCTTAATTTATAGTCAAAAACTTAAAATTTTGTTAACATTATTACAGGATATTCCGACAAGATCGACACAGCCGCTAGTGAGGTTGCTCCAATTTCGTTGAACTAAGTTATCAATGTTAGTGATTTGCTGCTGATTAGTAGGCTAATATACCGGATGGTAAGGTCTCAAAATATGACATTCGTGGCGTAGATTACTTTTTGCCAGCTGATGAAGTTCTGTAGGAAAATATCTCAAGATTTATGAAGTGCTTATTCGATAAGATCAATAGCTTCCACTTTTTTATACCAGAAATTTTACGAAAGCGAGCTTTCGACACTTTCAGGTATAAAAAAAGCCGAAAACTCTCGTTTTCGGCTTTGTGGACGATGAGGGATTAACTGCGTTGCTCCTTTTTTGGAAGCTTTGCGCAAAGCCAAAACTCATGCTTCGTTTTTCCTTTTTTTATTCCGCATCGCTTACGAAAGTGGGATTAACTGCGTTGATCCTTTTTGGGATGCCTTACAAAAATCCAAAAACTCATGCTTCGTTTTTCCTTTTTTTATTCCGCATCGCTTACGAAAGTGGGATTAACTGCGTTGATCCTTTTTGGGATGCCTTACAAAAATCCAAAAACTCATGCTTCGTTTTTCCTTTTTTTATTCCGCATCGCTTACGAAAAATGAATTTTCGACGCCATGCGGAATAAAAAAAGCCGAAAACGAGAGTTTTCGGCTTTGTGGGCGATGAGGGATTCGAACCCCCGACCCTCTGGGTGTAAACCAGATGCTCTGAACCAACTGAGCTAATCGCCCGACTAGCTTGTTTGCGAGTGCAAATATAAGGCACTTTTTATTATATGCAAGCCAAAACGAAATATTTGTTATAAAATTTCTGCAACCACAAAAGTACTGCCACCCACATATATCAAGTCGTCAGGATTGGCTTGTTCTTGAGCGGCTTCATAAGCTGTTCTTACTGAGTCATATGTATTGCCGAAAAGTTCAAAATCTTTTCCTTTTTGACTAAGCAAATCGGCCTCGAGGCCACGCGGCATATTGGGTTTGCAAAAATAATAAATTGCCTTTTTGGGTAAAAGCGGCAAGATTTGAGATAGATCTTTATCATTGACCACACCAAATACGAGGTGTAATTTTTCAAACTTTTGTTGCCCGAGTTGCCGCATTACAATAGACAAACCCTCTTTATTGTGCGCCGTATCACAGATGATTTTGGGTTGTAGACCCAATTGTTGCCATCGACCCAAAAGCCCTGTATTGGCTACAGTGTGCAGCAAACCTTCTTTCAATTGCGCTTCAGAAAGGTTGATGTGAAGCTGTTGTTGCAAAATGCGAAAGGTTTGCACTACCGTCTTTTTGTTATGGAACTGGTAATCGCCCAACAGATCCGACGCATAATCTTCACTAACCAAATCCGATGCAAAGAAAATTGGCGCCTGCTCTTTTTGGGCTTTAGCAAGAAACACTGGCTTCGTCTCTTTTGAATATTCTCCGATAATGACTGGAACCTTGTACTTAATGATTCCCGCCTTTTCAGCAGCAATCAATTCAAGCGTGTTGCCCAAAAATTGCGTATGGTCAAAGCCGATGTTGGTAATCACCGAAACCAAAGGTGTAATCACGTTCGTCGAATCGAGCCGGCCACCCAATCCGGTTTCTATAACAGCAAAATCTACGGCTTGGGTTTTAAAATAGTCAAAGGCAAGACCCACGCTCATCTCAAAAAAGCTCAAGTCGTTGGATTCAAAAAATGGGCGGTGGGCTCCGACAAATTCTTGCACAAAACTTTCAGGGATTTCCTCACCGTTTATTTTAATCCGCTCACGGAAATCCTTGAGGTGCGGTGAGGTGTAAAGGCCAATCTTGTATCCGGCTGCCTGCAATACCGACGCAATCATGTGCGATGTCGAGCCTTTGCCATTGGTGCCGGCCACGTGGATGCATCTGAGGTTTTTTTCGGGATGGCCCAAATGATCCATAAGGAGCAACGTATTGGTCAGGTCTTTCTTATAGGCCGAAGCGCCTTGAAGCTGGTACATCGGAAGCTGCTTGAACATCCAGTCTACCGTTTGCTGATACGTCATTTGTATTGGATTTATTCGCCGAGTTTGAAGTTCACGGTAATGGTTCCGGTTTGCACTTCGGGCGCATTGGGGTCGGGTTGCCATTTGTAGCTGCGCGCCGTGGCGTATGCCGGTTCAACAAGGCACGAACTCGTGTTGGTGGTTCCTTTGGTGTATTTGGTGGCAATGACGTTTCCGTTTCTATTTACTTTTACTTCTACCACTACGGTGCCAGATTCGTTGCAATCCTGAACTTGTTTGCTGCTGCTGGCGAGTTTACGTCCGTTGAGTTTCCAGCCGTTACCGCCGCCTGATCCGCTTCCGGTTCCTGGGCCGTAACCGCTTCCGGTCCCGATGCCATCACCTGAGCCATTTCCGCCGCCGGTTCCGGTTCCTGATCCGCCGCCACCATTGTAGCCGCGTGAATTGGCATCACCATTGGATTTTCCTTTGTTTCCGGCTTGTTTGTCATCACCATCGCCCGATTTGCTCGAGCCGTTAAGCAGGTTCGACAACGCATCGGTGGTTGACTTGGACGGTTTCGGGACCACTTTCTCAACCGGTTTTTCCACCTCGACCTTTTTGGGTTTCTCAGATGGCTTTTTGGCTTCGACTATCGCAGGCGCGTCGTCATTCTCACTGACAATAATTTCCTTTTCAGAAGTGGGTGTAGGTTGGGTTTGCTTGGGAGCCGAGACTACTTTTTCTAATGATTGGTAGTTGTCGCCCGATCCAAAGTCGCTGTCGCCAAAATTCACGGCAACTTCTCCGCCACCACCGCCACCGCCTTCCAAATCGGCAAGGGTAATGGTGTTGGATATCTTGAGCCAAAAGAAAAGCAGGAACAAGGCCGCGAAAATGCCCGTGGTCATTGCAAACGATTTTTTTCTGTTTTCTATTTCGGTAACTATCATGGCCGTGTTTTTATCAGAATCAATAACGAAAATAGCAAAAATAAATTGCTTTACACCAATTGCTTGAGCGCGATTTCAAAAGCGGTGGCGCTGATGTTGGTTTTCGACGCATTCAGGCTGTGCGCCTTGGCAATCGCTTTGCGGATGGTTTCTGAGGTATCCGAGAAAATCGCCTCGTCGGTCATCTGTACTTTCTTTTCCATGAAATAAGCAAAAACGCGCGCCATGCCACAGTTTGAGATGAAGTCGGGAATCAGGCTGATTTTGCGGTCTACATTTTCCATGACCGGACCAAAGAAAATTTCCTTATCGGCAAATGGCACGTTGGCACCACACGAAATCACTTCAAGTCCCGAGACAATCATCGCGTCTACCTGGCTTTGCGTTACCAATCGCGATGCGGCACATGGCGCAAAGATTTGGGCACCCATTGACCAAATTTTACTGTTGATGGTTTCAAATGGGATCATGTCTGTGGCCACAAGTTTGTTGCCATCTTTGTTTAGGAAAAGCATGCGGATTTCCTCAAAAGTAAAGCCGTCTTCATTGATTACGCCACCGTCACGGTCTATGATACCGACGACTTTTGCGCCCATTTCGGCAAGATAGAATGCCGCTGCAGATCCCACGTTTCCAAAGCCCTGTACTATTGCTTTCTTGCCTTTAACATCGCCGCCGTAGATCGCGTAGAAATGGCGTACGGCTTCGGCCACACCGTAACCGGTAATCATGTCGGCCACGGTATATTTTCTGGAAACGTCGGGCGAAAAATTAGGGTTTTCGATCACTTTCACGACGCCTTGGCGCAACTGCCCGATGCGGTTGATCTTATCGGCTTCGGATGGTTTGAAATGCCCGTTAAAAACACCTTCCTGCGGGTGCCAGACACCACATTCCTCGGTCATTGGGATCACTTCGTGGATTTCATCGACATTGAGATCGCCGCCGGTTCCGTAATAACTTTTAAGTAGCGGAGAAACCGCTTTGTACCAACGTTGCAACACGCCTTTTTTGCGCGGGTCGTTCGGGTCAAAGTTGATCCCGGATTTGGCACCGCCAATCGCCGGCCCTGAAACCGAGAATTTAACCTCCATCGTTTTGGCCAATGAAAGCACTTCATTCATGTCAAGTCCTTTGCGCATACGGGTTCCGCCGCCTGCAGCGCCGCCGCGAAGCGAGTTGATGACCGTCCAGCCTTCGGCTTCGGTTTCGGCATCCTTCCAGTTGAATACGATTTCGGGTTCCTTGTTTTCGAATTTTTTGAGTAAGTCTTTCATTTTTGGCTATTTGGTTTTTATTCCGCTGCACTGCATATCGTTCGCTTCGCTGGTTTGCTAAAGCGGTTTGTCTGTGCCTCGGGTTTGGTGCTGCAAATATAAAAAAGGAATGCTGGGATTTTTGCTTTAGATTGTATCTTTAGTCAAAAATAAAAACACGAGAAAGATTCTATTTTTAGGTGTTTTTGCAGCGTTGGTTGTTACAGGCTGCTCGAGTTATACCGTTTCGAAAGAAAGTTTTGTAAACCAATTGCAGCAAAACCAATCTATTGAGCGCGAGCACAACGAGAGTTCTGTAGGATTGGGCTACGATTCCAACGGGATTGAAAAAATAAAATGCATCGATAAAAATGGCAATGAAGTATGGCTGTATGGCGGCAAGAACATCAATTTCAAGATTGCGAAATTGTCGGGCGGAAGCGCCACAATGTACTTTGATACGGTCTATATCAAAAATGATACGGTGTACGGTTTGGTTTCACGGATTGTGGGCGGGAAAAGGAAAATTGCGCTCACCGACATTGCCGCGATTAAAATCAATGCAGAAGAAGCCAAGACTGAGCCGGTTAATTAACCGTAGATTTTTCCGCTGCTATGGTCGTGTTTTGCGCCGGTGACGCTCGAGAGCACATTGATTTCGCCACGCAGTTTTAAAACCCCGAGTAGTCCAAAAATGAGCGCTTCTTTAAATTCGAGCAACTTCGCATCGGGAATAATGATGTGCGTCTGCGGCAATAGGTGTTGGATCTGGCCAATCAGAAAATCGTGGTAGGCACCTCCGCCGGTAACCAACATGCTTTTGTTTTTCTCGGGCAAAGCCTTTGCTGTTTGCTGCGCGATGTGTTCGCAGAAAGTTCGCATTTTATCTTCGATGGCAATGTCAAACTGTTCTACCAAAGGCAATACGGTTTGCTTGACGAATTCAAAACCCAATGATTTCGGGAAGGTTTTTTGGTAGAAATCGAGCGCGTTGAGCTGGGTTAAAAGAACGTTGTTTATTTTTCCGCTTTGCGCGATGGTACCCCGATCGTCATAATCGAATCCGAGCCTGTTCGCATAAAAATTAAGTACCGTGTTCACCGGCGAAATGTCAAAGGCGATGCGCTTGCCATCGTGTTCAAACGATACATTCGAGAATCCGCCAAGGTTGAGGCAATAGTCGTAATCAGCAAATAGAATCCGGTCGCCAATCGGTACCAAAGGCGCGCCTTGTCCGCCGAGTTGCACATCCGCTAGACGGAAATCACAAACTACGGTTTGCCCGACGAGCTTCGCGATTTCGGGTAAATTGCCAATCTGCAACGTGAATCCGTTTTGCGGCTGGTGTAAAATCGTATGCCCATGCGAACAAACCGCATCGAGGTTCTCAATATGGTTTTGATCAATGAAAACGCCAATAGTTTTTCCTAAAAGGTTTGTGTAATCGCGATTGAGGTCTTGCAGTTCGGCATCAGAAAAATCCACAGCGTTTTTCAATCGATTGACCCAATCATGAGTGTAAGGAACGGTTTGGGTTTCGAGAATTTCAAACGTCCAATGGCCATCGTTTATAGCAAAAAGCAGGTGCGCGAGGTCGATTCCGTCGAGCGATGTTCCAGACATCACACCAATCACATTATAGTTTGATTTTACCATGGCTTATTTTGCGAAATCGTTTGAAATTACCGTTTAATATCATACATTTGGGCACCAAAATTAAACAAACAAGTAACACTATTTTAATAAAAATATGGATTTTAATCTTACCGAGGAGCACGTAATGATTCAGCAGGCGGCACGCGATTTTGCACAGGCCGAATTGTTGCCAGGAGTAATTGAAAGGGATGAACATTCCAAGTTTCCAACCGAGCAGATCAAAATGATGGCCGACCTCGGATTTATGGGTATGATGGTGGATCCAAAATACGGAGGTTCTGGCCTGGACAGCGTGTCTTACGTATTGGCGATGACCGAAATCGCCAAAGTCGATGCATCGGCGGCCGTGGTGATGAGCGTAAACAATTCACTGGTTTGCGCCGGACTCGAAAAATATTGTAACGAAGAACAGAAACAGAAATACCTCGTACCACTGGCCAAAGGCGAAGTGATTGGTGCGTTTTGTTTGTCTGAGCCCGAAGCCGGTTCGGATGCGACTTCGCAAAAAACAACCGCGATTGACAAAGGCGACCATTACCTCATGAACGGCACAAAAAACTGGATCACCAATGGCGCGACGGCATCCACTTATATTGTCATCGCTCAGACTGATATAGAAAAAGGACACAAAGGCATCAACGCGTTTATCGTAGAGAAAGGCTGGGCCGGTTTTGAAATAGGGCCAAAGGAAAAGAAAATGGGTATCCGGGGATCAGACACGCATTCGCTGATGTTCACCGACGTAAAAGTGCCAAAGGAAAATCGTATCGGAGCTGATGGTTTCGGGTTCAATTTTGCCATGGCTGTTCTCAACGGCGGTCGTATCGGGATTGCTTCTCAGGCATTGGGAATTGCTACCGGTGCTTACGAGCTGGCACTCAAATATTCAAAGGAACGCAAGGCTTTTGGCAAGGAAATATCGAAACACCAGGCCATTGCATTCAAGCTTGCCGATATGCATGTGAACATCATGGCGGCCAGATTGCTTTGCCTCAAGGCAGCTTCAGAGAAAGACCAAGGACTGGATATTTCTGAATCGGGAGCTATGGCCAAATTGTATGCCTCGCAAGTAGCAATGGATACCACGGTCGAAGCGGTGCAAATTCACGGCGGAAACGGATACGTGGCCGAATACCACGTTGAACGAATGATGCGCGATGCTAAAATTACGCAGATTTACGAGGGAACTTCGGAGATTCAGAAAATTGTGATTTCGAGGAGTATCCTGAAAGACTAATATTGTTAGCGTACAAATGATAGTCCTGGGTTTTTACCGGGACTTTTTTATTGGTTGACAGTTAACATTTGAGGTAGTATTTCTGCCATGACTTGTCGGTTAGGATTTGTAGATTGTCTCTGGGGAGGGGTTGCTGCGGTCCCTACGAAATCCATATATTTCCGCGTTGTAGAAAATCTGTATCTTTTCACAAAAAAAAGATTGGTTCGAAAACGCCGATGAAGCAGCTCTTTTTTTTACTTTTATTTCATGTATGAAGAACTCAAATATTGGTATCTCCGTGACCATAAGCTGTTCCGTGCACTGAGCTTTTCCCAGATCAAGCAATTGTGCATCATAGTTGGGTTCAAGAAAGCCAAAAAAGGGGAAATTATTTATTTCTCGGCTTCAGAAGTGC
>ENA-UOWO01002107-UOWO01002107.1-activated-sludge-metagenome-genome-assembly--contig:-NODE-2107-length-25214-cov-7.340912_pt1 | contig 25214 bp, 17 predicted proteins | sample MGYA00238148_ERZ761564 | MGnify/ENA primary metagenome ERZ761564 (study PRJEB28885, sample SAMN05720194) | activated sludge metagenome | isolation source: Anaerobic digester | place: USA... | reverse complement strand
CTGCTGCTCATTGCCGGCGTATTTTTGTACCGCGGTCTGCGCTTTGTCACCGGCACGCCCATCAACCACTGGCCGCGCGGCGCCAAGCCGGCGGACGATGCGCCGCTGGTCAAGCGTCTGGCTGCTGCGGGGCTGGTGCACCGCGAACGCGATCCGGCCAACGAGCGCAACCTGAGGGTCCAGCTCACGGCTGCCGGGCGGGCCCTGCATGCTCCGGCTGCTCTGGTGCAACAGCGCGTCGCGTGCCAGACCGGCCTGCGTCAAGAGGAGTTCCTGCTGCTGCGCTCGCAATTGCATGAACTGGCACGCCGGCTCGAACAGGCTCAGGCCGAGACCTGACGATCACAGCCCGGCCTGGGCGAGGCTTTCGAGGAAACGGTCGGCGTTCTGATAGCCGATGACGCGCCGGTTCGGGACTTCGGTTCCCTGCGCATCGAAGAACACGATTCCAGGCGGGCCGAAGAGGTTGAAGCGCTTCAGCAATTCCTTGTCCTCGGACGTGTTCTGCGTGACGTCGACCTGCAACAGCAGCACTTGATCCAGCTTGGCGCGCACGCGCGGATCAACGAAGGTATAGCGCTCCATTTCCTTGCAGCTGACACACCAGTCGGCATAGAAGTCGAGCATCACCGGTCGCGCCGCACTGCGCAACGCTGCTTCGAGTTCGCCCACGTTGCGAATCCGCTTGAAATGAATCTCGGCGTCCGCGGGTGCCGTTGCAGAAGTGCCGGCGCCGAACGTGGGCAGCACCGGGCTGACTATCCAGTACGCGACGCCCAGCAGCAGGACGCCGAAGAAGCGCTTGATCCAATCCATCCAGGCTCCGGCGCGCGGCAGCAGCGCACCTGCCGATGCACCGACCAGCAAGAGGGGCACGCTCATCCCGACCGCCAGGGAGAACAGCGCGCCGCCGCCCAGCATCACGTCGCGGCTCTGGCTGATGAAGAGCAATGCGCCCGCCAGTGGTGCGGCCACGCACGGACTGACGATCAGCGCCGACAGCCCGCCCATCGCGAATACGCCGGCCCAGCGACCGCCCTTCAGGCCGCTCGCCCTGGCATCCAGACGATCGCGCAGGGCGGCTGGCAGCTGCAACTCGTACACCCCGAACATCGACAGCGCCAGCCCGACCAGTACCGCGCCGAATGCTCCAAGAACCCACGGGTTCTGCAAGCTGGCGGCGAGGCCTTCGCCTGCCAGTCCGGCCGCCACACCGAGCGCGGTGTAGACCAATGCCATTCCCAGCGAGTAGGTCATGGCCAGGCCGAGACCGCGGGATCGTGTGGTGGGGCGGGAAGAGCCCGACTGGCCGACGATGATCGACGACAGGATCGGCAGCATCGGCAGCACGCACGGCGTCAGCGACAGCAACACGCCAGCGACGAAGAACACGCCAGCCACGATCCACAGATGCCCGCTGCGCAGGGCGCTGTCGAGGCCTGGTGTGCCGTCGAATGCAGCCCGGATCTCGTCGCCGAGGCCTGCGCTCAGGCCGGCCCCCAGTCCCGCGAGTTGCATCCGCACGTTACTCTGCATCGGCGGGTAGCACAGGCCAGCGTCTGCGCAACCCTGACTGGTGACGGTCAGCGCGACGGATTCCGGGGTGGATTCGACGGGTACACGGATGACGACCCGGCCTCGATGTGTCTCGACGTCCTTGCCGAAGGTCTCGTCGAACTTGACCTTGCCGGCAGGAATGTGCGCATCGCCCAGTCGCACGTCGAGGCCATCCGCTGCGAAAGCGAATCGATCTCGGTAAAGGTAGTAGCCGTCAGCCACGCTGAAAACGATCTCGACCGTGCGCGCATCGACGGCGCGCGCCTCGAAGCGAAATGCCTGCTCAGGCGGCAGGAAGTCCTGAGCCGCTGCGGCAGGCGTGATCAGGCCTGCCTGAAGAGCAAGCAGGATCGAAACGAGAAATCTCAGCAGGGCGGTGGTCATGTCTGTCGATGCAAACCGGCGTCTCAGGACGGGGTCATTTATCGTTCGAGTTCGAATTGGGGGCCGTGGTTCAGTGCACAAGCACAAAGTTCCTCAACCCCGATTCTCCCCCCTTCGCACGCTCTTGGGGCGCTGACTGATGTCTTTGCGAAGGCGCTTCAGGCGCCGAAAAGACTTCGCCGCGCCGTCTCGGCGACCCGATCCCCCTTGCGCTTGGCAATCTCGGCCAGAACGCGTTCGGTAACCGAGGCGAGATCCTTGATGTCAGCCGCCTTTTCCACCGCGAGTGTCAGGAGAAAGCCACGCAATCCCAGTTCGCTCGATATCAGCTGGGTGAGCTTCGTTGTCAGTTGCCCGTAGTTCTGGGTGGGCAGGTGTTCGCCCGTGCCGGGGTCGCGATCCGGCAGGGAAGTCGGCCGGGACACCGGCGCCACAGTGACCGCCGGCCGCGGGGGCGGCGTCGAGCCCGCCGGCGCCCTGGCGATCAGGCCGAGGCGGGCCAGCTGTTCGAAATCGTCCGGGCCGATGCCGGAGACGCTGTCCAGCAGTGCGGCTTGGGGGCGCACACCATCGATCAGGAGCAGCAGATTGCGCCTGGCACGCTCATGCACCAGAGCGCGGGCACCGATCTCGGCTCGTCCGGTGGCTGTCTTGGTCCAAATCATTTGTGTCCTCGCAGCTGCGGTCTTTGGTGCCGGGCACGGTGTCGGAGACCGCCAATGGCGTCGGCCTCAGCCGCATCCGGAAATATCGGCGCGTGGCAGGGAAATCGGTAGGGTTCTTGCGCAACCGTGTGTAACTCGGCGTCCCGTCACTCGCGGGGATGTCGATGACCTGCAAGGTCAGACGGAGCGAGCCCTGCGGCGTCGCCTGCGCGCAGCCAGTCCTGCGGCCGGAGCAATGTGTCGTGCCGTGCCGCGCAGCTTGTCCGACAGTCGGCCGGCCGCGCTGCTGGACGCTGACATGGGCCCGACGGTGGCTTCATGGCGCAACCCGAGTCGGCTGAAAGCAGATGCCAGCGCGATGAAAACCGCGAGACCTCCGATCGCGAAGCCCACCAGGAGCACACCGTGTTCCCAAGGATGGGTCCGTGCAGAAAAAGCGATGGCTGCGAGCAGGGCCAGCAACGCCGCCCGCAGCCGCCCTTTCGGACTGAACATCGATCCGAGCGCCAAACCGTAGCCGAGCAGGAAGACTCCGGCCAGCAAGTGCTGCTCCATGGTCAGGCGGTTCAGGGTGGTGCTCAGGTCTTCCAATCAATAACCCCCAGGTGGTTCACGGTCAGACTGCATCCACACGCAGTTGTGCGCAAGGACACTGCGAAGGAATAGAAGGCGAGCGTGATTGGCTGCACGGCAACGCGGCGAGTCCGCGGCGCCAGTGCGACAAATGCCACCCTGCCTGCACCTGGCGGTGCGACCTGCGCTGCTCTGGATTCAGCCCGGTGCTGCCGGCCACGGGCGTTGCGCAGCTCGCATCTGTTCCCAGGCGCGGGACAGCTGCAGCACGCCGAGGTCGTCGAAGCGGCGACCGACGATCTGCAGCCCGATCGGCATGCCCGATTCGGAGTAGCCGGCGTTGATGCTGGCGGCTGGCTGCTCGCTCATGCTGAAGGCAAGGGTGTAGGCGATGTGCTCGAAAGGCCGCGCGGCGTCATTCGTCGGGCACGGGAGTTCGGCAGGAAACGCGGTCATCGGCGCCACTGGCGACAGCACGTAATCGAAGGGTTGGCAGGCGGCCACGGTGGCTGCGCGCATCGCCAGCGTCTGGGTGTAGCCCTTCATGACATCGGTGCCGCTCAGTCCGGCGCCACCCCGAGCCCACTCGAATATGAACGGCAGCACGCGCTGCTGGCGTTCGGCGCTGAACGCCTGCAGGTCGACCCAGGCGCGGATGCGCCAGAAGCGGTCGATGCCGTCTGCCATCTCGCGCGTGGCGAACGGCTTCAGCGGCTCGACGATCGCACCCGCTGATTCGAATGCCTGTGCGGCCGCAACGACTGCGGCTCTGACCTCGGGATCGGTCGCGAGGCCCCAACCGGCATCGAGCATCAGTCCGATGCGCAGGCCTCGCAGATCACGGTCGAGTTGAAGCCAATCCATACGCTCGGGAGGCAGGCTCATGTGATCGCGCCAGTCCGGCTGGCTCAGCACGGACATCATCAGCGCTGAGTCGGTCACGCTGCGGGTGATCGGGCCGGCCACCCGCGCAGGGTACGGTGCCCCGATCGGCACGCGTCCGTGGCTGGGTTTCAGGCCGAACACGCCGCACCAGCCTGCCGGCAGTCGGATCGAACCGCCAATGTCGGTGCCCACGTGCAGCGGACCGTAGCCGGCGGCGGCTCCCGCTGCCGCTCCGGCGCTGCTGCCGCCGGGGTTCAAGCGAAGATCCCAGGGGTTGCGTGTCAGCGGGTGCAGGCTGGACAGGCCGGACGACAGCATTCCCAGGTCGGGCATCGTCGTCTTGCCCATGATCAGCGCGCCCGCCTCGCGCAGCCGTGCCGAGGGAGGCGCATCGTCGGTGGCCGGCAGCAATTCGGTGGCCGCCGTTCCCAGCGGCACCGGCACGCCTCGGGTGGCCACGTTTTCCTTGATCAGCGACGGGACGCCGTCGAGTGCGCTCAGCGGAGTTCCTTGCAGCCAGCGCGCTTCTGCGGCCCGGGCCTGTGCAAGCGTCGCATCGGCATCCAGTGCGTAGGTCGCGTGCAGCGAAGGCTCCCAGGCATCGATGTGCCGCAGAACGTCGTGGGCGACTTCCATCGGCGACAGCCTTCGCTCCCGGTAGGCCCGCACAAGCTCGACGGCGCTGAGTTCGCGTGGCTGCGCCATGGTTCAGGGTTCGCAGGATTGCGGGCAGACGACCGGCAGCCTTGTCACGGTCGCTTTCAAGGTCCCTGGTCTCAGGTGTATCTACCTTCGTTGGCGACCAGTTCGCAGCCATCGATCAGGAATATCCCATCGGGTTGACGCTCAAGCTGGTAGGTGGCGAGCCAGGCCGATCCCTGGGCGTCGGTCATCTGCACACCGAGGATCACCACGCCGTCGATCAATTGGGGCTTCAGGAATGCCACCGAAGCGGGCCTGTACACGACCGCATAGTTCCTGCGCACCAGGTTGATGAAGTTGTCGGGCGATCCCAGATGCCTGCGGGCGCTTGGCGAGGCCAGCAGGAATGCACGGCGAGCATCGTCGGCAGCGAACGCGTCCAGCTGCGCCTGAACCACTTCACGGGCCTTTGCGGCCTGTGCTTCCGGCACCTCCGCGGGCCACGCGACGCCTGTGGCCAGGCCCAGGCTCAGGGTGATCAGCGCACGGCGTTGGATGAGGGCAGCGTTCATGGCGACTCCGGGGAGTGTCGAGGTGATGATGATGCCGCGAGCGCCGGCAAAAAGCATGGACTGGCCTATTGAACCCTCCGGATGCCTGGCGAAGAGGGCCCACTCAACTCGGGGGGTGAACGCGAGTTCGGCGCAGTTCAACCCCTGAATGCGGGGCTCGAAACGGGTTTCCCGGTGCGATGCTTTCTGTTGTTAAATGTTACATATACGCCTCCGGCGAAAGCCTTCGAATCCTTTGTAGCAGCGCGACCAGTGGATCGCATGTCTCACCCAACAACGATGCATCCGACGGCCCGACTTTCACGCAGCACCGAGCCGCCCAGTTCGACAACCGATCTGCGAGAGTCGGCCGTCCGGGGCCTGCGCCGGCGCGACGATCGCGACCCGATCCTGGAGATGCAGTCCCTGCTCGACAAGCTGCCGGGCATGGTGGTTCGTCTGTGCCGCTCGGCGGATGGCCGGTGGTCGGTCCCTTACGCATCGACCGCGTTCATCGGCTTGTGCGGAATCGGCTTGCCCGCCCTGCGCAACGATGCCCGTCCACTGGCAGCGTGCGTGCATCCCGAGGACCTGCGGCGCCTTCAGTGCCTGGGCGCACAGGAAAACGAGCCGCCGTTGCCGATCAAGGAGACCCTGCGAATCCGGCGTCCGAATGGACAGTGGGCGAAGCTCGATGCCAGCGCCATGGTGGACCGTTCGGTCGATGGCGGCCTGTACCTGAACGTTCTCTTGAACGAGGCGGCCCTCCCGCCGGCAGTCGATCTCGAATTGCAGCGCCAGCACAACCGCTGGCAGCGTGCCATTGCAGCTGCAGACATCGGCATGCTGGAGATCAGTCTGCTCGCAGGATCCCTGCAGTTCGATGAGGTGGCCTGTCGCCACCTGGGGATCGATCCGGCCGAGTCCCGATGGGCGTTCGACTCGTGGCTCGAGCGCGTCGCAGAGGCGGATCGCACGGCCGCGCGGGCCTTGCTTGCCAAGCCGAGCGCACCAGACGAGGTGACCCGACTTCTGCTCTCTTTCGATCTGGCGGATGGACAGGGCCCGCGGACGCTGGAGTTCGTGCTTCAAGCCGTGGCCGATGACCAGCGGCGAGTGGGTCTGTGCACCGATGTAACCCAGCGCAAGACGCTTGATGCGCTCAAGCGCGACAAGCTCGACGCGGAAAAGGCGAACCGCAGCAAGAGCGAGTTCATGTCGCGCGTCAGCCACGAACTGCGTACGCCCCTGAACGGCATCCTGGGGTTCGCCCAGTTGATGGCGCTGGATGCCGAGCATCCGCTGGCACCGGCGCAGGCGCAGCGCCTGGAGGTCTTGCGCCAATCCGGATCGCGGCTCCTGTCGCTGATCGATCAACTGCTCGAGATCTCCCGGATCGAGCAAGGCAGGCTTCGTCTGCGCAATCGGCCGATCGACGTCAGGCTCCTCGTCGAGCGGTGCGCCGTCGAAGTGATGCCGCTGGCTCAGCAGCGCGGCATCGAACTGCTGGTCCAGATTCCATTGACCGCCGGTCCAGTGCGCGCCGATCCGGATGCACTGGAGCAGGTCGTGACCAACCTGTTGACCAATGCCATCAAGTACAACCGCCCCAAGGGTCGGGTGCGGGTTCGCTTCGAAGCGGGTGAGCAAGGCGTGTTGACCGTCGATGACACCGGCATCGGCATGACCGAGGAGCAACTCGACAAGCTGTTCGAGCCCTTCAACCGGCTCGGCGCCGAAAAGACCGAAACGCAAGGCAGTGGGCTGGGGCTGGTCATCACGCGCAAGCTCGTGCGGGCGATGGGCGGCAAGATCGATGTGCTCTCGCGGCCGGGCCGTGGCTCGCGTTTCGTGCTGTCATTGCCGCTTGCGAAGACGGGTCGGCCGAAGGCACCCGACGTCCGTTCCCCCGTAGCGGTTCCGTCGACCTGGGACAACGGTGTCGAGCAGGTCGTTCTCTACGTAGAGGACGACGAGGTCAACACCATCCTGATGGAGCAGATCTTCCGTTCGCAGCCGAACTGGCGCCTGCTGACCGCGGCCACCGGACCGGAGGGATTGGAGATTGCTCTCGAGAACGAGTTGTCGCTGGTGTTGCTCGATCTGAACCTTCCCGGGCTGTCCGGTTTCGAGGTCATGGAGCGCCTGAAGGCCGATGAGCAGACCCGTCATCTGCGATGCATCGCACTCAGTGCCGATGCGTTGCCGCACCAGATCCAGCATGCGCTATCGATGGGTTTCGACGACTACTGGACGAAGCCGATCGATGTCGCAACGGTGATCGGCAAGTTGAAAGACGAATTCCGCCAGCTTTCCGAGGCTGTTTGACCGATCTGCGGTGGTGTCAGCACCCCCCGGACGTGTGTGTGGCTGGTAATCTAGGGGTTGGCGGCAGTCATGCAAATCACCCAATCCTCGGAACCCATCGACGTCTCCGCCTTGCGGCTGGGCATGTTCATTCATCTCGAAGGTGGATGGCTGTCGCATCCGTTCCCGAGATCGAGCTTCAAGATCACCAGCGAGGATCAGCTCGTCACCCTGCGTTCACTGGGGATCAGCGTGTTGCGCTGGAGCCCCGAGCTCAGCGATCCCGAGGTCCTTCCCGCGAGTGCGGGAGCGGCGCAGGAAGTCACTGCTCCTGAAGTGGATCCTGCGGAAGCGGCAGCGCTCGAGGCTCGCGCGGCCCGCCGTGCTGCCCTGAGCGCACAGCGTCAGGCTCTGGCCGCGTGCGAACGACGGTTCAACGAGGCCGCGCGAGCGACCAAGGTGGTGTTCGACACGGTGGTCAGCCAACCTGCGCAAGCGCGCCAGGGGGCCCAGGCGCTGACCCGTGAGCTGGTCGACAAGATGATCGGCTCCGAGGAGCTTTGCATCCGGCTGCTCAGCGAAGCTGCCGGCGACAAGGCCAGTGCCCATGCCATCAACGTCAGCATCATCTCGCTGCTCATGGGGCGCACTTTCGGACTTTCCGAGACCGAGATGCTCGACCTGGGCCTCGGGGCGTTGCTGCACGATATCGGCAAGGGAGATATCCCCGAGCGCTTCCGTCATCGGGACGAACATCACACCACTGCCGAGCAGAAGCTCTACGAGACTCATGTCGTGCATGGCATCGCGCAGGCACGACGCATGGAACTCGGTGTCGGCGCCTCCACGGTGATCGCACAGCACCACGAACTCATCGACGGCAGCGGCTTCCCGCTCAAGCTCACCAGCGATCGCACCACTGTGCCCGCGCGCATCGTTGCGCTGGTCAACCGCTACGACAACCTCTGCAACCCGGCCAACCCCGGCAAGGCCGTCACACCGCACGAGGCCGTGGCGCTGATGTTCGCGCAAGGCAAGAACAAGTACGACCCTGCCATCCTGGGTGCCTTCATCAAGATGATGGGCGTGTATCCGGCGGGCTCGGTGGTGCAACTGACCGATGACAGGTACGCGCTCGTGGTGGGGGTGAATTCGTCGCGTCCGCTGAAGCCCCGGGTTCTGGTACACGAAACGGGGGTGCCGCGCGAGGAGGCGTTGATCCTCGACCTCGAGACCGCCGGCGGTCTGGGCATCCGGCGAAGCCTGAAGCCCACCGCTCTGCCGGAGCAGACCCTGACGTACCTTTCGCCTCGTCCGCGCATCAGCTATTTCTTCGAGAGCGTCGGGGACCTGGAACTGGTGTCGTGATGCCTCAGCGCACGCCGTACCCACTGCACGGCGTCGGCGCGCCGGCGTCAGTTCGTCCACGGGCTGTCCCCGCGTCGCAATCCTTGTCGGCGACTGGCGACGATGCGGTACGGGGCTTGTCGCCGTTGATCGAAGGCCTGCTCGACGCAGCATGGCTCGTCGATCCGGACAGCCTGCGCATCCTGTCGGCGAATGCCGCCGCCGCGACCTTGCTCGGGATGGATCTCCAGGCACTGTGTCGAGCCGATGCGCTCGAGCTCGCAGCCACACCGGAAGACGTGGTTTTCTGGGAATCCGGCGTTGCCGATCAGGCGGACAGCACCGATTCACAGACCTTTGTCAGTCGGGCCGATGGCAAGCTGGTTCCGGTGCTGCGACGTGTCACCCGCATACCGTTCGGCTCGGGGCACGCGGCCGCGCCCGGCGGGACCAACGAGACCTATCTGGTCGTCATGCGCGATCGCAGTCTGGAGTTGCGGACGCAGGCCGAACTCGAAGAGCGTCTCTCGCAACTGCGAGCCACTCTCGAGTCAACGACCGATGGCATCCTGGTGACCGATCTGACCGGCCGCATCGTCAACTTCAACCCCCGCTTCGTGGCGCTCTGGGGCGTTCCGGAGCCGCTGCTGGCGGAGCACGACGATGCCGCCGTTTCCGCTTGGATGCTGCGTCGGGTGTCTGATCCGGTGGGCTACACCAGGCGCCTGCAGTCCCTTGACGAGTCGATGACCCTGGAAGGCAGTGACGTGCTGACCTTGCGTTGCGGCAAGGTTCTGGAGCGACGCACGCTGCCGCAGCGCAATCGCGGGCAGCCGATCGGCCGGGTGTTCTCGTTTCGGGACATCAGCGAAAGCCTCGAGGCGAACCGGCGAATCGATGCGATGTCCAGCACCGATGCGTTGACCGGGTTGCCGAATCGCCGGGTGGTCGCCAGCCGCATCGAGTACGCGCTGGCGCTGGCGCAGCGCGAGGGCGTGGCGTTTGCCTTGCTTCACCTCAATCTCGACCGCTTCAAGCCGGTCAACGATGCCCTCGGCTCGGCCGCCGGCGATCGCGTGCTGGTCGAGGTCGCCAGGCGACTGACCGACACCATGCGACAGGTGGATGCGGTGGCGCGCCTCGGTGCCGATGAATTCGTGATGCTGGTGCATCAGGCCGACATGCAGCGCGCCGAGGGTGCGGCGCGTCGTCTCACCGAGGCCTTGCAGGCCCCGTTCGTGATCGACGGGGTGAACCTGACGCTGACTGCCAGCATCGGCATCGCGCTCTTCCCCGGCGATGGCGCCACGCCCGACGATTTGCTGCAGGCCGCCGACGCGGCAATGACCGAGCTGAAATCCGCAGGGGGTGCAGGTTACCGATTCCATCATCAGCGGGCGGGGGCCACGGTGGTCGCACTGCGCACCCGGGTGAAACTCGACCATGCCATGCGCCACGCGCTGGCTTCAGGCCGCTTCCGTCTGCACTATCAACCGCAGGCTGACCTCGACAGCGGCGAGATCGTCGGAGCCGAAGCGCTGATCCGCTGGCGCGATCCCGAACTCGGCGACGTGCCGCCGACGGAATTCATCCCGGTTGCCGAGCGCAGCGGCTTCATCGTCTCCATCGGTGCCTGGGTGTTGCGACAGGCTGTGCAGCAGGCCGCGCTGTGGCATGGTCGCGGGCACAGGTTGCTGATGTCCATCAACGTGTCGGCCCTGCAGTTCCAGCAGCCCGACTTCGTCGACAGCGTCGCGCAGGCGCTGGCGGAGGTCGGGCTCGACCCGCAGTGGCTGGAGCTGGAGATGACCGAGTCCATCCTGATCCAGGATGCGCAGGAGGCGCTGCACAGGCTGCAGGCGCTGGCCCGGCTGGGCGTCAAGCTCGCGATCGACGACTTCGGCACCGGCTACTCGAGCCTCGCCTATCTCAAGCGCTTCCCGATCGGGCGCCTGAAGATCGACCGCAGCTTCATCCAGGGATTGCCGGCAGACGAGGTCGATGTGGGCATCGTGAAGGCCATCATCAACCTCGGCAATGCGCTCCACCTCGAGATGGTGGCGGAGGGCGTCGAGACCGAGGCGCAGCGCCTGTTCCTGCGCAACATCGGGATCAGGCAGTATCAGGGTTCGCTGTGCTCGCCAGCGGTCGATGCGCTTTCGTTCGATGCTTTGCTGGACCGCGGCCTGGCTTTTGCGCAGGACCTGCCTGACGAAGGCGGCTGGATAGGCGGGGGCTCATAGCCGCCGGCTGCTCAGAGAAAGCGTTCGAGCAGCCGGCGTGACCGCCGGTCCAGTGCCTTTCGGTTATGCAGTACGAACTGGATGCCGTGACTGTCCGCGATCCACAGCGCGCCGTCCTTCAGACGGCGGATGTCTTCTTCTCCCTTCAGCACGAAACGTGTAGGCCCTCGGTCGGTATCGACTTCCCAGATGCTGGGCGTGGAGTAGGTCGACACCGACCGGATGCGGAGAATCTCGGGGGTGAACTCGCGGCTTGCCAGTTCTTCCTCTATCAGCGCCCTCAACGGCTCGGCCAGCTGATCGAGCCTGTCCACCCAGGCCACCTCCCGACCGTCGGCATCGACCAGCGACAGGCCTTCTTGTGGCGCGGCTATCGGAAACGCACGTATCGGCACCACGCCCGCATGGCTCTCGCCGCCGGACGTGATCAGCACCAGGCGACCATGGGCGTTGCGTTCCAGTTGGAAGGGTTCGCCGCTCATGCTGGCAACTCGGAGTGACTCGATGGGCCGGCCGCCACCGCAGCGACCGGCGCGTCGACGCCGTCGGAAACCGGCGACCAATCGTCGGCCGCCGCCTGGCGAAGCTGCGCTTCGTGCAGCCTCCAGTAGGCCCCCCGCCGCGCGATCAGATCGTCGTGCGGGCCCACTTCGGCGATCTGTCCACGGTCCATCACGACCAGACGGTCGGCCTTGCGCAGCGTCGACAGTCGGTGCGCTATCGCGATCGTCGTGCGACCCTGCACCAGGTTGTCGAGCGCGTTCTGTATTTCCTTCTCGGTCTCGGTGTCCACCGATGACGTGGCCTCGTCGAGGATCAGGATGCGCGGATCGATCAGCAGTGCGCGCGCGATGCTGATGCGCTGGCGTTCGCCGCCCGAAAGCCCCTGGCCGCGCTCGCCAACCAGCGAGTCGTAACCCTGCGGCAGCCGCAGGATGAATTCATGTGCATGCGCTGCGCGTGCGGCGGCAACGATGTCCTGCCGGCTCGCGTCGGGGCGGCCATAGGCGATGTTCTCCGCGATCGTGCCGAAAAACAGGAAGGGCTCCTGCAGGACGAGCCCGATGTGGCGCCGATAGTCGGCGACGCCGTAGCGGCGGATGTCGATGCCGTCGACCTTGATCGCGCCATCGGTCACGTCGTAGAAGCGGCAGATCAGGTTCACCAGCGTGCTCTTGCCCGACCCGCTGTGTCCGACCAGACCGATCATCTCGCCGGGGCGAATCTCGAGGTCGAGCCCGCGGATCACCGAGCGGTTGCCATAACGAAAGCCGATGCCGTTCAGCTCGATGCGGCCCTGCGGGTTGGTCAGTGGCAAGGGCGTCGCCGGTTCCGGCACGTTGGACACGTGGTCGAGGATGTCGAAGATCCGCTTCGCGCCGGCAGCGGCCTTCTGCGTCACGGAGACGATGCGGCTCATCGAATCGAGCCGGCCGTAAAAGCGGCCGATGTAGGCGATGAAGGCGGTGAGCACGCCGACAGTGATCTCGTTCCTGGAAACCTGCCATATGCCGAAGGCCCAGACGACCAGCAGACCGATCTCGGTGAGCAGTGACACCGTGGGCGTGAACAGAGACCACGTCTTGTTGAGCCTGTCGTTGACCAGGAGGTTGCTCTGGTTGGCGACTCTGAACCGCTCGGCCTCGCGGCCTTCCTGGGCAAACGCCTTGACGACTCGGATGCCGGGGATGGTGTCGGCCAGCACGTTGGTGACTTCGGACCACACCCGATCGATCTTCTCGAATCCTGTGCGCAGCCGATCCCGCACGGTGTGGATCATCCAGCCGATGAAGGGCAGAGGCAGCAGCGTGACCACCGCCAGCCAAGGGTTGATCGAGAACAGGATCACCGCCGTCATCACGATCATCAATACGTCGGTTGCGAAATCCAGCGCGTGCAGTGAAAGAAAGACGCAGATGCGGTCGGTTTCGCTGCCGATGCGTGCCATCAGGTCGCCAGTGCGCTTGCCGCCGAAGTAATCGAGCGAGAGTTGCAGCAGGTGCTCGAAGGTCGCGGTGCGCAGGTCGGCGCCGATGCGTTCGCTGACCAGGGCCAGCAGGTAGGTGCGCGCCCAGCCCAGCCCCCAGGCCAGCAGCGCGGCCAGCAACAGGCCGCCGAGGTAGATCAGGACGTGCATCGGGTCGATCTGCTTGCCGTTCTGGAACGGGATCAGGATGTCGTCCATCAGCGGAATCGCCAGATAGGGCGGCACCAGGGTGGCGGCAGTCGAGGCCAAGGTCAGTGCGAAACCACCGGCCAAGGGCTTTCGGTAGGGCTTGGCGAAGCGCCACAGGCGCAGCAGCACCCAGGTCGACGGCACAGCCTGAACTTCACGGCTGCAAACCGGGCAGTCGTCGCTGTCTGGCGGCAGGGGGGCCCTGCACGAAGGGCACAGGGCCGGTTCGTCGACCGTCGTGCCGAGTTCGTCAGCACCTGCACGCCAGGGACGCCGGGCCTGATGCGCATCGAACAGGGTGACCAGGCGCAGTGCAAGGATGTTTTGCGCCAGCGTGAATCGCCAGATTGCCAGCCTGCCGAGGTCGTCGTGCAGTTCCAGTGCTCCGATGCCGCCGTGGTCGGTATGGAGCAGGCGAAGCCGGACGGCTGCCGGCTCGTCCAGTCGCCAGCTGACCCACGCGGTCTCGCTCCCCGGCGCTTCGTTGCCGTCGTCGACCCTGGCGAGCAGGCGCCGGTTGGTCAGGATCAGTTCGCCACTGACGAAACGCAGATTTCCGGACAAGTCAACCAGCAGCGATCCGAGCGCGTTCTCGTCGGACTCGAGAGGAACAGGCTGCGACTTCGCGACTGACGCAGGCCGATGAGAGGGGTCTTGAACCGGATGGAGATGCTGCATATGAGTTCTGTACCGGTCGATGACCGCGATGCGGTGGCACCGAACAGAGTGCGCGATTCTCGCCGAGCAGCCCGTCCTGAGAACATCGCGAAGAAAACATGAAGAGATTCGACGACATCGGGTTGCTGCGCATCACCTACCTGCGTGGCCCCAACATCTGGACTTACCGCCCCGCGCTCGAAACCTGGCTCGACCTGGGTGAGCTCGAAGCCCATCCCAGCCACCTGCTTCCCGGCTTCAGCGACCGCCTGATCGCACTTCTGCCGGCCCTGATGGAGCACCATTGCGGTGTCGGCGAGCGGGGTGGTTTTCTCGAGCGGCTCGAGTCGGGAACCTGGGCGGGTCACGTTCTGGAGCATGTCGTGATCGAGTTGCTGAACCTGGCGGGGATGCCCACCGGCTTCGGCCAGACTCGCAGCACCTCCCGGCGCGGCATCTACCGCATGGTGTTTCGTGCCCGTGACGAGCACGTGGCGCGCGCAGCTCTGGCGGCGGGGCACCGTCTGCTGATGTCGACGATCAACGGCGAGCCGTTCGACCTTCCGGCTGCAGTGGAAGAGGTGCGCGAGAAGATCGATGACTGCTATTTCGGTCCCAGTACCGCCAGCATCGTCGCTGCTGCCACCGAACGCGGCATCCCACACATCCGCCTCAATGCCGGCAACCTCGTGCAACTCGGCTACGGCGCCCACCAGCGTCGCATCTGGACCGCCGAGACCGAGCAGACCAGCGCGATCGCCGAGGGCATCGCCAGCGACAAGGACCTGACCAAGACACTGCTCAGGTCCTGCGGTGTTCCGGTTCCCGAAGGTCAGGTGGTGTCCAGCGCCGAAGCGGCCTGGGATGCGGCGCAGGACATCGGCCTGCCGGTGGTCGTCAAGCCGACCGACGGCAACCACGGCCGGGGGGTCACGCTCGACCTGATGACCCGCGAGGACGTCGAGGCCGCCTACGCAGTGGCCGAGCCGGAAGGCAGCGAGGTGATCGTCGAGCGCTACATCCGCGGCCACGAGCACCGTCTGCTGGTGGTCGGCGGTCGCGTGGTCGCGGCAGCAAGGGGCGAGGCAGCCTGGGTGACCGGCGATGGGCGATCCTCGGTGGTCGAACTGATCGATGCCCAGATCAACAGCGATCCGCGTCGTGGCCTGACCGAAGATCATCCGCTCGGGCGCATCGACCTCGGCACCGACGGCGCGGTCGTCCTCGACCTTCAGCGTCAGGGACTTGAACCTCGCGCCGTGCCGGTCTCCGGGCGCCGCGTGCTGATCCAGCGCAACGGCAACGTGTCCATCGATTGCACCGACGACGTGCATCCCGAGGTGGCGCACCAGGTTTCTCTGGCGGCTCGCGTGGTCGGGCTGGACATCGCTGGCGTTGACGTGGTGGCGGAGGACATCTCCAAGCCGCTGCACTTGCAGGGCGGTGCGATCGTCGAAGTCAATGCGGGCCCGGGTCTGCTGATGCATCTCAAGCCTGCCGAAGGCATGCCGCGCCCGGTGGGGCAGGCCATCGTCGACCACCTGTTTCCGCAGGAAGACGATGGCCGAATCGACATCGTCGGCATCGCAGGTTCGATCGGATCGCACACCATGGCGCGCCTGGTCGCGTGGCTGCTGCACCTGAGCGGACGGCGCGTTGGTCTGGCCTGCAGAGACGGCTTGTTCCTTGGCAGCCGGCAGATCGATCGCAGCGACGGCGCGCGGTGGGAAGCCGGTCATCGACTTCTGCTGAATCGATCGGTGGATGCGGTGGTGATCGAAAACGGTGCTCCATCGGTGCTGGACGACGGTTTGGCATACGACCGCTGCCATGTGGGAGTCGTCACCGACCTGGCGCTGAACGACAACGATGCCGCGGCCCTGGCCGCTCACGACGTACACGATTCCGACCAGCTGGTGAAGGTGCTGCGGACTCAGGTCGATGTCGTGCTGGCCAGTGGAGTCGCGGTGCTGCACGCGGCGGATCCTCGCATTGCCGACATGGCGTCCCTGTGCGATGGCGAGGTGCTCCTCTACGCCCGCGACGAGACGAATGAAGCGCTATCGGCACATCAGGCCGCCGGTGGTCGAATCGCCTTCGTGCGCGACGGCTGGGCCGTTCTGGCCAAGGGAGCTGTCGAAACCCGTTGCACGAATGTCCTGTATGCCGCACGCCGGTTCGTGGCTCCTGCGCATCCGGCGATGCCTCCTGCCGATCCCGTCGACGTGCTGCTGGCGTCGGTTGCTGCGGCCTGGGCGATGGGGATATCGCCCGAACTGATGGCAGCCGGCATCGAGACCTTTCCAGTGGTGATCGCGGCCGGTGTCGTGGTCTCGCCCGGCTCGGCTGCGGCTTCTCCGTCCGTGGCTGCAGCGGCAGTGCCCACCGGGGCTGCGGCCATCGCTTCGGCCTGACTTTTCACGCACTTCCGCCAGCAGAAAGCATCGTTGATGAAAGTCTCTCGCGTCCGTGCTTTGCGTGGACCCAATCTGTGGACCCGACACACCGCCATCGAGGCGATCGTTTCGTGTGCCGCGCCCGAGTGCATGCTCGATCACATCGCCGGTTTCGAGGCGCGCGTGCGAGCGCGCTTTCCGGCCATCGGCGTCTTGCCCGCTGCCAGCCAGCAGCGTCCCAAATCGCTCGCGCATGTCCTGGAGGTGGCCGCCCTGGCATTGCAGGCTCAGGCGGGTTGTCCGGTGACGTTCAGTCGCACTTCGCCCACTGTGGATCCCGGTGTCTACCAGGTGGTCGTCGAGTACAGCGAGGAAGAGGTGGGGCGACAGGCGCTCGATCTCGCGCAGGAACTGATCAGTGCGGCGCTGCACGATCAGGCGTACGACGTGGAGGTGGCCATCGCTCGCCTGCGCGAGACCCATGAGGACGTCCGATTGGGACCAAGCACCGGCGCCATCGTAGACGCTGCTGCTGCACGGGGCATACCGTGGCGGCGGCTCACGCGGGGCAGTCTGGTGCAGTTCGGGTGGGGCTCGCGTCAACGACGCATCCAGGCTGCAGAGGTTGACGCCACCAGCGCAGTGGCCGAGGCCATTGCACAGGACAAGGACCTGACCAAGACACTGCTTCTTGCAGCGGGTGTGCCGGTGCCTTACGGCCGGCCTGTGTCGAGTCTGGACGAAGCCTGGTCTGTCGCGCTCGAGATTGGTCTGCCGGTGGTAGTCAAGCCGCAGGACGGCAATCAGGGCAAGGGCGTCACCGTCAATATCGTGAATCGCGAACACCTGGAAATCGCCTATCGCGTTGCCGCTGAGATCGGCGACGTGATGGTCGAGCGCTTCCTGCCAGGCAGCGACTATCGGTTGCTGGTCGTGGGAGACCGCATGGTGGCGGCTGCCCGCCGAGATCCTCCTCAGGTTCTGGGCGATGGCGCGCACACCGTGCGACAACTGGTCGATCTCGTCAATGCGGACCCGAAGCGTGGTGACGGACACTCGACCTCGCTGACGAAGATCCGCTTCGATGACATTGCCGTCGCGCGTCTCGGCGAACAGGGCTTGACGCCCGAGTCGGTACCCGACAAGGGCCGTCGTGTCGTGCTGCGCAACAACGCCAACCTGAGCACCGGTGGCTCCGCCACCGACGTGACCGACAGCGTGCATCCCGAGATGGCAGCGCGCGCAGTGACGGCGGCGCAGACTGTCGGATTGCACATCTGCGGCGTTGACGTGGTGTGCGAAAGCGTGCTCCGGCCGATGGAGGAGCAGGGCGGCGGGGTGGTCGAAGTCAACGCGGCGCCGGGCTTGCGCATGCACTTGTCGCCGTCCTACGGCAAGGGGCGGCCGGTCGGCGAAGCGATGATCGCCAATCTCTACGTGCCCGGAGACGACGGACGAATTCCGATCGTCGCGGTCACCGGAACCAATGGCAAGACGACCACCGCGCGGCTGATCGCGCATCTGTTCTCGACCAGCGGCCTGCGTGTGGGGATGACCAATACCGACGGTGTCTACGTCGAAGGCCGGCAGATCGACAGTGGTGATTGCAGCGGCCCGAAGAGTGCGCGCAATGTCCTGATGCATCCGGACGTGGATGCCGCGGTGTTCGAGACTGCGCGTGGTGGCGTGTTGCGAGAAGGGCTCGGCTTCGACCGCTGCCAGGTTGCAGTCGTCACCAACATCGGATCCGGCGATCACCTCGGTTTGAACTACATCACCACGGTCGAGGATCTGGCGGTGCTCAAGCGGGTGATCGTGCAGAACGTTGCGACAAACGGCTACGCAGTGCTGAATGCCACCGATGCAAACGTTGTCGCCATGGCAGCCAACTGCCCGGGAGATGTCATCTATTTCGCCTCCGACCGGCAGCATCCGGTGATGGTCACGCACCGTGCACAGGGACACCGCACGGTATGCGTTGAAGGCGAATGGCTGGTTGCAGCGCAGGGCGCGTGGCGCGAGCGTGTCGCCCTTCGTGATGTCCCGTTGACCCGCAACGGCGCGATCCGCTTCCAGGTCGAGAACGTGATGGCCGCCATGGCGGCAGCCTGGGGCACCGGGCTGGCATGGGACGCCGTGCGACGCGGGCTGGCCAGCTTCTCCGCGGACTCGGACAACGTGCCGGGTCGGTTCAACGTGTTGAGCTTTCGCGGCGCAACTGTCATCGCCGACTACGGACACAATCCCGACGCCATGCGCGCCCTGGTTGCCGCGGTCGATGCGATGCCGGCAAAGCGGCGCTCGGTGGTCATCAGCGGCGCCGGTGACCGCCGCGATGAAGACATCCGGGAGCAGACGCAGATCCTCGGCGATGCCTTCGACGACGTGTTGCTGTTCCAGGATGCGTGTCAGCGCGGGCGCGCCGACGGAGAAGTGCTCAAGTTGCTGCGCGACGGGCTGGCAGGCACGAAGCGGTGCCGCCGCGTCGACGAAATTCGCGGCGAGTTCATTGCCATCGATCAGGCGCTGGACCGACTCGAGCCGGGCGATCTGTGCCTGGTTCTCGTCGATCAGGTTCAGGAGGCGCTGGCTCACCTTGCCAGGCGAGTCACCGAGGCCTGACTGCCCCTGCTCTTCTAGGCTGACTTCACCAGCGCCCCGCGGTCTTCGGACGGACAACGTACTCCCCTCCAAAGGGGGCCATCCGCAGGTGGATTTCCGATCTGTCTCGACGAAACGATCATTCGCCGCTCAGGATTGAGCTGATGAGCGGGGAGCGGATCATGCAATTCAACGAACGAGTCGATGGGGAATACCGGGTCTACGCCGGGGCCCTCGATGCACCCCGGGGCGAGGGCTACATCGCTGCGGTCGTCGTGAGCCGCATGCTCGGGACCGGCGTCAAGGCGCGCGAGGTGTTTCGCGACGAGAGTCTGGCGTGCGGGCACCGCTGGCAGAGTGCGGATGAAGCCTTGATGTTCTCGATGTGCAAGGCCAGCGAGTGGATCGCGGCCGATCGACAGCAGGCCGCGGATCTTTCGTCCAGCCTGTCAGGCAGACGCGAAGTCCAGTTCTGAGCCTGCAAGCGCCTGGTGGGTTCTGCCGCCGGAATCAGAGACGCAATATCTTGAGCCATTCGCGCTGCGCATCTGTCAGCTGGTCTTGCGAAGTCATCAGCGCATGCTCCAGGGCGTTGCGGATGTCCGCTTCGGGCGTGGGCAGTGCGCCCGAAAGCAAGGTTTCCAGAAGTGCGCGAGCGACAGCGATGCTTTCGCGGTACAGCGCGAAGATCGAACTCACCGTGACATGCTTGCTGGGGTCTTCCATCCAGCAGTCGTAGTCGGTCACGATGCCTATCGTGGCGTAGCCCATCTGGGCCTCGCGCGCCAGAAAAACTTCCGGCACATTGGTCATGCCGACCAACTGGCAACCGGCGCTGCGCAAGAACAGACTCTCCGCGCGCGTGCCCAGCCGGGGTCCTTCGACGCACGCATAGGTCACGTTGCGGTGCAAGGTGATTGGTGCGCTTCCGGCGTGATGTGCCGCATGGCGCTTGACGCCTTCCTCGACCCAATCCACCAATGCCGCACTCACCGGCCGGGCGGTTGATACGTGGGCTGCTACACCGTTCCCGAAAAAGGTGTTCTGGCGTCCGCCCCGGGTCCAGTCGAAGTACTGATCCGGTACCGCCAGATGCCCCGGCTCGATCGGCTCGGACAGGCTGCCAACCGCGGAGAAACCGAGGATCTGCGTGGCCCCCGCGCGCTTGAGCGCATAGATGTTTGCTCGGTAGTTGACCTCGTGCGGCAGCAGCCGGTGTCCTGCACCGTGGCGCGCGAGGAACAGCACGCGGTGGTCTCCGATGTGGCCTTGGCTGATCACGCCTGAAGGCGCGCCGAAGGGCGTCGGCTCATCGAGGTGAGATTCGATCACCATCCCCGGCAGTTCGTAGAGACCGGTCCCGCCAATGATCGCCAGCATGTTCAATCCTCTCGGTTAGGGGTGACCAGCCAGACGACCGAACGAATCGGGGTGGCACGCCGCAACTGGCACACGAGTCTCAATGTAAGTGCTCCCTTGCAGGTGTTTGAACCGTGGGCTCAACCTTCGTGCCGCGGGGCGTCGGGCTGTGAGTGGGCGCGGAAGAACCGCCACATTTCGCGCGTCGCATCCGGTCCACTTGGGTCGGTGTACGAGCCCTGCTCCCTGCCTCCGGACCAGGCGTGGCCGCCGCCATGCACCAACCAGTGCTCCGCCTGCGCTGGGGCGCCCGCCGGACCCGGGTGCGTGGTACGTGTGTAGCGTCGTCCCTTGGTTGACTCGCCCACCTCCACCACCGGACTGGCGGCGCTCGGCGCACCGGTTCCGGTCGGCCCGATCGCTACCGCGATCGCCTGTGTCCCGTTGCCAGGGTGCACGACGGCGTCGCCGTCACCGTGGAACACGATCGTCGGCACGGGACCGATGGAAGCCGAGAACCCGTCGTCCCTTGCTGCGGGTTCACCGCTTTGGGTCACAGGCGGAGGCGAGGTTGGCGAGGCAGGGCCATGCTTCATCGCCGATAGCGCAGAGATCAGGTCGTTCGCCGCTCCACTGGCGAGCCCCGAATGGATGCCGACCGCGGCGTAAAGGTCCGGGTAGGCCCGACCGAGGATGGCCGCCATGGCGCCACCGGCCGACAGCCCTGCGACGTAGACGCGACAGGGGTCGAGGTGGTGCTCGGCCACCACGGAGCGCGTCATGCCGGCGATGACAGCGGCTTCGCCACTGCCGCGACGCTGGTGGTTGTGCTTGAACCAATTCCAGCAGCGCGACGGGTTTGCACTCTGCGCCTGCGCGGGGTAGAGCACCGCGAAACCCTGTTCGCGTGCCAGCGAGTTCATGCCGGTTCCGGCGGCGAAGTCCGTCGGGTCCTGTGTGCATCCGTGCAGCATCACGACCAGGGGCATCGGTGTACCCGAGTGCTCTGCGGATGCCGTGGGCGGCAGGTACAGGAGGTAGCTTCTGGTCAATCCAGCTTCGCTGTACTCGCCTGTACGGATGGTTCCGTCGTCGATGGCTTTCGAGGTCTCGACCGGCACGGGCTCCGGGATGAGTCGCGCAGCGGATGCTGCTGCCGCGGTTTGCGAGTTCACTTCGGCAGGGGGCGCATTGAACGATCCCATCGTCGGTTTGCGACCCAGTGCATCCTGAATTGCCCGGGTGGCATCGGCGAGACGACCGGACCGGGTCAGCCGTGTCACTTCTTTCATCCAGCGTTGAAGGGTGGAGGACATGGGCGCTTTCGTGGAAGGTCAGGAGGCGGGGGGATTTCGGGGGCGCTGAGACGGGATCATTTCAACCGGCCAGACAGGGCCCGTTTGACTTCGGCGCTGGCATGCAGAGCGCCCAGCACCTCCAGTGTGTCTATCGTGGCCAGCGCCAGTTCCGGCGTCACGTCGCTAGCGATGGTCGTCAGACCGACCACCCGCAAGGTGAGCTTCTGTCGAGCCAGTTCAAGCTGTTCCAGGTCGTGACGGCTGATGTGCTGCATGCCGAACACGAACATCTTCCGCGCCACCACCTGTTTCATCACGTCGGAATGCTGCGTCAGCTGATTGCGGATGGCGGTGCGGATGAAGTCGGTGCGGTTGCCGTAGAAGCCTTCGTTGACGAGCAGGTCCACCTGCCCGAGATCGACATGACCGAGGTTGATCGTGATCTTTTCCGAGTCGGGCGTCCGGGCGGGTCGGGCGCCGCCTTCCTTTGCCTGCCGGCTGGCTGGCTGCCCGGCTGCGGCGATGGGCGGCGCTTCCGCCGAGGTGACGCGGTTGGATGTCATGCGCCATCCTATCAGCATCCATAAACCATCTGAATGGATGGTAAATGGGTGGGCTCGTATGGGCTCCCCGGAACGCGCTCGGGTATATGGCCCGAGAATCGACGCTCCGTCCACTTGCCCACACCGTCATGAAGCTGATGCGCCACGGCCCGATGGGGTTCGAAAAGCCTGCCCTCGTCGATGCCCGGGGGGTGGTGCGAGACCTGTCCGGAGTGCTTTCGGACATCGTTCCCGCGACGCTGTCGCCGCACGGCCTGCAGCGTCTGCGCGATATCGATCCGGCCAGCCTGCCGGCGGTGGAGCCGGGGCGCATCGGCGTGCCTTACAGCGGCTGCGCCAAGTTCGTCGGGGTTGGGTTGAACTACGCGGATCACGCCGCCGAGTCGGGACTCGAGATCCCGGCCGAGCCGGTGCTGTTCATGAAGGCCACGAGCTGCCTCGCCGGCCCGAACGACGCGGTTCAGTTACCGCAGGGTTCGGTGAAGACCGACTGGGAGGTCGAACTCGGCGTCGTCATCGGCACCCGTGCCCGTTACGTGAGCGAGCACGCGGCGCTGGGCCACGTCGCCGGTTACTGCATCGTCAACGACATCTCCGAGCGCGAGTACCAGCTTGAGCGCGGCGGCACCTGGGACAAGGGCAAGAGCTGCGATACCTTCGGGCCTGTCGGTCCGTGGCTCGTCACAACCGACGAGGTGCCCAACCCACAGGCGCTCGGGCTGTGGCTCGACGTCAACGGTCAGCGGGCGCAGACCGGCCACAGCGGCGCGATGGTGTTCGGCGTGGCCCGGCTGGTCAGCTACATCAGCCGCTTCATGACGCTGAATCCCGGCGATCTGATCACCACCGGCACGCCACCCGGAGTCGGCCTGGGGCGCAAGCCGCCGAGCTTCCTGCGTGCAGGCGACACGATGCGCCTCGGCATCGACGGGCTCGGCGAGCAGTTCCAGACCGTCCACGCATGGGATGCCTCGCTGGCGCATGGCTGACCCGGCTCGGCCTGCCTCGCCTTCAACGCCCTGGTCATCCCCGCTGGCGGCACTGAGACGAGATCGATTCTTCTGGGTCCTGTTGCTGGTGCTGGCGGGACTCGCGGCCGCGCAACCGCAGATCATTCCGACTTATCCGATGCTCGTCGATTGGGCGACGATTGCCGCGCTGGCGGGATTGCTCGTGCTGACGCAGGCGGTCGAGTCGAGCGGCGCACTGGCGTGGCTCGGCCGTGCGCTGGTGCGGCGAATGTCGACAGAGCGCGTCGCGGCGCTGAGTCTGGTGTCGGCCGCCGCCGCTCTCTCTACGGTGCTGACCAACGACGTCGCGCTCTTCGTCGTGGTGCCGCTGACGCTGGGTCTGTGTCGCATCACCCCGCTTCCGGCGACGCGTCTGATCGTCTTCGAGGCGCTTGCGGTGAACGTTGGCTCGGCGCTGACGCCGATCGGCAATCCTCAGAACCTGTTCCTTTGGCAGTTGTCTCAGGTGTCGTTTGCCGAGTTCACCATTCAAATGGCGCCGCTGGTGGCCGTGCTGTCGGTTCTTCTGGCTGTTCTGGTGGCCTTGTTCTTCGCAGCCACCCCGCTTCGCATCGAAGACCGTTCGCCCAGCGAGCGGCTCGATCGCCCGTTGCTGCTGGCCGCCCTGGCGATGTACGTGCCTTTCCTGGTGCTGACGGACCGCGGTGAAGCGCTCTGGGGCTGCGCGCTGGCGGCCGGGGTGATCGCTGCCGTGCGCCCGCGCGTGCTCGCCCGGATCGACTGGGGGTTGTTGCTGGTGTTCACGTTGATGTTCATTGATCTGCGGCTTGTTGCCGGACTTGATGCGGCGCAGTCTGCGATCGGCGGGCTGGAGCTGGCGGATCCCGTGCGGCTCTACTGGGCCGGCATCGGCGCTTCTCAGCTCATCAGCAACGTCCCCGCAGTCATCGGGCTGGCAGAGTATTCGCAGGACTGGCGCGTGATGGCGTACGCCGCCAACGTCGGCGGCTTCGGGTGGATGGTCGGATCGCTGGCCAACCTGATCGCATTGCGGATGGCCCAGGACTCCCGTGCCTGGATCAGTTTCCATCTCTGTTCGGTGCCCTTCCTGGCAGCGGCTGCGGCAGTCGGCTATGGGCTGCTATTCACCCTGAACGGCCCCGGGGCTTGAACCTCGGGGCCCGGCCCCCATATTCCCCGTCTTGCGGAAGGAGTCCGCTGCGGATCCCCGCTTTTCGTTCGCCATCAAAGATCACTTTCCAAAGCGACCATGACCAAACAAACTCTTTCCTTCCAGGCCGAGGTCAAGCAGATCCTGCACCTCGTCACGCACTCGCTGTACTCGAACAAGGAAATCTTTCTACGCGAGCTGGTTTCAAACGCCTCCGATGCCTGCGACAAGCTGCGTTTCGAGGCGCTCAACCATCCCGAGCTGTACGAAGATGCGCCGAACCTGGAAGTCCGGGTCAGCTTCGACGCTGAAGCCAAGACGCTGACGATCCACGACAACGGGATCGGCCTCAGCGCCGAAGAGGCGGTGGCGAACCTCGGAACGATCGCCAAGAGCGGCACGCGCGAGTTCATGGCCAAGCTCGACGGCGACCAGAAGAAGGACGCCCAGCTGATCGGCCAGTTCGGTGTCGGTTTCTACAGCGGCTTCATCGTGGCAGATCGAATCACCGTCGAGTCACGGCGTGCCGGCGCTCAGCCCGACGAGGGGGTGCGCTGGAGCTCCGAAGGCACGGGCGATTTCGAGATCGAGTCGATCGTCAGGGCCGAGCGTGGCACCTCGGTCATCCTGCATCTGCGCGACGGCGAGGAAGAGTTCCTCAGTGGCTGGAAGCTGAAATCGATCATCGGCAAGTATTCAGACCACGTGTCCCTGCCCATACTGATGCAGAAGGAAGAGTGGGACGCCGAAGCCGCCAAGCAGGTCAAGCGCGACGAGTGGGCGCCTGTCAACAAGGCTGCCGCGCTGTGGACACGCAGCAAGAGCGACATCACCGACGAGCAGTACAACGAGTTCTACAAGCAGATCA
>ENA-UOWO01002104-UOWO01002104.1-activated-sludge-metagenome-genome-assembly--contig:-NODE-2104-length-25229-cov-42.374911_pt1 | contig 25229 bp, 23 predicted proteins | sample MGYA00238148_ERZ761564 | MGnify/ENA primary metagenome ERZ761564 (study PRJEB28885, sample SAMN05720194) | activated sludge metagenome | isolation source: Anaerobic digester | place: USA... | reverse complement strand
GGCAGGAAGCAACAGAAGGCTGTGAGCGAAATCCCTTGACGCATATATGTTCAATATTTAGGATGTACCAAAGAAACAAAAGATAGTCCTGCAGTCATGAAGTCGATGGAGGAACAATGAGTAATATGCGCAGTGCAACTCTCATGATCACATTGCTATTGTCTATAAATCTCCTAAATGCATTAAACGACATGCCCATCGTTGCTTCCTTTCAGGGAGAGCACCATAGATCTGCATTTGGCCATTCAATGGTATCTTTGGATTTCAACCATGATGGATTAGATGATCTGGCAATAACCTCACCTAATTATGGCTATGTTTATCCGGGAACTACTGACCCAGGTACCGGGAAATGCTTGATATATTATGGCGTTTCAGGATTTAATTCTAATACACCCGCATCTATTACACTGGAGGGAACTAACAACGGCACTAGTGGTACAGTGGTTTTATTCGTTTATAAAATTGGCGATATCAATGGAGATAGTTACGATGATCTATGTCTCCACATTAGAAACAACATAGCATGGCCCGATGACGATCGTGAACAACTGCTTTTTTTCTATGGTGGAACCACCAATCTGGATAATCCTGATTATGTGCTCAATTTGTATGGAAGTGTATACACTTTTTTTAGGATTTTACCACTAGGTGATGTAAATAGAGACGGCTTCGGAGATATGGGGTTCTATTACCTGCATTCTCCTTCTTACCTGAATAGACTATCAATCATCTGGGGAGGATCATTTCAAGAACATGTTGTTTCTAATGGAGAAGCAAGTTATTCTTACTCATGTTCAATCCATGGTATCGGTGACATCAACAACGATGGCTACGATGATTTTACAACAGGCTTTGCCACCCCGTCTTCAGATCCCACCCACAATCTGATTCGGCTCTATTATGGCAATGCTGCCGGGATTACCGATAATCCAATCACGCTCATCTATTGCCAGTATGGAGTATCCAGAGGCAGCAAGCCGCTGGGAGATATGAATGCCGATGGCTATGACGACTTCATGGGCTACATTACGGATGAGGGGATGCATGCCTGGCTGGGTGGAACTAACATCAATTATGCTGTACCTGATTTTGACATGGACCCACCCTGGTATGGCGGAGAATTCCAGCGCTCATTGGAGCATGGCGATTTCAATAACGATGGCTTTGAAGATGCGGTTGGAGCGAGCTTTGGAAGTGGATTCGCTGTTTGGCTGGGCAAACAAAACGTAAATGGAACATCCGATTACATTCAATACAATCCGGGATATGAGAACTACGGCTATAGCCTGGTAACCGGAGATTTCAATGCTGATGGTTATGACGATATCGCCATAGCCGCATCACACGAATACGATCCCTGGCCAAGTGGCAACTTCACCGGATATGTATGGGTATTTGGAGGTAATGCCCAGCTTGAGGACACAACCGTGGCTAGCGATGATCAGGTTGCGCCTATACCGGAGGCATCCATCATGTGTTATCCTCAACCGGCAAGCAGCAAAGTAATAGTATCAGTCAAAAGCGAACAGGCAGGGGATTTGGGCTACAGCATTTATAATATCCGGGGACAGATAGTGTTTTCCGGCAAGCTCAATGGTAATAACAAAGAGCAGATCTTTGAGCTTCCGAACGAGGCTTGGGAACGCATGCCCAGCGGTGTTTACCTGATTAGTTTGGAGAGGGGAAACAGCACCATCGCCACTGCCAGGCTGGTGGTGGCAAAGTGATCTGATGTGCTGATAGATATGGAATGCCGGCTCATCCCGGAAGCCGCGGAAAGTTGACAGCTGAAGACCCCTTCCCTCTCAGCATCATCAAGGGATCTAAGCTCATCCGCGCAAATATCAGTTGACGCAAAAGCCGCCCTGGTATTTGTGGATTTATCATGGCAAGATATAATTGAGAATAAACCAAGGAGATAATGATGTCCAAAGACAACCGTCGTGGCAAAGGTGTGAAAAACCTCCCTCAGCACGGGCGGGGTGAATGCCCTGTCTGCCACCGCACCGGGATCAAGTTGCTCAACGAGATCAAGGTCGGCGACAAGACCGTCAAAGTTTGCAAAAACTGTAAGAACATCGCCGCTGAGCGCCTCAGCGCCTGACGCGGCCTAAATTCTGGAGATTCAGATCGCCCCTTGCCGAGCTTTTGGGGTGATCTGATTTTTTTTCGATGCGCGCGATCAAAGCCCTCGGGCAGAATTTCCTGAATCAGCCTGATATTGCCAGACGGATCGTGGAACTTGCCGCGATCCAGCCAGGCGACAGGGTTTGGGAGATCGGCCCCGGCCACGGCATCCTCACGCGGGCTTTGCTGGCGGCGGGAGCCAGGTTACGCGCGTTTGAGCTGGACAGGAGGCTGGAAGTCCCTCTGCGTGAGGAGTTCGGTGCTTCCATCGAACTGATCATGGGCGACGTGCTGCGGCTGGACTGGGAAGCGGAGCTCGCCCGCTCGGGACAACCCCTGAAGCTGGTGGCCAACATCCCCTACAATATCACCTCCCCCCTGCTCCACAAGCTGGAAAAGCATCACCAGGCCTTCACCGCGGCCACGCTGATGGTGCAAAAGGAAGTGGCGGAGCGCATCTGCTCGGAGCCAAACCGCAAAGCTTACGGGGTGATGACCCTGCGCCTGCGGAGGATCTTCGACGCCCAGATCCTGATGGAGGTGACCCGAAACAATTTCGAGCCCGCGCCGAACGTCGATTCCGCCGTGCTGTCCCTCAAGCCCAGGGCTGTTCCGGCCGTGATCCCCGACCTGGCCAAATATCTGAAGCTGATCGATCTGGCCTTTTCCCACCGGCGCAAGACCCTGCGCAACAACCTGGCCGCGTTGCTGGACAAAGACGGCCTGCGGCGGATCCAGGACCAAAGCGGTATCGACCTCACCCGCCGCGGAGAAACCCTCAGTGAAGCGGAATTCATTGCTCTCAGCGCTCTTCTTTAGCCTGGGCCTGAGCTTGCTCTGCGCCCAGACCAATCTGCTGGATTTCAGCTTCTTCGGCAGCGATGCCTCCCGCAACCTGGAAAACAACCTGCGCTACCAGATGTCCCCTTTTAAAGCTTCGCTGCTGCGGATCAGCGCTCAAAACTTCAGCGAGGAGCGGTTGAATTTCTCCCAGCGCAGCCGCCGCTCACTGCTGGGACTGGACCTGGCTTTAGACCGCGAACTGCTGCGCCACAGCGTTGATTCCGGCTATGAATATCTCTTCGACGCCAGTGAACTGGACGCGGATTTTCTACCCTACCGCAATAAAACCGGGTATCTGGGCTACACCCTGGAATTCATGCCCGCGGACAGCCTGCTGTTTGAAGCCGGGGTTCAGGGCCTGATCCGCTCTGAGGAGGACCGCTATCTGCTGGGAGCCAAGCTCAACAGCCGGGGCTACCTGGTGCACGGCAAGGCCGCCGCTGCCACCGAATTCCTCAACACCCGCACCGGGTTTAGCGCGGCCTATGAGCGCAAGACCATGAACTGGGAGTATTTCCAGACCGGTTCACTGGCCGCCTGGCTGAACCACCAGAGCCAATACCTTCTCTTCAACAACAATTTCAGCCTGTCCCGGCGTGACGACGACATCTATGTGCTGCTTCCGAACGCCTCAGCGGGCGGCAGAGGGTTCTATGCCCTCGACGACAGCCAGAAGCGCAGTTCACTGGTCTATTCCGGCACTCTGGAATACGAGCCCTGGGAAATGCTGCGCGTCTCTGGGCAGGAAAACTTCAGCAAAAGGATCACCGATCTGGCCGAAAACACGGTGCGCAACAACTCGGACCTGGAAAACCAGGCTTCGCTCTCACTGGAGCTGAAGCCCTGGTCCCGCCTGGGCTGGCTTTCCACCTTCAGCCACGGTTACGGCCTCAAAACCTTCGATCTGGCCCAAGCCAGCCGCCACAGCGAAAACCGCTTCCTCTCCTCCGGCCTCAACTGGGAATACACCGATGGCGACACCCTTTCCGCCACTTTTTCTGTGAACCTGCAGCGCAGCACTTTCCCGGATGACCAGAACCGCTGGGACAACGACCTTCGCCACATCCGGCTGAACCTGGCCCACGCCCATTACTGGAAGGACCGCCTCAAACTAAGCAACCGCATCTATTGGAACCTCACCGACGACGTTTATCTGGATGGCCTGCTTTCGGGCAACAACAAGCAGACCGCCAGTTATGTGTACAATCCCTCCTGCGCCCTGCTGATCGGCGATCGGCTGCTCTTCAACCAAGACTATCTCGTCCGCGCGGATTACACCAGCTATATGTACGATCCCACCGACAAAGCCTTTTACCGCCAGTTGGAACTGGAATACAAGCTTGTGTTCGACAGCTTTCCCTTCGCCGCCCGTTCCCAAGACCAGCGCTGGCTGCTGTTGCCCTACCGCACCAACGATGGCAACGCCCTGCTGGCGGACCTCAGCTTTGGGTTCGAGCGCAACGAATACGCCGATTACAACGGCCAGAGCTACGTGATAGGTTTCAAAAACACCCGCTATACCACCGCGTTCACCCTCAAACACGACATCCAGAACCTCTATTACATCATCCAGCCCCAGTATTCCTGGGGAACCTGGACCGAATACAACCTGCTGCTGGGCCTGGCCTGGAAATTCACCGAGGCCGCGCTGCTGGAATTTTCGATCAATCCCGTGGGTGACAGCTTCGACAACCTGGATTGGCGCAGCTCCGTGAGCCTGGGAGCGCGCTTCTGATGAGCTCTGTGCACACAGATTGGTTGCGGCTGGCCCTGGATGAAGCCCGCCGGGCCGCAAGCGAAGATGAGATCCCGGTGGGGGCCGTGCTGGTGAAAGACGGTGAACTGGTGGCCGCCCAGCACAACCGCACCCGCCAATTTGCCGATCCTTTGGCACACGCGGAAAAATTGCTCATTGACAAAATCCTCGCCTCAAAAATCAAGTACCTGCAGGATTATACCCTGTACGTGACTTTAGAGCCCTGTTTGATGTGTGCCGGAATGATGATCTGGAGCCGGCTGGGCACTTTGGTGTTCGGCGCTTCAGACCCCAAGGCCGGGGCCGTGGGCTCCATCTACAACGTGCTGGCGGACAAGAGTTTCAACCACCATCCCCGGATCGTCCGGGGCTTACTGGAAGAGGATTGCGCCGCCTTGCTCAAGGATTTTTTCCAAAGCCGAAGACAATGAAGTGGAGAGTTGCCGGAGCGGTTGAACGGGACGGTCTCGAAAACCGTTGTATCCTTACGGGTACCCAGGGTTCGAATCCCTGACTCTCCGCCATTTTGCCATGCACCAGAAAGACACCCAGCTCCTCTGTGACTCAGGCCGGCCGCTATGCGGCGGAGGCACCTTGCGTGAGGAACTGCTGCTCTACAACGTACCCCCGGATTCCAGACCCGCCCTCAGCGCGGAATTCGCCTCTCTCACCGGCAAGGTACTTCGCCCTGAAAGTGACGTCAGTATCCTCTCGGGCGGCCAGAAAGTACTCCTGATGTGCCTTTGCGCCCTCTTCTCCCCCGCCCGTGGGATCCTGTTCGTGGATCTCTGGCACTCTCTGGACACCCAAAACCGCGCCAAAACAAAGGAACTCATCGCCCGCCTGCAAAATGGCCGTGAGATCAGCTATGCGGAGGACGGCCATGCTGCTTCCTAAAGGCGATTACCGGGTTTGGGATGATTTCGCCCTCACCCTTACGGCTGATCTTGGGTTCCGCCCCGGGATCCACTATCTGAGCGGCACCAACGGCAGCGGTAAGAGCTCGCTGCTCACCCGGTTGCTGCTGCCCCGGCTGCTGAACACAAACTCTGTGTACAGCGTGTATTTTGAGCAGCAAATGCAGCTTCAGGTAACGGCCGTCAAGGCATACGCCAGTGTGGTCCAGCCCCGCCGGAAGATCAACTCCGAAGCCGACACCGTGGATTTCCTGCTGGACGACCTGCTTCAGGCCTGGCAGAGCGAACCGCGGCCCTGTTACGTGGTGATGGACGAATCGCTGTTCGCGGAGCGGGTTTTGGATTTCCTGCAAGCCAACCTTCTCGCTTTTTCCCTCATCTACTCCGCCCACACAGCGCTGTTTTCGGCGGATCAGACCATCCTGTTCCAGCCCCTCTCCCCCACGCGGAGCGAAGTTTATGTCCACCACCCTTAAACTTGGCCTGGCCCTCACTTTGCTGCTCGCCATCCTGGTGCTGGTATTGGGGGTTTACATGGACGTCCTGGCGGTGCAAGCGATCTGTTTAGCTGCCCTGGCCCTGCTGTTGCTGGGTTTGAAAGGCGTGAAGCGCTGGGCGGCCGGCTTCAGGATGATGCTGCCTTTCCTGATCTCGCTTTCCCTGGTGTATCTGCTGTTTGGCCTGCTGAAAGTGCGCACCCAGGAGGGGGCGCCCGGTTCCGTGCCCTATTGGCTGGAGTTCGGACTCAAGCGGATCCTGCTCTTTGCCAATTCCGTGCTGGCGTTCCAGTTCTTTTTCGCCTTGGTCAATTTTGACGATCTGCTGCGCCTGCCCCTGAAGATCGGCAGCCTGAAATATGTGATCCTGGGCAAGATCCTCTTCGCCAACGCCCTCAATTCCTACGCGGACATCAGATTCCACCACAGCCTGATACCCACGGAGCAGACGGCCAAACCCACTCTGGCGCGAAGATTCAGGACCCGCCTGGCGGTCGTGCTGGCTTTGCTGCTCACCTTGTCGCGGGAATCCCGGCTGCGCGGTGAACAGATCGACAACCGCATCGCCTGCTGCCATGGCCTGAAGGGCGGCCAGACCGGACAGTGGTATCAGATCCTCGGTTTTGTGGTGCTGGTGACCGTGGCCACGATGATCATCCCCATTCCCGTGCCTGGCGGCGGTTTCTTCAATTTTGGCGACGTGATGATCGTCTTCATCGGCCTCCATGCCGGACGCAAAGCCGGGGCCATCGCCGGCGGGTTCGGCAGCGCCATCGCCGATCTGCTCCTGTTTCCCCTCTTCGCGCCCATCACCTTGGTCGTGAAAGGGCTGGAAGGTTACATCTGCGGATTAGCGCACCGGCGTTCAGGCCTCTGGCAGTTCATTCTTCCCCTGGCGGGAAGCGTAGTGATCGTGCTGGGCTATTTTTTCGGGGAATGGGCGCTGCCCCAGCTGGGCAAAGCCGTGGCCATCGCGGACCTGCCTGTGAACATCGTGCAGGCGGCGGTAGGTTTCCTGGGCGGCCGGGCCCTGTTTGAAGCCGCCAAATATCTGGATATCTGAGCTCATTTTCCAATAACCCAATATGCTCTCTTCCAAACTGGAAGGGTATAGCCCGTAGGGCGACAGAACGATAGCGAGGGCGCGTAAGCCCCTCGTAACGATACAAGAGACAATTTATGGAAATTGCCTTCACCCCTCTCCCGAAACGCAAAACGTTCAGGGGGAGGGGTGAAGGCCTGATAATTCGGTTGATTTACCGTTAAACGAGTGTTGCGATCGCTACGCTCACTCCACACCCTCGCTATGATCTGTCGCCCTCCGGGCTGTTTTCCGGGTTTCCCCGCCACCCATTTGGCTATTCCGCCAACTCCATTTTAATAAGCAAAAAAAACCACCCCGATCTGAGGTGGCTTTAATGTATCGGAGCGGAGTTCCTTACTTGAGTTCCACCACCAGGAGCTTCTGTTTCCTGAAGGATTCAGGGTCCGTAACTTTCAGCACGTATTGGTCCCCGGCTTTGCTCACGTCATAGGAAGCCGCGATGTGGCTGGAGAGGATGGAATAACCTTTTTTGGTGACCGGGAAGGTGACTTCCTGGGTGTCCAGCAGGTTGAATTCGGTGAATTTGGAAAGGTCGGCGTCTTTCACGGTGGAAACTTTGCCGATGCCCAGCAGGCCGCCCTTGCGCTCGATGATGCCGCTTTCCTGAAGCTGCTTGCGGGTGCCCACGGCAAAGAACAGCCGGTTGCCTTCCCTGGTCTGGTTGGCGATCTCGGTTTCTTTATCCTTGATCTGGGAATCGCGCAGATTGATCTCGGTCTGGGCGGTCTGGCGTTCCGTGTCCAGGGTCTGGGAAAGATTGGAGACCCTGCCTTCCAGCTCGGCCACGATCTTTTCCTTGTCCGCCACGGACCTTTTCAGTTTGTCCACCACGGCCTGAATGCTGGAGAGCTGGCCCTTGCTTGAGGCCAGGCGGGATTCCAGTTCGCTGATCTTTTTCTTGTACTCGTCGATCTTGGCGCGGGCGTTGGTGATGATCTCAGCCGGTGTGGAGCCGCCGATCTCGCTGGCCGTGCCAATGCTGTCCATCAGCTCTTTGTCAAAGGTGTCCAGACTGCTCTGGATCTCGCTGATGGTGGCGTTCGACGTATCGTACAGTTGTTGCAGTTCCGTGTTCTTCTGTTCCAGTCCTTTGGTCTTTTTGGAGGCACCGCTCCACATCACGCCGAATACGATGGCCAAAACCGCCAAAACTGCCGCTATGATCCAAGATGTCGCTTTCATGCTTGACTCCTCATCGCTGTTTAATATGTTGGCCCATAATTTTGAAAAGTGGTTTTACTGTCAAGCACAAAGCGCAGGACTTATGAATTATTCCGTCTTATCAGCCTGGTCCCGAGAATTCAGCCCCATGGGGCGCAAGGTGGAAAGCGTCCATTTGGCCCTCACCACGCTGAGGATCCGTTTCAGCGACAAAACGGACCTTGTGCTGCTGGCCGGCGCGGACGCCTTTGCCTTTCACAGCGCGGATTTCAAAGCTCTGGACGGCGAACAGAAGGTCTGGGACCAGCTCACCCACGCCGTCCTCAGCTCCGTGGAAACCGATCCCGCCGACAGGATCATCCGCTTCCGTTTTGCCCAGACGGATATCTACCAGCAAAACACAGTTTATCTGATCATCGCGGAATTCACCCCGCCGAAGCCGAACCTCATCCTGGCCCGCCAAAACGGCGAAATCACCATCGTGGACGCCCTCCACAAATATTCCTATGCCGACAACCCCCAGCGCCAGGTATTGCCCAAATTGCCCTATCAGCCTGCCAAAACCACCTTCCAGCCTGTTGTTGAGGATGTCTCTCCGCCGCTGGAACTGGTGTCTGTAAAAACCGGGGCAACCCTCATCTGCCCCAGCGTGAACAGCTGGCTGGGAAACCATTATCACCACGTATTCCTGGCCCGGGAGGATGCCCGCCGGCGCCAGCTGCTCCGCTCCCGCTGGGAACGAGAGCTGAAGAAGGCCCGGGACAAGCTGGCCAAGCAAGAGGCCGAAGCCGGCGATGCCGACAGGGCGGAATACTGGAAGATCTGCGCCGAGACCCTGAAAACCAATCTGGACAAAATATCCCGGGGCCAGACCTCCCTCGTGGCCGTGAACTATTTCGATCCCAACCTGTCCGAGATCGAGATCCCGCTCCAACCGCAGCTTTCCACCCGGCAAAACCTGCAAAGCTATCTGAAAAAATACGGCAAAGCCAAACGGGGCAAAGAACTCATCGCCCAGCACATCGCCGCCACCCAAAAGGAGATCGCCAGGCTGGCCGGCATCCTGGCCCGCGTGGAGGCCGGTGAGGATATCGAAGCCCCCACCGCCAAAGGCATGGCCACCCTGGGACGCAGGCTGGACCTTGAAGACAGGCTCCTCCGCCTGCGCCTTGACGAGGAATTTGAGATCGTGATCGGACGCAAGGCAAGTGAAAACGATTTCATCACCACCCAGCTTGGCCGCCCCCACGACTGGTGGTTTCACACCCGGATCTACCGGGGTTCCCACATCCTGCTGCGCTGTTTCCGCAAAACCACTCCCTCGGACGATCTGATCAGCCTCTGCTGCTCGCTCGCCGCCTGGTATTCCAAGGCCCGCTTTTCCGTGAACGTGCCCGTGGATTACACTCAGGTCCGCTTTGTGCGCAAACCCCGGAAAAGCCCGCCCGGATTTGTCACCTACACGGAGCACAAAACCGTTTTCGCCGATCCCCGCGACCTGCGTTCCGTGCGGCTGGAGCTGAAACTGTGAAAGCCAGGCTCAAGGACCAGGCTTTTCTGATCAAAAGCAGCCCCTACAGCGACAGCAGCCTGATCCTGAAGGCGTTCGGACGCGATCACGGCCTGCTCTCCCTCCTGGCCAAAGGCATTCGCTCAAAACCGGAGGCCAGCCTTCTCAACCCGCTCTACCTCTATGAATTCAGCTTCTACGAACCGCGCGAGGCCGGACTCTGCCTGCTGGCTGAATTCTCACTTGCGGAGGAGTTTGACTTCACGGACAGGATCGAGGTCTGGACAGCCGCGGAATGCGCGCTGGAGCTCTATGCCCAGCTGATCATCCCCGCGGAGGAAAGCGCCGCCTATTTCGCCCTGCTGCGCGATTACCTGGTTTACCTGGGAGCCCTGAAAACGAATGCTGTCCTGATCTGGTGGCGGTTTCTGCTGCGGGTGTTCCGGATGCTGGGCATCCCCTGCGACGCCTGCCTTTGCTCCGCCTGCGGCAGCACAACCCTCTCCGCCTGGGAAAGAGGAAGCGGCAGGGTCCTCTGCGCGGGCTGCCGGGACGCCTTGCCCGATCCCCGGCGCTGCGAGCCGCTCAGCTCGGTCTCCGCCAGGGTCCTGAACCTGCTTCCGGTGATAGGTGAACACTTGGCCACCTTGAAACTGGACAGGAACTGCGTGGCCAGCCTGAACGATCTCTTCGCCCAGCATTACCAAGCTCACTTCCACAAGGCTCTCAAGCTGCGCGGCCTGGAAGTGCTGGAACAGTTCTACGCCTGAGTTTCAGTCCCCCTAAAACGGCTCGAAGGAATTGATCTCCCAATAGTGGCGTTCCGCGGCCTGTTGGATCACCAGCAGCTCATCGTAGTGCTTCTTTTCCCAGTCCGCCAGCAGTTCGAAGAACTTCTTCAGTTCAGCGTGTTCAGCCGCGAGGGCGGTGGCGCCGTAGTGTTCGAAAGCGTCCTTTTCCAGCAGCAGCGCCGTGGAAATGGCCGAAAAGAGATACTGGTCCGCTCCGATGCGGCGGATGAAATCTTCCGAAAAGATCGATTGCGCCTCCCGGGTTTCGCTGAGTTCCGCGGCCGGAGCCGAAGGCAGCAGATCGCCGGAAAGCTCTTGGTAATATTTCAGCAGATAATTGAAATGGCGCCGTTCCTCCTCCGCGCGGCTGGCAAAGAATTGCTCCACTTCCGGGCTGCCCGCGCTTTTAGCCGCGTTCTCATAGAGGGTCACGCTGTCTTTTTCACCCTGCATCGCTTTTTTGATCGCTTTCAGCATGTCGTTGTTCATGATGGTTTCCTTTTGCCATTTTTCAGATATTATAAGCAAAGAACCCTTCCGTGCCGAAAATTTCTCCGCCTGCCCCGCCGGAATTTCCCTTGTCAAAAACCCCCGCGCGCCCAAAACTGGTTCCTTGAAAAATTCTGTATGAACAGGGAGACCATTTGAACCCGAAACTACGCGCTTTGATCCTGGTGATCGTCCTGCTGCTTGGCCTCAGCCTGCTGGGCGCGGAATCCTTCGGTTCCCGCACCGCCGCTTCCCTGCGGGCCAGGGGTGTGAGTCCCTGGCTGATCGTGCTCTTGATCTCGATGCTGCCGATCGTGGAGCTGCGCGGCGCCATTCCCGTCGCCATCGCGGTTTTGGGCATGCCCTGGCAGGAAGCCGTGCCCCTGGCGATCCTGGGCAACATGATACCCATCCCCTTTCTGCTGCTTTTTTTGGAGTGGTTTCTGAAGCTGATCTCCCGCTTTCGCTGGGGCCAGAGGTTCACCGACTGGCTTTACGGCCGCACCCGCAGCAAGGGCAAGGTGGTGGAGCGCTACGCGGAGCTTGGCCTCATCGTGTTTGTGGGCATCCCCCTGCCCGGCACCGGAGGCTGGACCGGCTCTCTGGCCGCCAAGATCTTTGGCCTCGATTTCTGGAAATCCTTTCTCTGCGTCTTCATCGGCGTGTTGCTGGCCGCCCTCATCGTTACCCTGGTCACCTTGCTGGGCGTTTCCTTTTTTTAAAGAACCATGCCCAAAATGGCTTATCACATCTTCTGGCTGGCCGGCGAGAACTCCGGTGACCTCCACGCCAGCCTGGTGATGAAAAGCCTGAACGCCGCTCTGCCCGGCCTGCGCCATAGCGGGATCGGCGGCAGCAGGATGCGGCGCGAGGGGCTCAAACCCCTCTTTCCCTTCGCCAGCTTCAATGTGATGGGCTTCGCCGAAGTGCTGGGCCGCCTGGGCTTTTTCTGGAAGGTGGAGCGCGCCCTGCGGTCTTTCTTCCAAACCGATCCCCCTGATCTGGCCATCCTGGTGGATTATCCCGGCTTCAACCTCCGCGTCGCCCGGCTGGCCGATTCCCTCCGTGTTCCCGTGCTCTATTTCATCTGTCCCCAGTTCTGGGCCTGGAAACACAGCCGCGTTTTCCAGCTGCGCGACAGCGTCCGCCACGTGGCCTGCATCCTGCCTTTCGAAGAGGAATTGCTGGCCATGCACGGCGTTGCGGCCACCTATGTGGGCCATCCCATCGCCGAGGAGGTAAGTTTCGAGCTCGACCGCGCCGCCTTTGCCGGGTTTTATGGCCTCGACCCCGCCAAACGCTGGATCGGCTTTCTGCCCGGCAGCCGCGACAGCGAGGTCAGCCGGATGCTGCCCGTCTATCTGAAAGCCGCGCCGGAACTGGCCTCACAGGGTTTCGAGATCCTTGTTTCCAAAGCGCTCTCCGTGTCTCACGCGGTTTTCATGGCCAGTTTGGAACGTGCCCGGATCCCCGGTTTGAAGGTGATAGACGGCTACCGCTACGATCTCATGCGCCACGCCGACCTGCTGGTCTGCACCTCCGGAACGGCCACCCTGGAAGCCGCCTACATCGGCACTCCGCAGCTCATCTGCTACAAAACCTCCACCCTCTCCTACGCCATCGGGCGCCATCTGGTGCGGATCAAGCGCGTGGGATTGCCCAATATCCTGCTGGACAAAGACCTCCTGCCGGAGCTCATCCAATCCGCCTGCACGGCCCCAAACATCGTTCAGGCCGCCCTCGGCCTGCTGGCTGACCACACCCGGGTCCGGAACATCAAACTCGAGCTCCTCAGCCTGAGAACGGGCCTCTCCGAACCTTCTCCCAGCGTGGAATTGCCGCGTTTGGTGAAACAGCTCCTGGACGCCCATGCCTGAGTTTCTGTTCAAACTGGAAGGCGTTCTGGGCGCCTGGTTGCTGCGGCTCTGGCGCTCCACCCTGCGCGTCGAAGCGAACCACCAGCCTCCGAACGGCCATCCCTGCGTTTACGCTCTCCAGCACCGCGATCTGCTGCTGCTCACCCTGCAAAGGATCGATTGCGGCATCGCCGTGATGGTCTCCCGCTCCCGCGATGGCGAACTGATCGCCCGGCCTCTGGCCCGCTTGGGCTTTGTGCCGGTGCGCGGATCAACCTCCAGAAGCGGGTCCCAGGCTTTGAAAGAATTGATCCAGCTGGCCCGCGATCGCAGCCTGGCCCTCACCCCCGACGGCCCCCAAGGCCCCGCGGGATCAGTTCAGCCGGGCATCCTCCAGCTCGCCCTGCTGGCCCATATTCCCATCATCCCCGTGGTCGCCTCCGCCAACCGGATGTTGCAGCTGCGGTCCTGGGACCGCTTCCGCCTCCCCCATCCCTTTGCCAAACTCACCGCCAGCTATGGCCCGGAGATCCGGGTGCGTTCCCGCGAAGATTTTCCCGCCGCCGAAACCGCCCTGCGCCAGGCCTGGGAAAAGCTGACCTGACCCCCCTTTCCACTCCCGCGGATTCAACATCAGCCCAAAAAACAAGCCGGAGAATAAAATCTCCGGCTTGATCAGAATTTGAAAGACTCGGCTTATCTGGCCAGGGCGCGCTCACTGAGGCGGCGGACGTAATTGGCCAGGCGGGCGTTGGAGAAGTGGTCGATCTTCATGTCGCCATAGTCGGCCCAGTCGCTCTGAGCGGTGGCCACCAGGACGTTATCCACATACTTGTGGTTCATCTGGGTGATCTCCAACGAGTAGGTGGAGCCGGTGCCATGGTCCTGCACAACGTTCGCGGGGAAGGTGTATTCGCGAACCGAAGCGGCCAGATCGGTATCGGCAACTTCGTCATCGTAGGGATCGTCCGGATCGAAGGCGTAGGCCGAGGCGGTCTGAACCTGGTTGTTGCCACCGAGGGACCAGTACATGTAGGCGCTCTGGGCGGGGTTGTAGGTGAGCGGGAAAGTTGCGTCGGCGTTGTAAACCACGGTTTGGTTGCTGCTGACAACGGTTTCGCCGTTCACGATCAGGTTGAAATTATAAGCGGTTCCGGGGGTGAGGGAGACGCCGCCCATCCAGAAATCACCGTATTGGATAAGACTGTCAGGAGCCACGCCGCCTATCTTGAGTTCGAGGGTGGTGGGCTGAACGTATTCACTTGCCTCGCCGATCCACATTACCGTAACAACATGGGAATCTTCTTTGGCGTCCGGGCCGGCGATGGCCATCACAGACCACTTGGCGTCTTCAGGCTGGGTGATGTTTTCGATGCAGCCGGTGAGGAACAGACCCATGGCAAGGGTTGCCACGATCATCAGTATAAAGAATTTACGCATTTAATTCTCCTTTGAATTTGGTTTCTGAGAGTTCTAATCCTGAATATCCCGTAATTTGTCAAGCTTTTATTGATTTCCCGCAAAAAGTCAGTTCTTTCATGGGACATCCCGGACCACTCTCTACGTTATATACTACCCCGAAATCAGTATCCTGCAAGTTATTCCGTGTTCCCGGCGGTTGTTTCGGAGGCAAGGCCTGGTTGCCTTCGCGCGCGGGGCGACTATACTTTCTCAAACAACTGCGTATCCCGCTGGTACTGCGATATTGCCTGGAGGAACGATGCAAAACTATTACAAGCTTACGCTCAAATGCCCCAAATGCGGCAGGGAACTAAGCGACGAGACCAAACTCATCGACGGGATCCCGGCCGTGAAACTGCTGGTCCGCACCGGAAATGAAGAAGGCCATATCTGGCTTTCATCCCTGTACGGCAGCTACAGCCAGGAATCCACCCTCACCGCCCGCGACGGCGAGATCAGCGTTCTGTCCTGCCCCCATTGCGGCGGGGAACTCACTTCCCATGAAAACTGCAACATCTGTCAGGCCCCGCTGGTGGATTTTCACCTCTTCGAAGGCGGCAAAGTATCCATCTGCTCCCGCGCCGGCTGCACCAAACACTCCATCGAATTTGAGGACCTCAACACCGCCATCAACCACTTCTTCAACGAGTTCGATCTGCAAAGCCGGCTTCCGGAGTGAGTTTACCCGCGTTGCCGCAGTTTGGCGGAACCCGGTGATTTTGCTTTGGGGTTTTTTCGCCTGATTGCCCGGCCATTCCGTCATTCCGGGGGAGCGTGCGTCAGCACGCGGGGACCCGGAATCCAGCCCTTGCGGGAATAGCCAACCAAGGCCGAGAACAAGGCGGGGCTGATACAGACTGCGTCTGCATCGACACCCTCTGAGGGCATTACCCGGACCGTCTGGATTCCGGGACCCCGGCGTTAAAACGCCACCCCGGAATGACAATCCGCGGCCGGTCAGATAAAAGTTCTGTACCCAGCTGATCCCTCCCCCACTTGGTTTGAAAGATAGCCGAACAAGTCTCTCTTGCATATCGAGCGGGTTAGCCCGGAGGGCGACAGACAATAGCGAGGGTGTGAAGTGACCGGGGTCCCCGCGGAGGAGCGCAGCGATGCCGTGGGGCGGGAACGGAACCCCTCGTAAGAGTAATAAACGAAGGATCGAGCCCCTTGCGGGCGACAGAACCGCGGGGATGGATTTCTGTCGCCCACAAGGGGCTTCCGTTTTATTGTGGCTCGTGTACGAAGGGCTCCGCTGCGCTGCGCACCCTCGCCATGGTCTGTCGCCCTCCGGGCTAATCCACTGGCCTTCATGGCCTGTTCAGAGGTCTGGACTGGACCTCGCCATGGCCTGTCGCCCTCCGGGCTGCTTCCCCCAACCCGATGCAAAGCCAGCCATACAAAAACCCCGGCCGAAACGACCGGGTCTTGATATTGAAGCTTGCTGCCTGAGATCTACTGCAGCTTGGCTTTGAGGCCGTTGTATTTGGTTTTCTGCGCGCCGGTCATGTTGTCATATTCGGCGGCGAGGGCGTTCTGCTGATTCTGCGCTTCGGTCCTCAGCTGGGTGAGCCTGGTGATTTCCCTGGGGGTGGTGGGGTTCTTGGCTTTCAGGGCCAGGTAGCGGTCCACGGCGGTGCCGAAGTCGTTGATCTTGGCGTCATCAACGGTCGGAGCGGGCGGGGCGGGCGGTGTCGGAGGTTTCGGCACGGGCGGTTTCACCACGGGCGGTTTCTGGCCGGGGGTCACCGGGGTTGTGGCCGCGGGGGTTGCGGGAACTTCAGGCACAGGTGCCATGGCAAGTTCGGGATAGACGATCTCGGTGTTGAGCTCGATGGAGCTCACTTCGCCCAGGATGCGTTTCACTTCGGCTTTGTCTTCGATCATCTGCATGAAAGTGAGTTCCTTCTTGTCGCCGATCAAGCCTTTCATCAGGGCCACGATCTCGGCCTTGTGCTCTTCCTTGAGGGGAACGTTTTCCATGCCCATCACGGCTTCGCCATCGGCGTTCTTGAACCCGAGGGTCCAAGCGCCGACGTGGTCGGTTGTCAGGCTGTCCGGAACGATCCCGACCAGCTGCTTCAGCAGTTCAGCGTTGAGAGTCATTTCCAGGCCGCCATCCACTGGTTTGAGCATATAGCTGCCATCGACCACTTTCACAAACTCGGCTCCGTTGCCCATTACGGGAACGTTGCTCAATTCCATGGCTTTTTCTTTCAACGCGCAGGCGCTGAATACGAGCATCGCCACCAGGGCGACGGTCATTAAAGCTGTTCTAATTTTCATCATTTTTCTCCTTGTAATAATTAGCTGCCTTGCCTGGCGGGCCAGGGGCAGGCTTCTTTTCACTCTTTGATGGCCGGGCGGCGAGGCCGGTGTAATGTTCTCGGCAAAGGCGTTTGAAGCCGCTGCCTGCCGATCGCCGTTGATCCCGGAGGGGTAGTTTGAGGCACAATGTACACAACGCGCTTGTTTGTCAATCTTTTTTCTTTAATCCGCCATCCGGAAGCAGCCGGAAGAGCGTGACAGCGCCACGCGCGGCTCCGCTCCGCCTGGGGCCAAAACCCGGCTTGTTCAAGGCGCTTCGGTATCCGCGGCCACATAAAAGAAGACGCTGCCGGGATCGAAACCCAGGGCGGCGATCTGCGCCCAGCTGATCTCCACGCTGAGATTGGTTGTGAAAAGCAGATACACGAACCCCGTTACGGGATCGTCGCTCACGTAAACGTTGTAGACCGCCGCGCCGTCCGCCGCGCTCCAGCTGAGGGTGATCCCCGTGTCGCCGTCGGATCTGCCGATCAGCAGATTGGCGGGAGGATCGGGGATTCCGGCGGTGGCGATCCTGGCCAGAAACACGCTGTAGTCATACGGGCCCACCAAATGGTCGTCCCCGAAGATCACGTCGTAACCGAAATCACCGGCCAGCACGCAGCTGCCGTCCACCTCTCCGGCGATGTGATGGCCGGTGCTGCCCGCCCCGTGGGCCTGGATCGCCCAGCCCCAGTTGCCGCCGGGATCGAGGCTGGCGGCGAAGGCCGAGGCGCTGCCCGTATCCGCGGTGAGGGTGGTGCTGCCCACGGTGATGGTGGAGGTGAACGATCCTCCGATCAGGCTGTTTCCCGCGCCGTCCGTGCGGATGCCTCTCAGATTATCGTTGGAACCCGCTATTCTGGTGGCCCAGAGCCAGGTGCCGCCGGGATCCATTTTCGCGGTGAAGTAGCCGTTGAGGCTGGTGGGTGTGGGGGCGAAAGTCAGGGTGGAATTCAGATAGCCGATCACATAGCTGTTGCCGCCGGTGTCGGCGGAAACGCGCCAGCCCCAGTCGTCTAAAGTCCCGCCCAGGCTTTTGGCCCAGAGCCAATTGCCGTTGGTGCCGATCCGGGCGAAATAGGCGTCCTTATCGTCCGCGGCGGTGATCAAGTGAGCGCCGAAAGTGGCCGTGTTTTCGAATTGGCCGGTGATCCAGCTGTTCCCCATGGCGTCCGTGCAGATGCCGTTGACGTTGTCGGATATGGATGTGCCCGCCTGACTGGCCCAGAGCCAGTTTCCGGCGGGATCGAGCTTGGCCACGAAGACGTCGTTGCCGCCGTAGGTGGTGAGGGAGGTGGGCCCGAAAGCGTAGGTGCCGCTGAAAACTCCGGTCACATGGCAGTTTCCCGCGGCGTCGCAGGCTATCCCCCAGCCGTAGGCTTCCCCCGAGTCGCTGGTCCGCTGGGAAAACACCACCCAGAGCCAGTTTCCGGCGGGATCGAGCTTGGCCACGAAAGCCTGTCTGCCGTTTGTTTGCAGGAATATATCGCCGAACCAGGCCCCCAATTGCGTGTAAACCTGGCCGGTCACGTAGCTGTTGCCCGCGGCGTCGGTGCAGACCGCCGTGGCGTAATCGTGGTTGTTGCTGCCGGCGTGCACCGCCCACAGCCAGTTGCCGGCGGGATCGGCTTTGGCCACGAAAATGTCCGAGTAGTTGCCGTTGTAGGCGCTGAGATTCCAGGCGCCGAACGCCACCGATTGGTAGATGTTTCCGGCCATGATGCTGTTGCCGGAGGGATCCAGCGCCAACCCCTTGGAATAAGCCCTGCCGAAGGTTTCCAGTCCCACGCTGCAGATCCCCCACTCCCATTCCGGAGCCTGCGCGCCCAGCGCGACCGCCGCGAGCGCGACCAGTAAAACCAAACCATGCCTGTTCATTGCATCACTCCTTGTGCAAAATGCGCAACCGTCAGGAGGGCGGAAAAGATCTCCGCTCAGGAGCCGGCTTTTCGGATCGCATTTTTCCTTGAATCTTGTTATTCTGTCAAGCAAAATCGGCCCCGGGCGGTTTCACCTGAATTCCCTTCCGCTCCCCTTCGCGCCGGAGGGGGCCGTTCCGGGATGACATCCGGGGCGGGGCGGGAATGTTCGAATCCGTGATTAAAGCCTGTCATTCCGGGGTGGCGTTTTAACGCCGGGGCCCAGGAATCCAGAAGGATTCGGCCGCAATAATGGAGAGGCAGACGTCCCCGTCTGCCAAGGCCCGGAGGGCCTTTCAGACCCCAAAGGCAAGCCCCTGCTGGGCTTCACGGACGGTGACGTCCGTGACTCCTGTAAGGAGCAGCACGTCTAAAACCCACCAACTCCGCCCCGCCCTGCCGTGGCCACCCCTGCCCCACCACGCTCAGCCAACCTGGTATCGCAGCCACAGCTTGTCTTTACCGAAGTTCTTCACTTCCATCAGCCGAAGCTGGTTGGGCAGGAGCGTGGGCCAAACCGGTTCCGGCGAAGCGAACAGGGTGGGAATCGAAAAGCCGCCGATCACGAGCGGACACAGCAGGATGTTGATCTCGTCCAGCAGCGAAGCCCGGATCAGGGCGCCGCTCAGCTTTCCGCCGGAACTGGTGGCGATCGTGTTCACACCCAGCTTCCCCTTCACTTTGGCCAGCATTTGGGGCAGGTCCACCCGCTCCCGTCCCGCGATCAGGTAAGGCAGGCGGCGCTCGCGCAGAAAGGCCAGATACTCCGGCGGCGCGGTCTCCGCGGTCAGATGTATCATATAGGTCTCCGGATCGTCGCAGGCAGCCGTATAGCCGTTGCGGAACCTGCCCCGGCCATCGACCACCGCGGTCCAGGTTTTCCTCCCGGGACGATGGAGAATGTCATCCGGCAAAAAGTCCCGATACAGTTCGGCGGCGTCTCCCCCGAACTTGGGCAGTGGCGCCAATTCCTCGTTTTCCGCCACCAGCATGTTGCTGCCCTCCAAAAACATGTCCGGTTTATAAAGCTGGAATACGGCCTGGGTGAAGCCGGCCCATTCCTCCCCCGAAACCAGCATCCCGAAAAGCTCCGGCTGCTTGAAGGAGTCGAACATGGTGGTGTTTGGGCCCAAGGTGATCCTGCCGTCCACTGAGGCGCCCACGTAGAGCACCACTTTCGGTCTGTCCATCTGATCCTCCCTTTTTGTGCGTCCCTGCCATCAGGGCTTGTTTCCCTTTTCCACGCCCGGGTGAAGCTGTCAATCACTTCTTCTTCGCGGCTCACCCCGACCAGAACTGACATTCCGGGGTAGCGGGGTCTCCGTTGTTTGTTCTGAGGAGCCAGCCTTGCTGTCATTCCGGGGAAAGGGCTTCAGCCCTTGGGGCCCGTCGGGGTCCTCGCCGGACAACTTGTTGGCCGGTGGGGTGATTCGAATCCAGACCTTGCGGGAATAGCCATAAGAACTGGCCACAGGAATACACGGCAATAAAAGAAATATCTTCGCGTAAACAGGAGCCGCAAACGTCCCCGTTTGCGAAGCTTCGGAGAAGCTTGTCTTTGTGATGTGAAAGGCCCTCCGGGCCTTGACCGACGGGGACGTCGGTCGCTCCTATACCACCGCTGGGGACATCTGCCCCGCTACAGGAGCCGCAAACGTCCTTCACACCACAGGAGCCGCAAACGTCCCCGTTTGCGAAGACCCGAAGGGGCTTGTCTTTTGTTCCCGAAAGGCCCTCCGGGCATTGACCGACGGGGACGTCGGTCGCTCCTATACCACCGCTGGGGCCGTCGGTCGCTCCAGTATCATGGACCGCAACTTTTTCCCTCTTTCTCCCCGTTTCTGTGCCTCTGTGTTAAGATCCCTCACATCACCCTGTCCCACTGCTCATACCCTTTCACCGCGTCCAACAGCCCCGCCTCCACGGCTCTTTTCACCGAACGGCAGGGGAGGTCGTAAGTTTCGATGTCGGCGCGGCTGAGGCTTCTCAGGTCGATGGCGCTGAGCCCTTCCGCGGAGCCCAGGGGCGGGCCTTCCAGGCTGTAGGTTTTGGCCAGGTTCCACATCATTTTGGTGAAGGCGTTGTACCAGTTGTTCAGGGGCCGGCTGTAGTGTTTGGGAACGCGGTTGAAGCTGTCGCAATAGGCGGCCAGGTCCCGCCGGAAGCCATCGGATGGCTGGATCAGCTTCAGGTTTGCGCCGATCGCCGCGAACAGCCGGTTCTGCTCCGTTTCCCGCCGTTTCACGTGCGGACGCGCTATCATCCGGTTCAGGCGCGGGTTGTAGTAATACACCAGCCCGTCACATTTGCCCCGGTAGGCCTGCAGCATGTTCTTGAAAAATACTTTCATGGTTCCTCCATTATTTAGGGGGAAAGCTAAGTTCCCCCACATTATGAGGGTTACCAAAGCTGCTAACGTAATTCCGGCGTTTTGGGACATCCCCACCCCCAAAACCTTTCCCCATCAACCTTTCTCACTTCAGCCAGAAATGCTGTTGACAGGATATCCCCGCCGGAAAGATTATCCCCCCAATGATCACAGGAGGTTCAAATGTCTGATAATAAGCCAAGTATAGAGGAACTGGAAGCAAAAGCGGAAGGCGGGGATGTGGAGGCGATGATGAAGCTTGCCAGTATATACGGAAGTGATGACAATGACGGTTACGACTTGGATGGTACAGATCAAAATGAGGCGAGGAAATGGTTCAAACTTGCTTCTGATAGCGGTAGTATGGAAGCTACTTACTACTTATCGATGTATTGTGATGATGAAACTGAAGAGATGAATCTCCTGAAGAAGGCCGCAATTATGGGGCATGATGATGCACATCATGAAATTGGTTTGCTGTACCGTAATAAAGGAGATTTCAAAAATGCCCTGAATTGGTATGAATCACAGTACGAAAACACGGAAGCTGATCCATACTACAGAGGATCATCAGCTAGGGAGATAGGCAGTTTATATGAAAAAAGTGGTTCATACCAAGACTATAAGATGGCAGTTAAATGGTACAAGATTGCTGCAAAGCTGGGGTGTGTATCATCTGCTCGAAGATTAGGCGAGTTGTATACGAATGGAGTTAGATCTGATGAATACATAAAAGAAGATTTTTGGGACGGCCACACAGTAATAGGTATTGACGAGAAAGAAGCTGCCAAATGGTACCTTGTTGCCGCGGAAAATGGGTCTGAAGGGGATTGTGCTAAAATGTCAGATTTGTATCTAAATGGTATAGGCGTGATCCGTAACTATCAGAAGGCGTTCCAATGGATGTTGAAAGCCGCCTGCTATTATTTCTCAATTTACAGAGCGAGAATCAGTTCGTATTACAAAAAAGGCATAGGGATAGAAAAAAGTTACTATGAGGCTTATGTGTGGGCTCTTATGGTTCGTGATAAACCCATTGCTGATAAGATTAATAAGCTGGAAAACGAACTCAGTACAGCAGAGATCAATAAGGCCCAAAAAGAAGCTGAATACAGGAGTAGTTTAGTCGTTGGATTTGGCTTTTCGAAAACTCTCCATGACTACATGCTCTCCAAGGTAGATGCTACAGATACGGTTTCTGTTATAAACAAAGAGGTAAAGCCAGAGAAACCAGCCTTGCCCGAGGTTGAGAAAGAGCGATCTGAGCCCGACCCCGACCCCTCTCCCGGCATAGCCTACAGCTACCTCTCCGTCTGCAAAAAACACTTCAACCCCGAGCTCGTAACTTTGGAACTGGTGGTACCCAGAAAGCTGAAGAAGACCGAAACGATGGATTTCACCCGGATCAAGATCAAATACGACGGTAAAGATACCGACGCGAAAGACGTTTCGACCCTGATACCGTTTAGGGTGAACGAGTCTGAACGACGCTTGCTGATCATCCTGGCCGCCCAAAGCTCTATCTCAGATGATGAAAAGCGGGACGAGAGCATCAGGAATATTCTGGCAGATCACAAAAACAAGGCAAGGTCCAGCCACCTAAACAGCATGTTCCGGGCCATCTTCCCCGGCTGCGCCAAGTCTCGCAGTGACAGGATGATCGACCGCCTTAGAGGCCATATCGGGCCCAAGCTCAAGATAGACACCTCCAAGCTCAACAAAGCCCGGGATTTCGGCCTTTGCGGCCTCTAAGCTCAGGAATAGATTGACAAAATAGCGTACCCCACAAAAAGATAGAACCTCAAAAATGTTCCGGGAGCCTCTGATGAACACCCTATATTATGGCGACAATCTTGATATTCTCAAGGACTACATAGCCAGCGAGTCGATTGACCTTGTCTATCTGGACCCGCCTTTCCAGAGCGGCAAGAATTACAACATCATCTTCCGTCCGGAAAAACAGGGTGTGAAGGGCGCCACCTCCCAGATCAAAACCTTTGAGGACACCTGGAACTGGGGCCAGGAAGCCGAATTCGAATACACCATGCTCATCACCGGCAGCCTCACCAAGGAACCCCCGCCCCAAAAGCTGATCGACCTGATGAAAGCCATGCGCTCCTACCTGGACGCCTGTCCGCTGATGGCCTATCTGTGCATGATGGCGCCCCGGCTGCTGGAACTGAGGCGCGTACTCAAACCCTCCGGAAGCATCTATCTCCATTGCGACCCCACCGCCAGCCATTATCTGAAACTGCTCTTGGATGCTGTTTTTGGCGCGGACAGGTTTGTTAGCGAGATCATCTGGAAAAGGATCGACGCCAAGGGAAATGTTCAAAAGAAATATGGCTGGATTCATGACGTGATCCTGTTTTATGCAAAAACGAAAGATTGGACTTGGAACCAGCCTTTCGCGGATTACGATCAGGATTACTTGGACGGGTTTTACAACAAGTTCGATTCTGATGGAAGAAGATATCGATTAGATAACATTACTGCTCCAATGTCCAGAGCTTCTAAGGGACAGGTTTACGCCTGGAAAGGATATAATCTCTCTCCTTCAAGGTGCTTTGTTTATAATCAAGAAAAAATGGAACAGCTGGACAAAGAGGGCAGGATTCATTACTCGGAAAGCGGATATCCAAGCTACATCCGCTATCTGGACGAAATGGAAGGCAACAAATGCCCGGACATCTGGACGGACATCAAGATCGCGCCCAAGGAAGAGCGGATGGGCTACCCCACCCAAAAGCCGGAAGCCCTGTTGGAGCGCATCATCAAAGCCAGCAGCAACGAAGGCGACGTGGTGCTGGATCCCTTTTGCGGCTGTGGTACTGCGGTGGCGGTGGCGGAAAAACTCAACCGCAGTTGGGTGGGCATCGACATCACCTATCTTTCCATCGACGTGATCAAAAAGCGTTTCGAAAAGAACGGCATCGCTCTGGGAAAGGATTTCGAGATCAAAGGCGTTCCCCGGGATTTCCATTCAGCCTCCAAACTGGCGGAATCATCACCTTTCCAGTTCGAGGTCTGGGCGGTGAGCCAGCTTAATGCCATGCCAACCCCCAAATCCGGCGACAAGGGAGTGGACGGGGTGATAAATTATCTGGACAATTCCCGCGGCGACAGGATCGGCAAGGGCATCATCTCCGTTAAGGGTGGCAAAGCGATAAATCCCGGGATGGTGCGCGATCTGAAAGGGACCCTGGAGAGCCAGGGCGCGGAGTTTGGGATCATGATCACCCTGGTGGAGCCAACCCCGGGGATGGTGGAAGAGGCCGCCAAATCCGGCTATTACACCTATCACATCTCCGAGGCCAACCAGATTCGCATCCCCCGTATCCAGCTTCTCACCGTCGAACATCTGTTCCTACCGCAAATCCCTGTGATGATGCCGCCCTACATGTTCGATCCCTACAAGAAACCCGATATCAAAAAGGCTTCCACCGACCAGCAGGAAATAGAGTTTTAAGGTCCACCGGGGGGCGGTGAATTGGGGTCGGTTGGGGCCCAATGTGTAGGCGGTCAATTGGGGTCATTTTTGTCCAGCCATCATCAGTAGGTGAATTGTAGCCGCCCCAATTCACCCCAATCCACCCCAATCACAATTGCAGTTGGCTTTCTGAAACCAGGTGGTATAACTGGTCAGGCATCAAAAATATGGAGGTTCTCAAATGAGAACGAACATCAATGATGCCTGCTTCGTCAGCGAAGCCACCCCCAACGCCGCCATCACGCGTCCCGTGACGGTTGGCATGTCAGTCACCGCCCCCTCCGCCATCGCCGAGCGCGACATTTCGTATGTGATGGATTGCGTGCGCGAGGGCCGCTTCGAGGGCAGGGACCTCAAGGCCCTGCTCACCACCATCCGTTCCCTGCCAAAGGAACCAGCCGCGCTGGCCGCCGGGATGAAGCGCGCGCTGCCCTGGTTCAGCGGCTCCACCTTCCAGCGCCGCCGGGGAAATGAGTTCTTCAAAGCCGCCTGGTTCCTGGTTTTCGACCTCGACCACGTGCCGGAGGTTGAAGGCCTGAAACGCCAGGCGCTTGAGAAGCTGCCCTTCCTCCGCTACGCCTTCCAGAGCGTGCGCGACGGCGTGAAGCTGGTGGCGGAATTCACCT
>ENA-UOWO01002095-UOWO01002095.1-activated-sludge-metagenome-genome-assembly--contig:-NODE-2095-length-25291-cov-5.346291_pt1 | contig 25291 bp, 22 predicted proteins | sample MGYA00238148_ERZ761564 | MGnify/ENA primary metagenome ERZ761564 (study PRJEB28885, sample SAMN05720194) | activated sludge metagenome | isolation source: Anaerobic digester | place: USA... | reverse complement strand
TAATGTCGATTTTACTTGGATTGAGTGTTACTACATCTCTATCGATAGTATAATCTACTACACGTGTACCTAGTAGTTTCCAACTGTCTAACATTTTCTCTTCTGTTTGCGCAAATGAGAATTGAGCAATCATTACAATCATGAATGCCATTATAAAGGTTACTGTATTTTTAATTTTCTTACTAAATTGTTTTTGATTTTAAATTGATTTTGCTGTTATTTTATTTTGTTACACTTGTTCATTTCCCTGAGCTTCATCTTTCTTTCTCAACACTTCACGATCTTCTTGCTCTTCTACGTCATTTGTGATTTTATCTACCCTGTTACTGTCAAAATCAGAGTCATCTACTCTTGCTTCATCCAGGTATTCATCTCGCTGATGATTCCTGATTTGTTGCTGATCGTCTTCATTCAAATCAGGATTGTCAATGCTCTTACTTTTTCGATTTGAATTTGGACTCCTTGTGAAAGCGTTTGACATCTTCTTATTTACTCTTTTTGTTTTCGTTTTCATACATATATCATTTAGAGTTTCTGTTTTGAAATCATACAGGAAAAGATGTACCATTGTAAAATGTTGAAAATTCGTTTGTATGCGATGATATAGCCGAGGGTAGTGTGGTGACTTTTTCGCATTGAGGAAATTGCTCCACTGAATTGTACAAACATAAAAAAGCCGAAGGTTTCCCTCCGGCTTTCCTCTACCTACCCTAATTGCTAAATTATCCCACAACTTTTTCTAACTCATCGATTTTTTGTTGAGCTTCAGATTTGCCCAGTGAAAGCGCTATTTTATATAACTCAAGTGCCTCACGTCTTGTTTCTTTCTTTTTCTTAGGAGCAAACTGTGTACGTTTCGCTACCAACTCTAAAGCTTCAGCACGTTGATAAAATAAGTCTGCTTTCTCAACGCGAGCTGTTTCACTCATGGTGCGCGCTTCGTCTTCTTTGGCAACCAATTCAGCTTCTTTTACTTTGATAAACTGATCGCGTTCAGTTAACACGGAGTCTTTTTGTGTAACCTGGGTAATCAAAGTACCATTCTCAGTTCTTAGTTTGGTACCTTCTTCTTGCAATACAGCCAATTGTTTATTGGCATCTTCAAGTTCGGTCTTCAAGCGCTTAATCGTAGAAGCATATCCAGACTTCGAAGAATTTGACTTCTTCAATGTTTCTTCGAGGTTCGCAATCTTTGCTTCGGTTTCACCAACATACTTGTTTATGTTTTTTAAGCGTGCAGTATAATCTTGTACGTTGGTACCTTCTACCATTGTGAGGCGTAGGGCAGCACGGTTAGCGTCAATAGAGTCTAACAATGTTCCAACTTCCTGAAGGGTAGCCATTGATTGTTGAGCTGCATTCAATTCTACCCGTAGAGAATCGTTGCTTGATTTTAGAGCTTCTCTTTCTTTTGTTCCACAGCTGGAGAGCATGGCTACTACAACTGTCATTCCTAGGATAAATTTAGTTTTCATGGTAATGTTTGTTTTTGTTTCATTAAGCCAAAGTATATGCCAGTGATTAGAGTATTTGTGTTTCGTTCGGAATCTGCAATTTACCTGTTGATTTCGACAAGTTGTCGGTGAAATTAACGGGAGCTTGTCGTATATTAAGTTATCCGAATTTTGAAAAGATTAAATATTGTGGAGCTTTATACACAAACGTTGAAAACATATCCACTACTTTTTACTTTTCTCCTCCGCCTTCTTTTGCTTCTTAAAATAACCGCGTAATAAAAAATTGTGTTGCAATGCTTCCATGTTTTCATCCAACTTAACGGAAGCAGATTGGGCATTATCCAGTGTCGTTTTTAGTTTATTGGCAAAGAGTGTATCAGCTAGCAAAACACCAATGGCATTATTATTTGAATTCATTTTAGATGTAACAGCTTGCAGGTCATGAGACATGCGCTTTGTATCTGCGCCTACCTGAGCAATATTATTCAATGCACTTTCGAAGGTAGATACATATGCAGTATCGGATAATAGTTTTGTCACTAAACCATCTCCACTTGTAATCTTATGCATGGCAAGATTCAATTCATTTGTAGCCTTGTTTGTGTTATCCCCCGCAGATTTCAAGGATAGTATAGCAGAGCGCAAATCATTCGAGATTGGCCCGTCATGAAGTAACTCTCCAAAAATGCCTTCTCCTTTATTTAACCGAGCACTAATCAATTTCAAATCGTCAGTAATTGAACGTGTATTTGTTCCTACCTCTTTTGCAATGTTAAAGAGCTCCTGGGTATCTGTTGGGGAGTATGAATTGATGATCGCTCCATTTTCAATGACCCTTTCCTGACTGCCTGGTCGTATGACAACGATTTTATTTCCGATTAACCCATCTGAGCCTATGTATGCTGTCGCATCTGTTTTAATAAATTGATTCTGCTTGTCCTTTAAAGAAAGTTCAACGCTTACTTTCCCTTCTGATATAATCTGCACCTTTTTTACAGTACCAATTTTAACACCCGACAACCATACATTATCACCTTCTTTCAACCCTTCTACATTTTTAAAAATTGCAGAAACTGAAAAGGTCTTATTGAAATAATTATTCTGATTTCCCAAATAGAAAATTGCAGCAAGAAAAATTACTATTGCACCTAATACAAAGGCGCCTAGTTTAATATTTTGTTTGTATTCAATATGGCTCATAGGTCTAAAATTTTAATAGTTAAAAAAGGCTGCTAATTCATTATCTTCTTTTGTCTTTAGTTCGTCAAAAGTTCCTTCCATTTTATTTACACCATCAAACAATGCAATGATCCGATCAGAAGTTGCCCGGGCACTGCTAATGTCGTGGGTTATAATAATAGAAGAGGTATTATGCTTGTCACGCATTTCCAAAATCAAATCGTTAATTTCGGCAGATGTTATTGGATCTAATCCAGCTGTAGGTTCATCATACAACATGATTTTTGGTTTGAGAATAAGTGTACGTGCTATTCCTATTCGTTTTTTCATTCCACCAGATAGTTCGGCTGGTCGTTTATTAATTGCGCTTTCTAATCCAACCTCACGTAATGAATTCATCACACGCTCATCGAGTGTTGCTTGATCAAAAATTCTAAGATTTCTTTTTAAAGGGAATTCCAAATTTTCACGAATGGTCATCGAATCATAGAGCGCACTTCCCTGAAATGAAAATCCTACCTGTAATCTATATTCATTCAATTCATCGGTTGATAAATTAGGAACATCGTATCCTAATACTTTTATCTTACCTTCATCTGGTGTTAACAATCCAACCATACACTTGATCAACACCGATTTACCAGAACCCGATTTTCCGAGAATGACCAAATTCTCTCTTTCGTATAAATCAAGATTCACATTTTTTAAAACGACCTGATCACCGAAACGTTTGGCGACATTGCGAAGCTCAGCCACCTTAACTGGTGTAGTCGATGGATTTCGAATTTCATTTTCCATCATCGGATTAGATTTAAAAATTGAAGCATGATAAGATCGATGACGAATATGAAAACCATTGAAACGACCACAGCAGTGTTTGCTGCTTTACCTACACCCGTTGTTCCTGCATCCGAGTAATATCCAGCGTAGCATCCGATAGTACCAATTGCAAATCCAAACAAGGCAGATTTAATAAGGGAAGAAAATATATCCAGATAGGTAATTACTGAAGAGACCTCATTTATAAAGAGTAGGAATCCTGTGTTATTAAAAGAGTGAACCATTACGAGCGATCCAAGTAAGGCTACAGCATCAGAATAGATAACCAGTATAGGTAGCATTATAGTAGTGGCAACTATTCGTGTTACAATCAAATAAGAAAATGGTCTTGTCCCTGAAACTTCCATAGCATCAATCTGCTCGGTTACTTTCATGCTTCCCAACTCTGCACCAATATTAGAAGCCAATTTGCCTGCGCAAATAAGTCCGGTAATAAGTGGGCCCAGTGAACGAACTATCGCTTGAGAAACCAGGGAAGGAAGCCAAGACTCTGCACCAAACGATGCAAGTGATGGCTGCGACTGTTTCGTGAATACAATTCCTGCAAGAAATGAGGTAAAGGTTATCAGCAACACTGACCTATATCCGATAGAATAAAATTGATTTAATATTTCCTTGATCTCCAAAGGTGGATTAAATACTTCTCTAAAAAATTTTCCAATAAATCGGATGATTGAGGCTACGCTAACAAATACAGTATTAATCTTCATCCCACTATTTATTTTGTGATGTTTAGAGAAATTCCGTGCCAGTAAAGAAATTTTAAATTGATGTTATTGGCTGAATAAAAAGAACTGATAATCTAATAGTGTGGAAAATATTGTAGAGATATATCTACATACTACAAGAATAAATGCCTGAATTGTGCTTCAGTATACTAAAATGACTAGCATAAAATTTGACTGTAGTAGATAAATCTATGCGGGTCCTTCTTCTCTTCACTTTCGTTTGCTTCATTTCAACATCGTTCGCCCAGCACGGAGAGAAAACAAAATTGAAGGTAAAAAAGAACAAGCTTGTTATTTTAAAGGACACCTCCTTTGTTACCCATCGCGATACAACACTTTACTTATCCCAAAAACAAATCAAAGTCATCAAGATAAAAGAGAACCCGGTTTCGAAATCCGATCAATTCTATGATACTTTAAAAAGCCGTGCTTCTCAAACAAAGATTACCGATGGCATTGCTGATTTGGTTTTAAAGAAAAAAAGAAGAAAGACTAAAGTTGACGATGCAATTGAAAAGAGTGAAAAAGTGTTTAGACCCTTTAGTGAGTATACCATCGGAAATATTTCCTTTAAGGCTGTCGATTTACTGGAAGGTTCTGTAACCGATACGCTCGAAACAGCCACGACTAAATTCGGAAAATTTATTAATAAAGTACACCGTGACACAAGAGGCTTTATAATTGAACAAAATCTCTTGTTCCATTCTGGAGATAAAGTAGATCCCTACCAACTCGCGGATAACGAACGTATTCTACGCCAATTCCGAACACTGCGAGATGCTCGTATTTTACTAAAAGTAACTGACAAGAAAAATAGAATTGTAGACATCGTTGTAGTAACACAAGATGTTGCTTCCATTGGTTTCTCTGGTGATTATAGTTCCCTAAATAAGTTTCGTCTCGATGTTTACGACATCAATATTTTGGGACTGGCTAAACAATTCCAAATTTCATATTACAGAAGTAGCAATGACATTCCCAATAACGGCTTTGGAGTTACGATAAGAGATCCAAACATCAGAAGTACGTTCATTCAAAGTGAACTTCAATACACGTACAGTTATGAACGAACGCAAACGCGATTCTCACTAGCGCGTGATTTCTTTACACCACAAATTAAATATGCTGGAGGTATTGATCTCTATACAACCGATGAAAAGTTTTATTTCGAAGACACCGACACACTGGAAATGCCATATAACGAAAACAATGTAGATGTTTGGCTCGGTCGCTCCTTTCAAGTTGGCAAGCGTTCTAATCTTATCAATTCATTTCGGGTTAATGTTCGTGATTTCTTTCAAAAACCTTTTACCTCTGCTGATTCAAATTCGTTTTTCTTTGATCGCACTCTTTTCCTTGGCAGCCTTACTTTAATTAAAAGGAATTACATGAAGAGTTCTTTGATACGCGGGTTTGGAAGAACCGAAGACGTACCTATCGGAGGTTTTATTTCAGTTTTACTTGGCCAGGAAGTAAATGAATTTTATGATCGGAATTATTTTGAAATAAGAAGCAATGGCGGAAAGTATTTTTCGAAGTACGGATATTTTAGCGGAGGCATTACGCTTGGTACATTCATCAAAAAAGGAAGTACTGAAGATGGGATTTTTACAGCAAACATATCATACTTCAGCGATCTGTTTAAAATTAATCGCGTTCAATCGAGACAATTTGTGAACATGAGTTACACCATGGGGATAAACAGAGTGTTGGATAAAACCATTGGATTAGACGGAAAATGGTTGGACGCTAACTCCCTTTCACCATATGGATTGGAGCGATTCATATTTGGTGCTGAAAATGTCTACTTTATGCCGTGGTATACCTATGGATTCCGATTTGCGTTTTACCACAATGTTAATGTCAATGTACTAACGACTGAGGAGCGTCTCTTTAAAGGAAAGAATTTCTTTACATCGATAGGCGCTGGTGTTCGAATGCTTAATGAAAATTTAGTGTTCCCAACATTCACTTTAGACTTTACCTATTTTGTTGGCAACAAATTATACTCTCCTGATTTCCAAATTAAGTTTAGCACACAACTTAAAAAACTCTTTGGAAACGATCAGGTTTTCAAGCCCACGGTAACTGGATTCCAATAAGTAGGGTGATTTGAACTTGATGAACGCATAAGTCGATGTGTAGAGAATAATCAACACTTTTCCTGATAATTTTCCTCAAACGCATTATTTGGCTGCATAGATAAGCTCCATTCATTCAATTTTATTGGTAAGGTTTTTAGCCATTACCATTGAATTCAATGAACCATGGAAGAGAAAAAGATTTTAATAGTTGACGATGAGAAAGACTTTGGCATACTGATGAAGACTTTCTTCTCCAAAAAAAAATGCAAAGTATTTCTTGCCAATTCGATCGCTGAAGGATTGGTAATGCTGGAAAAAGAAAGACCCGATTATCTATTTCTGGATAACAACCTGCCTGACGGATTGGGATGGGGAAAGACTGAATTTATTTTGAAGCATTATCCCCAAACGCAGCTCCATCTTATCAGTGTATTGGATGTTCCTAAAACATCGGCTACCTCGTTTAGTATCCTTTACAAGCCTACACTCACAGAAGAATTACCGAAGTTATTCGGATGGTAAAGCTTGTGACTTTATCCGTTTGTTAAATCATTTTTCCTACTACGCCTTAATGCTATGAAAATAGACACCATTTCAATTGATGAACTTCTCTCTCCTATCAAATCATACTTTCAACATGATAATATTACCCATCAGGACATACAAGACAAACCTCCCCTTCGTTCGGAACTTTTTAGTACTGAGCAGATGGAATTTCACGCACAGCATCTTGCTTCCATCCATTCCATAAGCTATGAGCATTCCACTGAAAAACTGTTAAAGCGTTTAGCCGACAATGAAACGATTTTATTTCATGTTAATGAATTACTTCAACGAAGCGTAAAAGAAAAAAAACCAATTAGTCCCGCGGGCGAATGGCTTCTCGATAATTTCTATTTGATTGAAGAAGAGATACGCATAGGTAAACGGTATCTACCAAAAGGATACAGCAAAGGTCTTCCAAAATTAAACAGTGGTCCTCTGGCGGGCTTTCCACGTGTATATGACATAGCGATTGAAATTATTTCACACAGTGATGGTCACATAGACATTTACAGTCTCAGTAATTTCATAGTTGCCTACCAAAAAGTAAATCATCTCACTATTGGTGAACTCTGGGCCGTACCCATCATGATCCGTTTGGCGTTGCTTGAAAATTTAAGTCGTATGGCGGCACGCATTGCTGTTGATAGAATGGATACTGAGCTGGCGCATCAATGGGCAATGAAAATATTAGAGACCGTTGATAAGAATCCGAAGAATCTGGTCTTGATAATTGCTGACTTGGCGCGATCAAATCAACCAATGGGCAGCGCTTTTGTCGCAGAGTTTTCACGCAAGCTCAAGTGGAAAGGTGCAGAACTTACCTTACCCCTCAGTTGGGTTGAGCAAAATCTATCTAGCAATGGACGCTCCATTAGTGCAATGGTATTGGAAGAAAACCAGAAGCAAGCTGCTGATCAAGTGTCTGTAAGTAATAGCATTAACAGCTTGCGCTATCAATCCAAAATGGACTGGCGCGAATTTGTAGAAGCCATGAGCGTGGTTGAACAAACGCTACGAAAAGATTTGAATGGCGTGTATCCAAAAATGGATTTCCATACGCGTGATAAGTACCGTCATCGCGTTGAAAAAATTGCAAAGGCAAGTCCGTTATCAGAGAATCAAGTCGCGCAAATTGCCATTGATCTTGCTCACGAGCATTTTGAAAAAGACAAATCCGATCAACGAAAATCACACGTTGGATACTATTTGTGCGGAAGAGGATTAAAACTCACGGAAAGAAAAGCGGGTTTGCGATTATCGTATGTTCGATCAATCAAGGAAATGTTAACGAATGTTGCTGGTTCTCTATATATAACAGTCGCTTTATTTCTAACGCTTATTGTTGGAAGTTTTCTGATAATAGAAGCTCTTTCTCAAACTATACCCATTGCATGGTCGATTGTCATCGGAATTTTTTCCCTTATAGCAGCAAGTCATCTTGCACTATCCCTCAGCAACTGGTGGGTAACACTATGGATAAAACCAATACCATTACCTAAACTTGACTTTTCATCCGGAATACCGAATCAATTCCGCTCCATGGTGGTGGTACCAACATTAATAGCCAACACAAACCAGATTGAAAAACTGATCGAAGATTTAGAAGTTCGATTTCTCGCCAATCCAGATCCTAATCTTTTGTTTGCATTACTTACTGATTTTAAAGATGCTTCATCGGAAGTAATGCCATTAGATGATGAACTCGTAGCATTCATCAAAACAAGAATTGAAGAATTGAATAATCGATATGCAAAAGAACACAATCCAGTCTTTCTTCTTTTTCACCGACCGCGAAGATGGAATGAAGTCAATAAAGTGTGGATGGGTTATGAACGGAAACGTGGCAAACTCTCTGAACTCAATCAACTTCTTCGTGGAAAATCACGCGATCGATTCTCACTCGTCATTGGAGACGAACGGATTTACTCAACCGTTAAATATGTAATTACACTGGATACCGACACTCAACTTCCGCGAGATGCAGGATGGAAGTTGGTTGGCTTAATGGCACATCCTCTCAATCATCCTTTGTATAATGCAAAGAAGCGAAGAGTGGTAGAAGGTTATGGTATTATACAACCTCGCATTGCCATTAGTTTGCATGGTGCCACGCGTTCTGGTTATACACGCTTGCATGAAAATGATTCTGGTATCGATCCGTACACACGTGTAACCTCCGATGTATATCAGGATGTTTTGGGTGAAGGATCATTTATTGGAAAAGGTATTTACGATGTTGATGCATTTGAAACAGCTTTAAATAATCGCTTTCCTGAAAATAGAATTTTAAGTCATGACTTGCTGGAAGGATCGTATGTGCGATGTGGCTTTGCCAGTGATGTTCAACTGTACGAGGAGTATCCTTCGAGATATAGTATGGACGTCAGCAGACGCCATCGATGGATAAGAGGTGATTGGCAAATCGCAAATTGGTTCTTACCTGTTGTGCCGGGACCAGTAAGAAAACTAAAAAAGAATTCTATCTCTGCATTGTCGCGCTGGAAAATATTTGACAACCTCAGACGAAGCATTATACCTATTGCACTTACTTCTCTACTAGTTTCCGGCTGGACTATTCTACCTTCACCGTGGTTCTGGACAATTGCAGTAACACTTATTGTAATGCTTCCATCGGTCATCACTTCAGCATGGAGCGCCATGTTCAAACCAAAGGAAGTAGCCATTACTCAACATCTCAACAATGCGATTGGCAATACTTCCAAAAGTATTTTGCAGGCATTGTTTACGTTAATATGCTTGCCTTATGAAGCCATCGTTAGTGTCGATGCTATTCTGCGAACGCTTTGGCGCGTGTACATTAGTCATCGGAAGTTACTCGAATGGAATCCTTCCGGCTTTGTGCAAAAACAAAACGAAAATTTGTTTTCAGTTTACCGTACAATGTGGTTTGCTCCGCTTCTATCGATAACCTTGTTGATTTTTTTATACTGGCAGCAATCAATCTCCATATTCATTGCAGCACCTTTTCTTCTGGCATGGATACTTTCTCCTGCCATTGTTAATATGTTAAGCAAGCCTGTTATCGCTACCAGGTCAACATTAAAAGAAGATCAAAAAGAATATTTAAGAACATTATCGAGAAAGACCTGGTCGTTCTTTGAGAGGTTTATAACCATTGAAGACAATTGGTTGCCACCGGATAACTTTCAGCAATACCCAATTCCTGTTTTGGCGCATCGCACTTCGCCAACCAATATCGGTCTTTCTCTTTTGTCAAATTTGACAGCCCGGGATTTTGGATACATTACCACCACTCAACTTATTGAACGCACCGAGAATACCTTTGCTACACTCGAAAAACTAGAGCGACATAGAGGACACTTCTTTAATTGGTATGATACGCAAACACTCCAAATACTTCGACCACGATACATTTCTACTGTCGATAGTGGAAACATGGCGGGACATTTACTTACCCTGCGCCAAGGCTTACTTGCATTAACTACCGAAAAAATAACAGGTATATCTTTCATACAAGGATTAAAAGATACGTTACGACTTGCCTTAGATAGTATTCCAAAAGAAGATTCACACATTCGTCCTTATCTGCAAAAATTATATGAGGCCGAATACACTGACCACAACTCACTCCCAAAATTTAAAGACTATTTAACTACTCTACTTACTCAGTATCGTAAGAGCAGAGACAATGATTCTTTTGCTTCAACGAATTACGAAAAAAGTGAATGGATACTTGCATTTGAAAACCATGCTGAATTATTGAAGCAAGAAATAATCAATTCAGCACCGTGGCTAAATGATACGGCTATTCCAGAAAAATTCAGTGAGTGGAAACTACTTTCTGATATTCCTTCTCTTGATGAACTTTCAAGAATGGATAGAAAAATGATAAGCAAGTTGGCCCACTATTCAAGCCTTGAGAATTCGATCATCGAAACGAACTGGTTAATACAAATGGAAGAGAGCATTCGCGAAGCAAGTAAACGCGCACGCGAACGCATTGCCATTTTACAAAACCTTGCATTCAAGTGCTTGCAATTTGCCAACATGGAATATGAATTCCTTTACGATAAATCGCAGCGCTTGCTTGCAATCGGATATAATGTTGATGAACACCTGCGTGATAATAGTTTCTACGATCTGTTAGCATCGGAAGCCCGACTCAGTTCATTTGTTGCCATTGCACAAGGTAAGCTTCCTCAGGAAAGCTGGTTCGCCTTGGGAAGAAGATTAACTACTGCAGGCAATACACCTGTTCTTCTTTCATGGAGCGGTTCGATGTTTGAGTATTTAATGCCGCTGCTGGTTATGCCTACTTATGAAAATACACTGTTGGATGAAATGTGCATCGGCACCGTGAAAAAGCAGATCGAATACGGAGAGGAACAAAGTGTGCCCTGGGGAATTTCTGAATCATGCTACAACGTAGTAGATGCTCATCTTACCTATCAATATCGCGCCTTTGGAATCCCAGGGCTCGGATTCAAAAGAGGACTTGGTCATGATCTCGTTATTGCACCGTATGCTACTGTAATGGCATTGATGGTCGATCCTCTTGCTGCATATTCCAATCTTCAACAAATGAAAGCAAAAGGCTTCGAAGGCAGATATGGATTTTATGAAGCCGTTGATTACACACCTGTTCGATTGTCACGAGGTCAACATTTCGCGGTGATTCAAACTTTTATGGCGCATCATCAGGGCATGAGTCTTCTTTCTTTATCGTATGTATTGCATGATAAACCAATGCAAAAACGTTTTGAATCGGATACTCAATTTCAAACGGCCTTATTGTTATTGCAAGAGCAGGTTCCAAAGTCAACAGGATTCTATTCAAGTTCTGATGTTGAAAATGTACCTCGCGTTTTACCTGCAGCGGAAATACGAATTATACAAACTGCACACACACCTATCCCTGAGATACAGCTATTGTCTAACGGACGATACCATGTGATGATTACCAATGCAGGTGGTGGTTATAGTCGATGGAGAGATATAGCTATTAATAGATGGCGCGAAGATAGCACATGCGATGATTGGGGAACATTCTGCTTCATCCGTGATATCAATAAAAATGAAAGTTGGTCAACAACACATCAACCTACATTGAGAGAAGCTACGCGTTATGAAACCATCTTCTCGCAGGATCGCGCTGAGTTCCGCAGACGCGATGATGAAATAGAATCCTACAGCACCATCATCGTTTCACCAGAAGATGATGTTGAGGTAAGACGCTTGCACCTCACCAACTATTCCAAGACAACACGGAATTTGGAAATCACCAGCTATGGAGAAATCGTATTGGCTTCACCAGCAGCTGATGATTCACATCCGGCCTTTAGCAATCTATTTGTTCAGACCGAAATACTTGCTCATCAACACGCCATTGTTTGTACCCGAAGGCCGCGTTCAAAAGATGAAAGACCACCATGGATGTTTCATCTCATGAAAGTAGATAGTGCTAACAAAACAGAAGTTGCTTATGAAACCGATCGAAATAAATTCATTGGTCGTGGAAATACTATACATGATCCACAGGTAATTTTCGAAAATGAATCACTCACTGGTTCTGAAGGTTCCGTATTAGATCCGATTGTTTCCATTCAATACAAAATAAAACTGGAGCCAGGTGAATCTGTTACTATTGATATGGTCTCCGGAATATCCGAGACCCGCGAAGGCAATCAAAGTCTGATCGATAAATATCAGGATCGGCACTTGCGTGATCGTGCATTTGAATTATCATTAACACACAGTCTGGTTTCATTGCGACAATTAGGTGCAACCGAATCGGATGTGCAGTTATTTGGAAAGCTGGCCAGTTCAATTCTGTATCACAATCCAGCTTTTAGAGCGTCTTCTAATATTCTATCAAAAAATCAGCGCGGACAATCTGCGCTATGGAGTTATTCTATTTCAGGCGACTTACCAATTGTGTTAGTTCACGTTTCAGATAGCAATAACATAACACTTGTTAAACAGCTTGTTAAAGCGCAAGCGTATTGGCAGAGTAAAGGACTTGCTGCCGATCTCGTTATTCTCAATGAAGATCCAAGTGGATATCGTCAGGTGTTGCAAGAACAAATTCAGAATCTGATTGCCAGTACAGGTGTTAATACATCAGATAAGCAAGGAAGAATTGTAGTGAGGCAGGCCGATCAGGTTCCAGCAGAAGATCTAATCTTACTTCAAACCGTAGCACGCGTTATTATTTCAGATGCAAAAGGAACATTAGTTGATCAGGTTAATAAAGGAACGATTGAAAAATCAATCACACCAAAATTGATTCCTTCTAAACCACTGGCTGCTAATATTCAGAAAGCAGTCGCGCAACGCGAACTTCAATTTTATAATGGTCTTGGTGGATTTTCTACAGACGGAAAAGAATACATTATTGCAACAAAAAAAAATAAACGAACTCCCCTGCCGTGGTCAAATGTAATTGCCAATCCAAATTTCGGAACGATTGTAACGGAAAGCGGATCATCGTATACATGGTTTAAAAATGCGCATGAATTCAGACTTACACCCTGGAAGAACGATCCTGTTTCTGATGCGTGTGGTGAAGCCTTTTACATTCGCGATGAGGAGACTGGACATTATTGGTCGCCAATGGCTTTACCTTCTACAGGACAATCGCCTTATGTTACACGTCATGGATTTGGATACAGCATTTTTGAACATACTGAAGATGGTATTCGCACAGACTTGTGTATGTATACTGATATAGTAGCACCCCTTAAATTTATTGTGATCACGGTTCGCAACCAGTCCGATCGTCCGAGAAAACTTTCAGCTACCGGATACGCAGAATGGATATTAGGAAGTATTGCTTCGAAATCTGTTTTGCATGTTGTTACCGAACTTGATCCTACCTGTGGAGCGCTGATTGCAAAAAATGTTTTCAATCCGGAGTTTCAAAATTGTGTGGCCTTCTTTGATGTTGATGATCCAAACTTTTTCTATAGCAGCGATCGTGCAGAATTCATTGGCCGCAATGGAACGCTTCAATATCCGGAAGCAATGAGCAATGCAACACTCTCAAACAAAACGGGTGCCGGCATGGATGCTTGTGCTGCAATTCAAATACCCTTTGAATTGGAGAATGGTCAGGAGCGGAAAATAATTTTTAAAATCGGGGCTGGAAAAAACATACACGAAGCTATCGATGTAGTAAAACGTTTTCAGGGAAGTCAAGCTGCTACAAAAGCACTGGAGAACGTAAATGAATTCTGGCAAAAGACATTGGGAAATGTACAAGTAGAAACACCAGATCCATCAATCAATTTATTATCAAACGGTTGGTTGCTTTATCAGGTATTGTCTTGTAGAGTTTGGGGGCGCAGTGGATTTTATCAATCGGGCGGAGCGTTTGGTTTCCGTGATCAGCTTCAGGATGTTATGGCACTGACGCATACCTTACCTGACATAACTCGCCACCAAATATTAACAGCTGCTTCCCGACAATTTGTTGAAGGCGATGTTCAACACTGGTGGCATCCACCTCTTGGTCGTGGAGTACGTACGTTGTGCTCTGATGATTTTCTATGGCTACCTTTTGTTACGAGTCGATACATTACACTAACTGGTGATACCAGTGTGTTGGATGAGTCTATTCACTATTTAGAAGGAAGAAAATTAAATGCAAACGAAGAATCCTATTATGATTTGCCGATCATTTCCGATAAGCGGGCAACGCTTTATGAACATTGCAAGCAAGCCATTGAACATGGTTTACGTTTTGGTGAACATGGTTTGCCATTGATGGGTTCTGGAGATTGGAATGATGGAATGAATATGGTGGGTATTCATGGAAAAGGAGAAAGCGTGTGGCTTGGTTTCTTTTTATATGATGTACTGAATCGCTTTACTAAAATAGCAACACTTAGAGGCGATGCTGCCTTTGCAACAAAATGTACAAAGCATGCTGATAAATTAAAGAAGAACATCAACATCCATGCGTGGGATGGTGAATGGTATTTACGCGCATATTTTGATGATGGTACTCCAATTGGATCATCTCAAAATACGGAATGCAGAATTGATGCGATCGCACAAAGTTGGTCAGTGTTATCAGATGCTGGTGAGACTCAACGTGCATTCAATGCAATGCAATCTGCCAACAAATTTTTAATCAATCGGGAGAAAGGAATTATTCAACTTTTGGAACCACCCTTTGATAAAACAGAGCTTGATCCGGGATATATAAAAGGATATGTACCCGGTGTTCGAGAAAATGGTGGACAATACACCCATGCTGCCATTTGGATGGTGATGGCGTTTGCTAAATTAAAGGATAGAGAAAAGACGAATGAATTGATTAATCTGATCAATCCAATCAATCATGCACAAACTCCGGAAGAGGTAGCCGTTTACAAAGCAGAGCCATATGTAATTGCAGCCGATGTATACGGTGAAGCACCACACATTGGAAGAGGCGGATGGACCTGGTACACAGGATCAGCCGGATGGATGTATCAGCTTATACTCGAATCATACCTTGGCATAAAGCGCGAAGGAGACACGTTGCGATTTGAACCCTGTGTTCCGAGAGATTGGAAATCGTTTAAGATTAAATACACCTTCAAAGAAACAGTGTACTGGATCGAAATACATCAGCAAGAAGGTATCAGAATAAATCAATTACGATTGGATGATGTCATTCAAACGAACAATACTCTCCCATTGAAAGATGATAAGATAGAACATCGGGTCATCCTTAACCTAAATATTGAAGCCGAAATGATTGAAGAAAAAGAAGCGGCTACAACTGTGGATGATGTGTAGAAAATATTCCAACACCATCCCTGCATTTGCTTTCAGAGTGCTGGTATGATTTTAGAGACATAGCAAGAAAAAATAGACTAAATACAAATCACTAAATATTATGAAAAAGCAATTCACGCTCACTTTATTTTTACTCTTGTTTGCTGTTACCGTTCAGCTTAGGGCACAAAATCTGATCAGCGATGTTACAGGCAAATGGGCCATCACAAAATACCAATCCAAAATTAAAACAGCAGGTAAATCCGGAACACTTGAATTTCTATCGGATGGAATGTTCCGAAGTGAAGGTATCTATTTTGGAGTACAGACCGGATTGTACCGAACCGATGAAACAAGATCCATCGTTATTATTGAAGCGGAAAACGGAATTACAGAATGGACCGCCTCAATGAAAAACGATGTGCTGCGTTTAAAGAGTGTTAAGGGTAAAGGCCCCAGAGTCTATCTTACCCTGGTGCGTATAAAAGAAGAGAAGATTTAGGCAGAGGCCTATTCTCATCAGAATAAATCCTCAATGCAATTCAAAAATAGGTGACTTGATCGGTCACCTATTTATATTTGTACATCGATAGAATAATTGAATAATTATGAAAACCTTAGATGGTAATACGTATCCCATTGAAGACACTTATTCCGTACTTACGGATGAAATTGCACAGTTACTTCAAGTCAATCAACAAAATGGTTTGACTAAAGATGAAGTGAACAAACGAATTGATGCCTATGGTTTAAATCAATATACCGAACAAAAACAAAAAAGTATTTTCTTAATCATTCTTGAGCAATTCAAAAGTCCAATTGTCGTGTTGCTTGTAATGGCTTCGGCATTCTCCTTTTTCTTTGGTCATTGGCTTGAGGGTTTCTCCATCATGGGCGTCATTTTTATTACAGCTGCATTGGGTTTTGTCATGGAGTTTCAGGCTCGAAAATCGATGAACGCTCTGAAAGAAATGGACGTGAGTGTTTCTAAAGTATTAAGAGACAGTACGCAACAAGAAATTCCATCCGATCAGATCGTTCCTGGAGATATTTTATTGCTTGAAGCTGGAGACATTGTTCCAGCTGATGGTCGGATATTTGAACTAAATCAATTCGAAGTGGATGAATCTTCCCTGACAGGCGAATCACTGCCGGTTGTAAAAAAGTTAGAACGACTTGAAAAAGATGTTGCATTGGGGGATCAGACGAATACAGTATTTAAAGGTACTGGTGTTGTTAAAGGAAATGCCAAAGTGATCGTCACCGGTACAGGACTAATAACGGAGCTAGGTAAAATTTCTTCGTTAGTTGAAAACGCAACACAAGTGGTTACACCTCTTGAGAAAAAACTGCAAGGGCTTACCACAAAGTTGATGTGGCTTACTGGAATTTTTGCAATCATTTTTATTGGTGTAGGCATCATTCAAGGAAAAGAAATCTACTTAATTATTGAAACCGCCATTGCGTTGGCGGTAGCAGCCATACCGGAAGGCCTTCCGATTGTCGCTACTATTGCGCTTACCTATGGTGTGTTACGATTGGCTAAAAAGAATGTATTGATCAAACGACTTGCATCAGTAGAAACCCTGGGGGGAATCAACACCATTTTTACGGATAAGACGGGCACACTCACAGAAAACAAAATTGAAGTAAACAGACTTTCATTTTTTGATGAAGCAATACCGGTTGAAAAAACAGGCACCGCTATTTCTACCGAAGTAAAAAACAAATCGGGTCTGGATAAACTGTTGCTTATTTCAACCCTATGCAACAATGCATCCATCAAAGAAACAGACAATGATAAAAAACAATTGGGGGATCCTATTGAGATCGCATTGCTTCAATTTGTTGTTGCAAACGCGATAAATATTGATCAAACGAACAAAGACTACCCACGTGACGCGGAGCATGCGTTTAGCTCTGAAACCAAGTTGATGGGAACGCTACATAAAAAAGGAGATATCTATTTTGTGGCCGCCAAAGGAGCTGCGGAAGAATTAATATTAAAGTGCAATTCATTTTGCAAGAATGATTCTGTTGTGCCGCTGACAGACGAAGATAAAAAAATATTCTTAGGCAAGGCTGAAGAAATTCAATCCGATGGATCGCGTGTGCTGGCGTTTGCTTTTAAAGAAGGCAATGTTGCTTCGAAAGAAGATTTTCTAAACGAATTAACATTAGTAGGCTTTATCGGATTTCTAGATCCACCACGACTTGACGCTATAGAAGCACTACAATCGTGCAGAACTGCCGGCATTAAAGTGATCATGATTACAGGAGATCACCCCGCAACTGCGCTCAACATTGCTCAGAAAGTAAAACTTTCAGATTCCGGTAACATTGTTGTGAATGGAAAAGAATTAGACGAAAACCTGTCGGAAGAAAAACTATTTGCCGCTACCATTTTCGCCAGAGTAAGTCCAAAACAAAAACTGGACATGGTAAGTTTGTATCAAACACGAGGCGACATTGTAGCGATGACTGGTGATGGTATCAATGATGCGCCAGCACTGAAGAAAGCAGACATCGGAATTGCGATGGGCTTGCGCGGTACTCAAGTGGCAAAGGAAACCGCGGAGATGGTATTGAAAGACGATTCTTTTATTTCTATCGTAGCGGCCATAAAGCAAGGGAGAATTATTTTTCAAAACATTAAAAGATTTCTGATCTATTTACTGTCCTGCAACTTAAGCGAAATCTTTATTGTGTTTTTGTATGGGTTATTCAACTTACCGTTTTCCATTCTTCCATTGCAAATACTGTTTCTGAATATTGTTACCGATATCTTTCCGTCACTGGCACTTGGTGTAGGTAAAGGCAATCTATTGATTATGGAAAATCCTCCCCGCAATCCGCAAGAACCAATTATAATAAAGAAAGATTGGATTACGATTATTGTTTATGCATTACTGGTTACACTACCTGTTGTTTTGGTTACAGGGTATTGTCATTACTACTTAGGGTATGATGCTGAAACGTGCAACAACATTACGTTCCTCGCACTTGCGTTTGCTCAGCTTTGGCATGTATTAAACTTATCACATCACAAAATCTCCTTCATTCAAAATGAAGTGACCCGAAATGTATATGTATGGTTTGCACTACTATTTTGTAGCATCATCATTATGATCTTTTACTGGATTCATCCGCTAAGTAAAATCATTGGACTTCAAACATTGACAGGTACATCATGGCTAATAATCGGAATTACCAGCTTGGTTCCAATTGCATTGATTCAATTGTTTAAAAGAGTATTTCGGATTTTGGAATAGTACAAAAGAAAATAGTAAAATAATCTCTTGCCTGCAGGGATATTATTTCTTTCTGAAAGATAATGCTAACGTTTTGAAAGTGATCAAAACACTACTCCAATCATTTCGGAGATAATCGTATGCCAGGCGATTCACTGAAAGGGCAATGTTATTGATCTTTTTTTTAAAAAAGAGTGTCATTGCTATTTGCCGTTTCCTTTCTTGTGAATATCTTCTACCAATCGGATGAACTCCGATATTCTTGCATCTGCGTATGCACCATAAGCATCAACCAAAGTTCCCTTCTTGTCATCATGCGTTATAATAAGGTATAGAATAGAATTGTCTTGGGGATCAGTATTACCTTCGAATCGATAGAAGTTTGCAATCTTGATCTGTTCTGGCAAATACTGCTTATCCTCACCAGCTACTACTAGTTTCCCGGACTCAATACTAAAATTCTCAGTATAACCTTCCTTAAGTGCAATATTAGATTGCTCGGAAAGTGTTGTCACTTTCTTTTGCATGGCATCGGCTGTGGTATTCATATTATTTTGTTTTTAATTGTTGTGCGACTATTATGTTATACAATTAGGAACAACCCAGTGACGACTCCGCCACTGGTTGTTCCTCATGTGTTGACTGTGTATTATTCTTGTTCTACTTCCTCCTCTACTTCTACTGACACCTCGGCCGCAAGCTGATTAATTCGCTCGGAAAGTTCTGTAAGCTTTACATCTGATTTAGCCTCTTCGTCTTTGGTTTCTTCAAGAAGGCGTGCACATTGTACCTTACCTAATACAGTAGCCATCGTTCTTAATGTTCCGTAGGCAGAGATCTCATAGTGTTCAATTTTCTGAGCAGCCGCAATCAAAGCAGCATCACGTGCGTGCCCTTTGTCATAATTTTCAATAGCCTCTCCGCCCTCTTTTACCAGGCCTTCCATGGCCTCGCATTTTTTAGCGGTTGCTTTTCTTTCGTTTAATTCAAAGCATTCCTCTATGCGCTCAACTTGCTTTATTGTTTCTTCAAGATGAGCGCCAAAAGCTTCCTGAAGATCTGCGTTGAACGCAGCCTTTGACATTTTGGGCAAGGCCTTCACTAAGTGCTTCTCAGCCCAATAGACATCCTTCAATAAATCTTCAAAAATATCCTCCAATGTTTCCTTAGATGATTTTTCCGAAACTTTTTTAGCTGACTTCTTTTTTGTCGGAATAAGACGATCTGTACTTTTCATAATAAGTGGTTTTTAGTTGTTAATACAATTCAAATAAAATAGTGAATAAATTTTCTAGTTGAGAACAGGCAATTGATTCATTGCCCACACTTCAACAATTGATTTCTTGTCCGAAATATCCTGAGTGTCGTACCAGAAGCTAACGCCATCAATTGTTTTCTCGCTATCCGGAATATTCATTGTAATACCGTTAGCTGCATAATTAACTTCATCCAGAAATTCAACATCTTTTGTGCCGCCATCACTAAAATAAATAGTACAACGATGCATCATTAACGTTCCTTGCTTAATAATAAATTTCAGAGCCGTAATATGACTGCTACCTTCAGTTATTGCTATTACATCATGATCTAATGTATAGTCCGCTCTGCAGTTGCCCAGAAAGGTCCACTCATCAGTTGTTGAAGCTGCTTCTTGAGCAAATGATTTTTGTGGTTGACCCAATGCTACAATGGCAAGGGTAAGGACGAGTAAATATTTAGTTTTCATAATGAGCCGTTGATTTTAGATTGCTGAGAGATGTACCGGCATATTCAGTATAGAAATAAGCATACCATAAGGTAAACCATCGAAGGGAGTTCGTTCTGCAGTATAATCCAATCGGGATTGTAGAATCGGCTACTCGATGTGGAGATAATGACACTCATACTTTCAATCTTCCAGAGAAGTATGTATAAAATTAAACTGCTCATTGCCTAGATAGACAATGAGCAGTTTAATTGGCCGATAAAATTTCGTTCTTCCAGGGTTTACAATTCTCCCTTCTCAGCCATCTTCTTCATTTTCTTATTGGCATAAATAGCTACCTCAACTCTGCGATTAATTTGTCTGTCGTCTTCACTTACATTACTATTTAATGGCTGTAACTCCCCATATCCCTTTGGAGTAATACGACTTGCCCTAACACCTTGAGTAGATAAGTATTGCTCAACACTGTAAGCTCTTTTCTCAGAAAGTGTCTGATTGTAAGGCACCTCACCCACATTGTCTGTATGACCTTCAATTACAATATTTGTGTCATCGTACTTTTTCAATGTTTTGGACAGTGTATTTAGATTTGATTTTGTTTCAGGTAGCAAAGTGGAAGAATTGGTGTCGAATTGTAATCCTGAATTAAATGTGATCAAAATACCTTCTCCAACGCGCTGCACAGTAGCGCCCTTCAAATCATTCTTTAGTTCTTCTGCCTGCTTATCCATTTGCCTTCCAATAAGTGCCCCTGCTGTTCCTCCAGCTGCTGCACCGATGATAGCACCTACAGCAGTGTTCCCCGAATTATGACCAATAAGTCCACCGATAACGGCACCTGTTCCTGCGCCAATGGCTCCACCTTTAGTGGTGTTTGTTGCCTGGCAACTTGCCAGAAGCAAACCAAACACCACCAGACAGGAGCATAAAGTACTAGAGTTTAATATCTTTTTCATATTGAATTACTTTTCAGTATTCTTTACAGCATTATCAAATCGCTCTTGAATTTTTTCGCATTCAAGCTTCACCTCACTAAAGGTATTCTTTGCTGATTGTTGAATATCATCCCAGGTATCATCGGCAGATTTGTCAATCTGATCAAGTGATACTTCCACTCTGTCGCGATGTTCAATCAATGTTTGCTTAATGGATTCCAATTCAATTTTCGAAGTGCTGTTCGCATCTTCCAGTTTCCTTGAAATTTTATCGAGCTTTGCGTTTATATCATCACGAAGATCACGCAAGTCCTTAGCCGTTTCTTCCTTATGATCTTTGATGTCGCTTTCAATTTCGTCCGCAGCCTCTGCAACTTTTTTCTCAGAAGAGGGAGAGCAGTTTATCAACATGATGCCAGACATCATCAAAGCGAATACTATAATTTTACTTTTCATACTAGTCGTTATTTATTTAAAACAATTGATTGAGGAATTTATTTAGGAATGGAAAGAAAGGTTTTCTATTTCCTTTTGAATTTCTTCTTTTGTCTTACCAATTCGCTTTTCAATTCTTCCGATCAATTCATCCTCCATTCCCTCTTCAAACATCAAATCATCATCAGTAAGTTGTGCGTACTTTTGCTTCAACTTTCCTTTTATTTCTTTCCAGCTACCTTTTAATTGTAATGTATTCATGACTTTAATTTTTAAGCTTTTAATTTATCACTCACCGAAGACAAAACTTCTTTTCCGCGTTTTGCAGTTTCGTCAATTGCTCCGTTATACTTTCCTCGAAGAGATTCAATTGAGTCGCCAACTGTATTCTTGAAATCATTCGCAAAGCGCTTTGATCCGCGAATCAATTTCTTTTGAGTTTGCTCACCACTACGCGGTGCAAGTAATAATCCAACTGCAACTCCTATTGCAGCACCTGCCAACAATCCACCAATTAATTTTTTAGTTTCCATATTATTATCATTTTATTTTTAGCCTGTTGCCACATAATTTTTATGGGCTTCGCATGACTATATCAAAAATTTATGCCAAGCTGAGTACAGCCATAATCCACCTGAATAGCACTAAATCAAATTTATTTCGAGTATCAAAATCCCCATTAATGGTAATTATTCTACGATGCTTATCGCATTTTTCATAAAGAGATCATTTACTAATCAACTTTCCATTACTGTATTGTGGAGAAGCAGCATTAAAGAGTGTAGAGTGTATTCCACAACCGCTATAGCTACTATTTTTAATAAGAGCGCATTGGTACTTTAAAATGTATGGCACGTATTTTCTTTATTGGCTATTAAAATTTAACTAACCATTATTAGAATGAAACCACATATTGGAATATCTGAGAAAAAACTAAAATCTGTTAGCGAATTATTATCCATTGTGTTGGCTGATGAGGTTACACTTTACACAAAGACCCGGAAATTTCATTGGAATGTAAGTGGTGAAAGTTTTATGGAACTTCATAAGTTATTTGAAGATCAGTATAAGCAACTTGAAAAATCCATTGATGAAGCGGCTGAACGTATCGGCAAGCTGGGAAGTAAAACCATCGGAACAATGGAGGAATTTGGAAAATTGACATCTTTAAAAGAACACGCCAAAATATACCCAACATCAAAAGAAATGATAAAGGAACTTCTGGGTGATCACGAAATCATTATTGTTAATCTACGCTCTTCAATAGATAAATGTGCAGAGAAACATGGTGATGCTGGCTCCGCTGATTTTCTAACAGGCTTAATGCAGCAACATGAAACAATTGCCTGGACGCTGAGAAGATATTTAAATTAACATTGATACACAATAAACAAACAAGGCCATGGAGAATACATTCAAAACAGGCGAGATCGTATATGACCGAATTCGCCCAAAGCAAAGGCTAATCATAAAACATATTGATTCAAACCTCTATTACTGTGAAGCAGAAGATAATCGGCAAATAAAAAAACTGGTTTACCTTGAAAGAGATCTAATGCAAAATGGCACCGCTGCAAAATAAAATTCCTTCAATTAATTATTCACAAATAGTGTAAAAAAGTTAATGGTGCTGTTAAAAGTAGGTAACTTCAAATCTTGATCATCTAACTTTAAAAGTATCACTATGAGTCATATTGCAATTCTGTCATCCAGCGTTCGTCTTAGCAGAAACAGTCACCGGGTAGCGCTATTTTTTAAAATGTTTATTGAAGAAAAGAAGTTAGCCACCGTAGAGATTTTGGATTTGAATGAATATCAATTTCCGGTTTTCAACGAACGCTTACGGTTACAAAGCAATCCTTCAGCAAAAACGCTGGAGTTTGCAGAAAAAATTAAATCAGCGGATGGCGTTCTTATTGTTACTCCTGAATACAATGGTGGATATCCGGCTGCATTAAAAAATGTTGTGGATTTATTATATGACGAATGGCATCGCAAGCCAATAGCTATTTCAACGGTATCTGATGGCATGTTCGGTGGCACACAAGTTATTACCTCTTTACAATTCTCACTTTGGAAAATAAGAGCATGGACCGTACCGGCAATGTTTCCTGTTCCAAAGGTTAGTGAGTCATTTGATGAGATCGGAAATCCATCAAACAAAACGGAAACAGAGAAGCGCGCCAATCACTTTATCAATGAATTGTTGTGGTGCATTGAAGCGAAAAGAAGAATGACATTGAGTTTGTAATCTCTTTGAGAGTGTAGATTTAAAGAAGTGCTCGTGTAGAGCGATCTCCACATGAAATTGAAGCATACTGTCTTAAAACGCACTTCTAAGCATCCTTGAGATATGGCATAAAATTGCTTTCCTTCCAATTAAATCAAAGCCAATGGAAAACAAAGCAGAATTCTATTTTCAGCAAGCCGATCAGGAACTAACGTTTTTTAGATCCCTGAAGTCAGAGATGAATGTTTTAACCACTCGAAAAATTGTTCGAATTGTACGTGTGGTACTGAGTAGTGTTGCGAAGAACTTGTCAACAAAACAAATCAGTGAGGTGGCCATAAAATTACCTTACACACTCCGCATGATTTTTATGAATTGCTGGAGCCCCGACCATTCTCAAAAATCAACTATACATTTGGATGAGCTTGTGGAAGATGTCTGCAATGAAAAATTAAAAAAAGGCGTACTGTGCACAAACGAGGTAGATGCGTTGAAGTACATACTCATTGTAATTAAGAACTTAAAGATTGTTTTTGACAAAATCGGAGTAAGTATTTTTCCCTACTCCATTATTTCTGAATATGAACAGGCAGTAAAGGAAGGAGCTGTCTAAATTTTTCCTTCTTTAAATAATTAGTAAACACTTTAAACCCTTTTCTTATGTTACGCTACGCTGTAATTTTCTTTGTTATCGCAATCATTGCTGCCATTTTTGGTTTCGGTGGAATTGCTGCAGGTGCTGCATCAATTGCAAAAATTTTATTCTTTGTCTTTATCGTTCTGGCTGTGCTTGCCATTCTCTTTGGAGCTTCCATCTTTAAAAAACGATAGCGCTTTTCACTCTTCTATTTTAACAAAATGTGAAGTTTGAATTCTCCCCACTAATCAAGCTCATGCAAATGATTTGATTGGTGGGAGTTTTTATGAGGCTTGACTATTCGTAATTTTATCAGACACCTTTCTATAAAGTCTACCTATTAAATTACAAATTGATAAAAATGAAGATCGTCTGGTGCCTCTCTCTAGTACTCTGTGCAACTCTCTTCCTGGCAACGATTCATTATCACTGAAATTGCGCGTTGTGTACGATGCGTAGGTAGCCTTTCCTGCTTTACTCTCCTGATTAGGATGTTGAGTGAATACTGCCTTTGGT
>ENA-UOWO01002093-UOWO01002093.1-activated-sludge-metagenome-genome-assembly--contig:-NODE-2093-length-25306-cov-5.694111_pt1 | contig 25306 bp, 17 predicted proteins | sample MGYA00238148_ERZ761564 | MGnify/ENA primary metagenome ERZ761564 (study PRJEB28885, sample SAMN05720194) | activated sludge metagenome | isolation source: Anaerobic digester | place: USA... | reverse complement strand
GGCTTATGGACCAGGCGCCCTGGTATGTTTCGGGAGGAGTTGCAGGCTACCTTATCGATGTGGACTACATAAAAGAATATAACTTTATAATTTATCCAAGGATTGGAAGATCGTTCAATATCTCACGAACCGCCGGTATAAACCTGGATGCTGGTCCCGGATTCCCTTTGGGACGAAAAAACAGCTCCAATAATTCCATCGCACCGGTCCTTTTTACCGGTAGCCTCACTATTTTCATCCGGTTTTAACCAGAGCCGCCCACCACCGGGTACCGTCACTTCGAAGCCCTTTGTATCTCCGGTTGTTCCTTTCTTTCCCTGGCATAAGGGATCGTAAAAAAGAAGTTTGATCCGGCTCCCGGTTCTGAAGTTACCCATATATTTCCACCGAGCAAACCTACAAATGCCCTGCAGATTGAAAGTCCCAGACCTGTTCCCGCATATTGACGCGATACCGCACTGTCGACCTGGTAAAACCGGTCGAAAATAAGTGAGTGATATTCGGGAGGGATACCTATCCCCGTATCTTTTACAAAAAATTCGAGGAAACCGTCCTTAAGGGTATATCCGAAATCAATCTGCCCGTTCCTGGTGAACTTGAAGGCATTGTTTATGAGATTGGACAATATCTGGATCAGGCGGGTTTCGTCTGTCATTATCTCAGACTCATCATTCTCCAGGGGAATTGTCAGGTTAAGTCCGATATTCTGAGCTTTGACCTTATAAGCATATTGTTCATTAAGGTCTCTGAGCACATTGTTGATATTCACCTTCCCGATCTTAATCTTAACATGACCGCTCTCGATGCCTGCAAGGTCAACGATATCATTTATTATGGAAAGAAGCTGGTTTCCGCTCTGGAAGATTATATCTATATACTGGTTCCTTTCGCTTTCTGTAATTCCCGGTTCGTTCAGTAGGGATGAAAATCCGAGGATTGCATTCATGGGAGTACGTATCTCATGGGAAACATTATGAAGGAAAGCTGTTTTCAGTCTGTCGCTTTCTTCGGCCTTTTCCTTCGCAGCAATGAGCTCAGCTTCTGCTAACTTTCTGGAAGTCACGTTTTCGACCATTCCCAGGAAAAACTGGACCTCATCATTATTATTCCTGATAATGCTGAGGGTGGTTGATCCCCAGATCATTCTGCCGTCACTTCTGATATATTGTTTCTCAATATGATAAATTGGTATCTCATCTGCTATAAGTCTCAAAACTTCAATCTCGTCACGCTCAATATAGTCGGGATGGGTAAAGCTTTTAAAAGTCATTCCCAGCAGATCTTCCTCGGCATATCCCATCATTTTGCAGAAGGCTGAATTCGCTCTGATTATGACAAGGTCCTTCCCTGTCATCGCCATCCCGAAAGGACTCTCTTCGAATATCTTCCTGAATTTTTCTTCACTTTCCCTCAGTATCTCCTCGGATTGTTTTCTCTCTGTTATATCCCTTGCAATAGTCTGATAGTAAACCAGGCCTTCCATCATAATTTTCCTGGCACTTATCTCCATAGGGAATGTCGTACCGTCCTTTCTCTTATGAAGACCTTCAAAAGTATGATATCCCTGGGTGTCGAGTTTACTTATAACATTGTCTGACAGTTCCAGTCTTTTTTCAGGGATCAGGTCATGAAGTCTCATTCCCAGCAGTTCTTTCCTGTCGAACTGGTATTTATCGAGGGCCTGGTCATTTGCTTCAATTATCTCCAGATCCTTATTGAAAAGCATAATAACATCATTTGCATATTTAAGGATATAGTCAAAATGCCTTACCAGGGCAAGATGTTCCAGTTCAGTTTCATATTTTCCCCTGTAAAAACGTACTCTCTGGTTCCACCACAGCAATCCTGAGAGAAGTGCTGTAATAAGGATGAACATGAAGGTGATCATGAAGATCTGCCTCATTTCGAGGTTCAGGGTTCCCAGCACTTCCTGCCGGTCGACTTTTGTCACAATATACCATGGCAGTTCCGGGACTTTCTTCATTGCTGCCACCACTTTAACACCCCTGTAATCTATAGCATCGGTACTTTCCTGAACTGACTGGAGTGCCATTGCGGCTGCAAGCTTTTCCTCATTAACGGATTGTCTGATTGTACCTGTGCTGTCAGAATATTTTACCCTGGTGAGATAAACCACTTCGTCCGCTTCCTTTTTTACAAGAAATGCTTCTGAAGTTTTTCCGGGCAAAGGCCATGTCCGTATCAGCGGAAAGAGGACATCCTGAGGATCAATCCTCAGGATGACAGCCCCGAAAACCGGGCTGTCCTTCCCCTGCAACGGAACAATAAGATCCATATGCATATATGGTACCTTGTCGGCTTTGTGAATATCGGTTATCTGAACCTTGCCGCCTTCAATTACCTGAGGCAGCTTTTTTCTGAGAACATCCCCAATAATTGTATCGGCATCAGGGTAAAACAGCATAACCCTCATATTCCTGTCGACGAAAAGCGCTGAAGAATAATCATAATTATCAACCATTGCTTTCAGGCTCTCTTTCAGATCACTACGCAGCTGACCGTTATTCTGATCATCAAGTAACTCCAGGTACTTTTTTGTTATGATTATGTTCTGGCTCAGAGAAATACCGTCATTAATACGCTCACGCCTCCACTGTGTTAGCTGTCTGACTTTAAGATCAGCTATAGCCGATAGTTCCAGGGTCCTGTCATTAAGCAAATGTTCCCTTTGATACTGGTAATAGTAAAGCCCCACTGCAAGCTCGCCAGCTGACAATACTACAAATAGAATGATAAGAGGCCACGGTTTGGCCGGCTTCTGCTTCTGGGAATTCATTATCCTTCTTTCTGTCCAGTGGGATTACCGAATCTTCACTTTTATCAATTGCCGTAAAATTAACATTTTCCTTAAAATAATTCTACTTTATCAGATTTGAAAATCGCCCTGTTCTTACCCTTGATCCCCAAAGGGAACATGCAGGAATTAATGCTTCACTCCTGAGCTGTCATACGGCCTCATGCTTTATCAATCCTGCAGCTATGGTATTCATAGTCTCAAAACTTTTTTACCTTTGACACCCGGTCACTGAAAAACAGATCCAATATTAATATGAAATTATTACAAAGTTTTCTTATCCTCCTTATCCTCTCTCTAACATTCCCTGTCAACATTCACTCCCAGAAGAAATCAGTGGGTGCTGATGTCATAACATCATCAGATCTTGAAAGTTATGTCAGGTTCCTTGCCTCCCCTCTACTCGGAGGAAGAAAAAATGGCGATCCCGGGTTGGATATCGCTCAGGAGTATATAGTATCAAACATTAAGCTGCTGGGACTTAAACCGCTTAACGGGACAAGTTATCTTCAGTCTTATCAGGTCATCAGGAATGGCATCGACCAGGCAAAGTCGGTGATAAAAATAACACCGGATACGCGCGATTCGACCACCGTAAATGGAAATATCTACCAGTTTTTTCCGGAAGAACCGGAAGATATCATTATTGAAGGTGAGGTCGTATTTGCAGGCTATGGCCTTAACAGCGAAAAATACAAATACAACGATTTTGAAGGCATTGCCACTGAAGGTAAGATTGTACTTGTGATGACGCGTTCTCCCACATCTGAAGACGGAACCAAGTATCTGTTCGAGGGATATGACTGGGATGACTTCAGGAGCTATTCGGTAAAGATCAGGAGCCTCCTTTTCTCAAAGGCCAAAGCTGTCATTTTCGTAACCGATCCCAAATCGGGTTTCTCCTCCATTGAGGAACAGGAACCGGCTATCGCTTCCGCAATTAGCTCGTCTATGCAACTCAAGGGATTTGAGGATCCGAAATTTTCCCTTCCCGGAATGATGAGGATTCTTTTTGTACACAGAAACGTTGCCGATGAATTACTAAAAAGGACCGGAAAGACTCTTGCAGAGCTTCAGGTTGATATTGATAAAAGCCTCAGACCAGCTTCATTTCCAATACCCGGAAAGAGAATACTGATAGATATTAAAACTTCTGAATCGGAGATCACCTTAAATAACATTGCCGGATATATTGAAGGAAGTGATCCTGTCCTGAAGAAAGAATTCATCATTTATTCAGGCCATGCTGATCATATCGGTGGATCGGGCAGCAGGATTAATTACGGAGCCGACGATAATGCATCGGGCTGTGCAGCTCTGCTTTCGATAGCTGAAGCATTTCAGAGCCTCGAGAAGAAGCCGCCAAGGTCCATAATGTTCCTCTGGGTTTCAGGTGAGGAAATCGGACTTTTCGGGTCGGAATATTATGTAAGCAATCCCCTTGTGCCGCTTGAAAATACAATAGCTGATCTGAACATGGACATGATCGGAAGGGTTAAAGGTGTTGCCGATTCAACATCTGATAATCCGATGAGCGGACCCGATGAGGTATTTGTAATTACAGGCAACCAGAGCAGAGATCTTGTCAATATTGCAAAGGAAGTTGATGACGCTTCAGAGCTTGATTTCGATTACTCTCTCAGCGGAAGAAATCATCCCCTGCAGCTTTTTGCACGGAGTGACCATTACAATTTCGTAAAGAAAGATATCCCTGTACTTTTTTTCACTACAGGATTACATACTGATTATCACTCTCCAGGTGATGTTGTTGAAAAGATCGATTTCATAAAAATGGAAAAGATAACAGAAGCAATGTTCCAGATTGGATATAATGTAGCAAACATGAAAACGAGGCTGAAGGTGAATAATCCTTTCAGCAAATGGTAAAAACAGACTTCCTACTTTGACAGAAAGAACGTCCTTACCGGTTCTTTGTACTTCTGATCTATATCAGGGATATTATTGGAATTGATATCATTCATGGATGACAGATATTGCATTATCGCAAGCCATTCTTTCCCCTCCTGTAATCCTGCAGCGGATTCATCAAGGTCAAGCAGTGCAGCCTTCATATTGACAACCGGATTTCCCTTTGAATCTTTAGGAACGACATTTATAAGCCCGAAAGTCTTCTTTTTAATAATACCGATATATTCGAGCATGTAGGAATTGGCAGTTATTGAATATATCTTTTTATTCTTCTTTGAAAGATCAACCTTTTCCTTACTTCCGTCGGGTTTTTCAATTTCAATACTTTCTATTTTCCTGAGAAGTCCTTTTGAGGGATCATACATTACCTTCAGGCCCGAATAGTAGCAGTAATTTGAAGGCGTCGATTTATAAATTGCAAGAAGGATCTCGATTATACTTTTAAGTTCATGTCCGGTTACATATATTCTTGAAAGAGGATAGCCCGGTACCTCATCATTACCTGAGCCCATCGACATTATCCTGAACACATCGGGTGCGGTCTGATATCCCGGGACTATTCTGTCACGGATCACTCCCACAGCAACCATGCTGATATCCGTACCGGTCTTTACATGGTTATTTACATAGCTGTAAATTGCATCAGCCACAAGAGGGCCAAGGTTACTGTTCTCAATGTCACCACCTTCAATACATTCGAGCAGAAAGTCTGTCTCAGCCACAGGTTTGTCATAGCTCATCCCAAGAGGTTTGAGTATTTCATCCGCAACCTTCTGCTTCTGGTCTTCAATAAGGCTGTTTATCAGATGATCGCCTTCCGTTTTATCATCAACGGGAATAAGTGAATAACCGCTGACACTGACTCTGCCATCGTTAAAGTCGAGGGTCAGTTTACCCACATTCACACCATACTCGCCGGTCTGGACAATCGGCACCCCATTAACAATTACCGGATTATAAAGGTATGTATGTGTATGTCCGCTTATTATAACATCAATTCCTTTGACCTTTCTGGCAAGCTCAACATCTTCTCCTGCCCATGCGCCGTTTTTATCCTTTGAAACACCGGAGTGAGACAGGCAGATAATAACATCACAGTTTTCAGCAGTCAGTTCCTTTACAAGTTTACGTGCAGTTGCTACCTGTGAGGAGAATGTCACCGGCGGGGCATAAGCTGCATTATCGTCTGCCACCTTTCCCAGAAGCGAAAAGAAACCGAATTTCAGACCACCCCGGCTGATTATGAATGTCCTGCCGATAATATTGTCAGATACAAGCTTCTCCAGTGCATCATCCCCGGGATCTGAGGGATTGAAAACACCATTCCCGAGGAGAACAGCCGGTATTTCACCTCTCTTATGAGCCGAGCCTATAATTTCAGCAAGTCTGGCCGGACCATAATCAAATTCATGATTCCCGCAGGCAAGCACATCATAACCCATCTTCTTCATCAGCCTCAGCTGGAAACCTGTCTTAACCTCAATACCCTGGAAAAGAGTGCCCATTAAAAAATCACCGGCATCAACAACCAGAGTTATTCCCTCATCCCCGGCAGCTTCATTTTTAAGTATTGTTGCTATCCTGGCAAATCCTCCGACTGTCTTATCATTATTGACGGAAATCGGGGTATAGTCCAGCTCGGGGGCAAAACCTGTAAGACGCGAATGAAGGTCATTTGTGTGAAGAATAACGATTTTCTGACCGGTTTGGGCTGTACCCTGAAACATTAATAAGATCAGCAGGGAAATGAAAAGCACTTTTTTCATTGAAGTAGATTTTGAGGACTAAAGTTATTAAATTTTACAACACATCAGCTACAATAAATGTACTGCCCCCGACGAATATCAGGTCGTCGGGCGAGGCATTTTCCAGAGCAGCCTCACAGGCAATTTTAACTGACGGATAACAATCTCCTTTAAGGTTGAAGCGTGACGCCTCCTCCTGCAGTATCTTCTCGTCAAGAGCACGGGGAACAGATGCTCTTGTGAAATAATACCGGGCTTTCTGAGGAAAGAGCGGAAGCACAAGGGAAAGATCCTTGTCATTTACAAATCCTATGACAAAATGGACTTCCCCTGCATCTATCCCGGCAATTTGTCTGATAACATATTCAATTCCCTCCCTGTTATGACCGGTATCGCAAATCATAAGCGGCTTTTTCTTAAGAACCTGCCAGCGCCCCATCAGCCCTGTGGAGGAGATAACATTTCGTATCCCGCTCAGTATTGTATTATCGTCTATATCAAACGATTTTTTAATACAATCACATACCTGGAAAAGGGTCTGAAGGTTTTTTGACTGGTAATCTCCACCAAGAGGTATCACTCCTGATATTTCCCTTTTATCTGCCCTATTCCTTATCCGGAACTCCCTTTCACGCATCCCTCCTGAATGATTTCCAAGCGTACAGCTGTAATTCCTGTCTGCAAAATAAATCTCAGATCCGGTTTTACGTGCCTTTTCAATAAAAACATCATCCGTTTCAGGCATCGATTCGCCGATTACCACCGGGATATCATTTTTAATAATGCCGGCCTTTTCTCCACCGACTTTTTCAAGCGTACCTCCGAGAAGGTCCATATGATCATGACCGATATTTGTTATCACCGAAATGACCGGTGTTATGATGTTTGTTGAATCGAGCCTCCCTCCCATCCCTGTCTCAATAACTGCGACATCACAGCCGGCTTTGTCGAAATAATCAAAGGCCATAGCAGCTGTAAGTTCAAAGAATGACGGCTGAACGGATTCAATTATCTCCCTGTGTTTTTTTACAAAACCGGTCACTTCTCCTTTCGGAATCATCCTGCCGTTAACTCTTATTCTTTCCCTGAAATCTTTCAGATGAGGTGAAGTATAAAGACCTGTCCTGTAACCCGATTCCATCAGCACCGAAGCCAGCATATGAGAAACAGATCCCTTCCCGTTTGTCCCGGCTACATGGATTGTTTTATATTTCTTATGCAGATGCCCGAAATAATCATCAAGAGCAAGAGTATTTCCAAGATCGTTCTTGTATGCCGCCTTCCCGATCCTGTGATAAGCCGGAAGCCTATTGTACAAATATTCCAGTGTTGCTTTATAATTCATAACATTATGTTTCAGGGTTCCAGGTTCAAAGTTCCAGGTTCCAGGGTTTAAAAACTCTAAGTACTTTAAGTACTCTAAATACTCTAAGTACTTAATACACTTTAGGCACTTTAGGCACTTTAGGCACTACAAATTAACTAACTTTCAACATTTGTACCAACTATACCATAATTTCTTTATTTTTGCAGTTCACGTATAACAGAGAGGTTCTTGTTATATATTACTGATATATAAGCTATTAATTATGCCAAAAAAACATAACAAGAAGTTATTCATTATTGACACCAACGTTCTTCTACATGATTACAAATGCATTTACAACTTTGAGGAAAATGATGTAATAATACCGATAGTTGTTCTCGAGGAGCTGGATAAATTCAAGAAAGGTAATGATCAGATCAATTTTCACGCAAGGGAATTTACGAGGGAGCTCGACAAATTATCGGGAGATATGCTTCTCACTGCCAATATTCCGCTTGGAGACGGACTTGGAAATCTTCATATTGAGACCGGAAGGGATTTTTCTGAGAAGGTTAGTCAGTCTTTTCCCGAGAGAACAGCCGATCATCGCATTCTGGCAATCGCAGATTATGTCTGTAATGCCAATAAAAACAAGACCGTTGTACTGATCACCAAGGATATCAATCTGCGGATGAAAGCCAAGTCACTGGGTATCATAGCTCAGGATTATCAGAACGACAAGGTTGCCAATATTGATGATCTTTATAAAGGGATAACCGTTCTTGAAGGTGTTGATCAGGTTCTTATAAGCAAGCTTTATGAGCAGCCTGAGGGAGTAAATGCCTCGGAGTTCAGTGTAGAGAAAGATCTTAAGGGGCATCAGTTTTTTATAATGAAGAATAACGGATCGAGCGCTCTTGCACACTATAATCCGGTTAGCAAGCTTCTTAACAGGGTCATCAAGCAGACCACCTATGGTATTGATCCCCGGAATGCCGAGCAGACCTTTGCACTTGAAGCTTTGTCGAATCCCGAAATACAACTTGTTTCTCTCACAGGGAAGGCAGGTACCGGGAAAACCCTGCTGGCACTAGCCGCAGCGCTTGCCCAGCATAAGAGGTACAAACAGATATTCCTGGCCAGACCTATCGTACCGCTTGCCAACCGCGATCTTGGATTCCTTCCGGGTGATGTCAAGGAAAAGATGGATCCTTACATGCAACCCCTCTATGATAATCTTACTGTGATCAAACATAAATTCAGCCATCAGAGCCCTGAATTCATAAGAATAAATGATATGATGAAAGAAGAAAAGCTTGTCATCACTCCTCTTGCATATATAAGGGGAAGGAGCCTGTCGAGTATTTTCTTCATTGTCGATGAAGCACAGAACCTTACACCTCATGAGATCAAAACAATAATTACACGTGCAGGGGAAGGGACAAAAATGGTTTTCACAGGCGATATTGAGCAGATCGATTCTCCCTACCTCGACACTGCATCAAACGGGCTGAGCTACCTCTCGGACAAAATGAAGGACCAGGATATATTTGCTCATGTCAACCTTGTAAAAGGCGAACGAAGTTTTCTCGCCGAACTGGCAAGCAAGCTCCTGTGATGAACAGATGTAAATCTTTTAATAATTAATAAACCTTAAAGAAATCAGACATGAAAACCACACCCGTACGATTAACAGTATTACTGCTGGCCATTATTTCAGGCTTGTCATTCAGCTCCTGCGGCCGGTCGAAAGAAAAAAAGAATGAAGCAGCAAAAGAATCATCAACCGTCCTTTTTAACGGAAAAGACCTGAACAACTGGGCATTTTTCCTCAGAGATCCTTCTGCCGATGCTTCACAGGTTTTCACTGTACAGAATGATGTAATCCATATCACAGGAAATCCTTTCGGTTACATGAGGACAAAAGAATCCTATTCGGATTACACTCTTCATCTTGAATGGCGTTACCCGGGTGAACTGTCAAACAGCGGTGTGTTCATTCATGCCCAGTTACCCGATACTATATGGCCGAAATGTATTGAGTGCCAGCTTAAAGCAGGAAATGCAGGTGATTTTGTGGCCATGGGAGGATCGGATATGAACGAAAGGACCGACAAATCGGTAAGGGTTGTCGCGAAACTTGCAGAATCGACGGAAAAGGCAGCCGGGGAATGGAATACAATGGAAGTTACATGTATATCCGACAATATAGATGTTTTTGTGAACGGTGTCCTTATGAACAAAGCTACGGGAGTTACCATTAAAGAAGGACACATATGTCTGCAGAGCGAAGGTAAGGATATCGAGTTCAGGAATGTTTATCTTACCCGCCTGAATAAATAAGCCGCGGCTGGCAAAATACATGAACCCTCAATTCAGGAAAAAGATAGCTTTTCATACACTCGGGTGTAAGCTCAATTTCGCCGAGACATCAACAATAGCACGGTCATTCCCTGCTGATGAATTCGAAAGGGTTCCTGCAAGCCAGAAAGCTGATATCTGCATTATAAATACCTGTTCAGTAACAGATGTAGCTGACAGGAAATGCCGTCAGGCAATAAAGAAATTCATCAACCGTTCACCCGGGGCATTTATTGTAGTTGCCGGGTGCTATGCCCAGCTGAAACCGGAAGAAATAGCATCCATTCCCGGGGTTGACCTTGTAATGGGGATTAACGAACGTTTCGATATTGCCGCTTACATCAGAAATGCAGATAAGAAAGGAAAGGCTGAAATACACTCGTGTGAGCTTTCACCGGCTGACAATTTCATTCATTCATACTCCGCCGGCGACAGAACGAGATCTTTTCTGAAAGTACAGGACGGATGTGACTATAAATGTACATACTGCACAATCCCCATGGCAAGGGGAAAAAGCAGGAACCCGGGAATAAGTTCACTCGTTGAGGAAGCCGGATCAATCGCCTCAACCGGTGTAAAAGAAATTGTACTTACCGGTGTAAATACAGGCGATTTCGGAAAATCAACCGGAGAATCTTTTATATCACTTCTCAGGGAACTGGTCAGGGTTGACGGTATAGAAAGGTACAGGATATCATCAATCGAGCCCAATCTGCTTACAGATGAGCTTGTGGAATTATGCGCCTCTGAACCGAAAATAATGCCTCACTTCCATATCCCGCTGCAAAGCGGATCAGATAAGATCCTCGGCCTGATGAGGAGAAGATATAAAAGAGAGCTTTTTACAAAAAGGATCGGGATAATCAGAAAGAATATCCCTCTTGCAGGTATAGGAGCCGACGTAATTATCGGCTTCCCCGGAGAAAGTGGCGAGGATTTTAATGATACATACAATTTCCTTGATGATATGCCTCTCTCATACCTTCATGTTTTCCCCTTCTCGGAGAGACCGGGGACGATTGCAGCTACACTGCCCGAAAAGGTAACTGGCAGTGAAAAGGAAAGGAGAAGCCACCTTCTCATTTCGATGTCACAACGAAAGGCTTCCGGATTCCGGAAGTTAAATACCGGCGCCATCACGACGGTCCTCTTTGAGAATGTAAGGAATAACGGAATGATATCCGGATTCACCGGTAATTATATCAGGGTCGAATATCCCTGGAACGGGGATCTGGCAGGACAGATAAGGACAGTGAAGCTGACGGATGAATCACCGTCGGGACACATGAACGTTGAATTAAAATAAAAATGACAGATTACAAAAGCATAGTAAGTGAAGCAGTGAAAGCGGCCCGTGAGACGGGTGAATTCATTCTCAGGGAATCTGAAGGATTTGATATCAGCCGGACCGAGGTAAAAGGATTACATGATCTTGTCAGTTATGTTGATAAAGGTTCCGAGGAGATGCTTGTAAAAAAGCTCGGGATCATCCTTCCTGAAGCAGGATTCCTGGCTGAAGAAGGCACCTCCTCCAAAAAAGGTGCAAAATACTGCTGGGTGATCGATCCGCTCGACGGTACAACAAATTTCGTTCACGGTCTTCATCCTTATGCCATAAGTATAGGTCTGCTTGAAGACGATGAACCGGTTGCCGGAGTTGTATATGAAGTGAAGGGAGACGAAATATTTACTGCCTGGAAGAATGGCGGAGCATGGTTAAATGAAAGCCAGATACATGTATCTGCTGCAGGGAAGCTTTCTGAAAGCCTTGTTGCAACAGGTTTCCCTTACAGCGACTTCGGCAGACTTGATGATTTCATGGCGTGTCTGAGCCATTTCTGCAGGACCACCCACGGAATAAGAAGGCTGGGATCGGCTGCCATCGACATGGCTTATGTTGCCTGCGGCCGCTTCGAGACATTCTACGAATACGGCCTCCATCCCTGGGACATTGCAGCTGCAACTATAATTGTCAGGGAAGCCGGCGGTTTTGTAAGTGATTTCTCCGGAAATCATAAAAACCTTTCAGGAGATGAGGTTATTGCCGCCAATAAGCTCCTTTATCCCGAATTTCTTGAAATTGTGAGTAAATTTATGCGCAGATAGCTGGTTTTAAATAATAATCTGACAGAATGGCTACCCTGGGATTCTATATATTCTACAGCATAGTCTGGGTAATAACACTATTACCCCTCAGGGTCCTTTATCTGTTCTCAGACCTTCTTTTCCCCCTGGTCTGCTATTTCCCCGGCTACCGTCGAAAGGTAGTTGCCGAAAACCTCAGGAACGCTTTCCCCGGGAAAAATGAAAAGGAACGTGCAATAATACAACGGAGGTTTTACCGTCATTTCTGCGACCTTGCGGTTGAAATACTGAAGCTTACCCACATGAGCGATAAGCAGTTAATGCGGCGTATGACAATTAACAATAAAGCGCTTCCGGACAGGTTGTACAATGAGGGCCGCGATGTTGTTGCCGTTCTGGGACATTACGGGAACTGGGAATGGACAAGTATAATGTCGCGATATACTGAACTACGGAATGTTCCTATATATAAACCGCTTAATAACAAACATTTTGACAGGTTTATGCTTTCCCTGAGGATAAGGAACAACTGTGATCCGGTCCCTATGTCAATGGTAGTGAGGGAGATCATCAGGAACCGGAAAGAGAAGACGCTGGCCATGTACGGGTTCATTTCAGATCAGACTCCTGCCAGAGCTGAGATAAGGTACAGAACAGAATTTCTGAACCAGGATACACCGGTATTCCTTGGTACTGAAAAGATCGCTTCAAAATATGATATGGCAGTTGTCTTTATTAATGTTCAGAAGGTCCGCAGAGGGTATTATACAATGACACCCGAGCTGTTATTTGAGCATTCAGCCGGACAGCCGGAATATCTGATTACACGGACTCATGTAAAAAGGCTTGAAGAGGTAATACGCGAAAAGCCCGAATACTGGTTGTGGTCTCACCGAAGATGGAAATATAAACGGGAGGAACCAAATGGTTAAGACTGCTGTAGTAATATTGAACTGGAACAGTTTGAAATTCCTGAAGATGTTCCTTCCTGATGTCATCAGACATACTGCAGATTCCGACACTGAGATCTTTGTGGCTGATAACGGATCGACTGACGGATCACCCGGGTGGATTGCCTCAAATCATAAGGAAATAAAACTTATCCCTCTCGGAAAAAATCACGGATTTGCTGAAGGTTATAATCTTGCCCTCGGACAGATCGATGCCCTCTATTACGTTCTTCTTAATTCAGATATTGAGGTTACCCCGGGATGGCTGAAGCCTCTTGTCAGTTTCCTTGACAACAGCCCCGATGTAGCATCCTGCCAGCCGAAGATCCTTTCCTGGCACAAAAAGGACCATTTTGAATATGCGGGTGCCGCAGGAGGTTTTCTCGATAAGTTCGGATATCCTCTTTGCCGCGGAAGGATACTTTCCGAAGTTGAGAAAGATACCGGACAGTTCGATTCCGGGTCTGATATTTTCTGGTCAACGGGAGCCTGCATGGCGGTGCGCTCCGAAGCATGGAAGAAATGCGGGGGATTTGATCCCGATTTTTTTGCTCATATGGAAGAGATAGATCTCTGCTGGCGCTTTCATAAAGCCGGATACAGGGTAACTTTTGTTCCCGGATCGAAGGTATATCATGTCGGCGGAGGTGCACTTCCTTATAATTCTCCATTCAAAACTTATCTGAATTTCAGGAACAGCCTCTTCCTGATTTATAAAAACCTGCCTGACAGGGATCTTAAACGGACCCTTCTTAAAAGGAAATTCCTCGACGGTATAGCCGCAATCTTCTTTCTTGTAAAAGGACAATTCAGCAGTTCATGGTCCGTACTTAAGTCTCATATTGATTATTACAGGAGTATTGACCGGCTCAGAAAAAAAAGGAGCATCGTAAAAGCCCTGGGAAACAAAGAACCTGAAGGATTGCTTTTGAACAAGTGCGTCGTTTTTGAGTTTTATATCAGGAACAGAAAAACTTTTAACAGCATAATTACATATTCCTGATCATAATGAAAACGTCCCAGTACATAATATTCTTCTTAGTCGTATTTACAGTATATTTCATCGGAAACCTGTATATATTTCTGAAAGGTTATAATATACTTCCTCGCGGGAACAGGCTTCTTTATTCAATTATTTTCGCAGCTCTGGCTTCAATTTTTATAATTGCTAAAATACTTGAATCACGACACTCCACAGTCTTCTCGGATATCCTTAATATTGCGGGCGGTTTCTGGCTGGCCTTCCTTGTTTACGGCTTCATTTTCTTCCTGTTGTCTGATGTCATTATCATTGTTTTGAGAATAGCCGGGCAAGCCGGGCCGGAAAACATACCTGTTTACAGGAAATGGGCATTCATAATAACTGTATCCCTTTCTGCACTGCTCATTACGGGAGGATTCATAAATGCAGTCATCCCGGTAGTCCGGAAATACGATATCAGGATAGACAAGCAGACGGATAATGCCGGAAGTCTCAGAATAGCAGCAGTTTCAGATATTCATCTCGGAAGCATTATCCGGAAGAGGAGTATCAAAAAGCTGTCGCGGATGCTCGAAGATATGAAACCCGATGCTGTTTTTCTCCTGGGTGATATTATTGATGGAGAACTTGGTCCGGTACTAAGAGGCGACCTTCTTCAGTATTTTACCGGTCCCCATACAAAAGACGGTCTTTATGCAATTACAGGTAATCACGAATTCATTGGAGGCGCTCAGAGAACCATACCGTATATTGAAAGCAAGGGCATCAGGGTCCTTATGGACGAGATAATTGTCCTTCCCGGAGGGATACAGGTCATAGGAAGGATTGACAGGGATGCCTTCAGATATTCAGGCAAACCAAGGAAGACGATTGAGGAACTGGTCAGGGATATCGATCATTCCCGGCCGCTTATCCTGCTCGATCATCAACCAATGGAACTGGGGGAATCGGAAAAATACGGCGTCGACCTTCAGCTGTCGGGACATACTCACAATGGCCAGCTGTGGCCTCTCAATTATATTATAAATAAAATTTTTGAAGTAGGTTACGGGTACAGGAAAAAAGGAAATACCCACATAATTGTTTCATCAGGCTATGGATTATGGGGACCCCGTGTAAGGACCAGGAGCAGGCCTGAAGTGTTGCAGATCGATATTGAATTTACAGGCAGTAAATAATCAGGTAGATCTACAGCAATTCATAGATCTCCTCAAGAGCCATTCCTCTCGACCCTTTTATAAGGATATGATAACCTTTCACCGGTTTGAGTTTAAGGAATTCCTTAAGCCGGGTTACATTTGAGAATGTCTTGAACCTGAAACCTGCCGAAACCTTCCTGAAAACAGGTCCCGTCAGCATTACATTCTGAAGATTATGATCGGTAAGTACTTTATGTATCTTTTTATGCTCTTCCTCACTTCTGTCGCCCAGTTCCAGCATATCTCCAAGAATGCATAATTTCTTATCCGCAGCGATCGCTGCAAACGATTCAATCGCCATCTTCATACTCACAGGGTTTGCATTATATGAATCACAGATAAGAGTATTATTCTCTGTTACCCGTACCTGCGAACGGTTGTCTCCGGGTATGTAATTCTCAATTGCATCGGCAATATCTTCTATGCCGACTCCGAAAAATAAGCCGATTGCTATTGCAGCCCTGATATTATCAAGATTATAGCTTCCGAAAAGATTTGTTCTGATCTTTAGTTTGTTTTGAAGATATTTTACGGACAAGGACAGGTTCAAATCCGATATTTCAGCAACGACTTTAAGTTCTGTTCCCGTAGGATTTGAGATCGGGACGGCCCTGTTGACCATCCTGAATATCTTTTCGCTGATAAGTCTGTCTTTGTCGTTGTAAAAAGCAATTCCGTTAACCTTGCGGAGGTGCTCGTACATTTCAGTTTTTGCTTTCACAACACCTTCGAATGATCCGAAGCCTTCAATATGTGCAGTGCCAATATTTGTAATAATTCCGTAATCGGGACGGGCGATAAGGCAAAGGGTACGGATCTCACCCACGTGGTTTGCTCCCATTTCGATCACCATCAGTTCTGTTCCTTCAGGTGCTGAAAGGATTGTAAGAGGAACACCTATCTGGTTATTGAAGTTCTTCCTCGTATAATGAATCCTGAATTTTTTTGACAGAACGGCCGCGATCAGCTCTTTTGTCGTAGTCTTGCCGTTGGAACCGGTGATCCCTAATACAGGGCAGTTAAGCTCCTTCCTGTGATGATTTGCAAGTTTCTGCAATTCCATAAGAGTGTCATCAACGAGTATCGTTCCTTCAGTCTCGAAAGAAGGATCGTCTATGACTGCGCACGATGCTCCTTTTGCCAGAGCCGCTTCAGCAAATTTATTGCCGTTGAAATTATCACCCCAGAGGGCAAAGAACATCTGACCTCCTGTTACTGTCCTTGAATCGGTTGATAAACCTTTTGATTCCCTGAAAACCCGGTAAAGTTGTTCTGTCATTTTCTGTTAAAAAAAAACCTCATTATGAATCCATAATGAGGCTAAAGATAATTTTATTTTTTAAAATCAGAATCCTGCGGGGCTTCCGACCCTGATCATTGCGCATCTGAATCCAATATCGTCGCGGCAGCTCTCCTGGTCGAGAAATCTTCTGGTTGAAGGATTGAGCCAGTAAGCTTTGTCCTTCCATGAACCGCCTTTAAAAACCCTTGCATTATCATTTATAAGAGTAATATAATCGACCTGACCATCTGTTCCGACGCTCTGGGAATACATTCTTGTCGAACCCTGCATGCCATCATCAACTCTCCAGTCAGTACTTACAGACGACTGAAGATCACCATCCCTGTAATTCCTGTAGTCTCCTTTCTGATAATTATACCTGTCGGCTACATCAATATCCTTTACGGTATCAATGAATAATTTACCCAGGTTATTTTTTGTGACGACCCTTCCGTTTGCATCCCTGCGCAAATCTGTATAAACATTACCTCTGAAAGGATTGAATCCGTCAACATCTTCTGAAGTAAGAGGACGATAGACATCCTGTACCCATTCATTTACATTACCTGCCATGCAATACAATCCGTAATCGTTGGGCCAGTATGATTTTACATCACTGGTTATGCTGGCATTGTCATTAAGGCTTCCTGCAACACCCATCATATCACCTCTTCCACGTACGAAGTTAGCCATCATCTCACCACGGGTCCGCTTTGCTGAATTTCTCACATTATGTCCGTCCCACGGATAGATACGTCTCTCATATATCCTTTCCTCATAAGTATTGCCCCTGAGAGCATATGCTGCAAATTCCCATTCGGCTTCAGTGGGCAGACGATAGTTGGGAAGAAGTAACCCGTCTTCAAAGGTAGTTCTCCTTTCAGTCTGGTTCGGATTAAGACTCTCCCTGAGCTTATTGACCACACCTTCATACTGACCTACAAGATAAGCTTCAGTATTGAAGTTATTCTGGTTCTTCTGCTCCGGATCCGGATTCAGTTCACCTTCATCAATCAGCAGCTGTTCATTGACCCTGTCACTTCTCCAGAGACAGTAGTCATTAGCCTGAAGCCAGCTTACACCTACTACCGGATAGGTGTTATATGCAGGATGACGGAAATAATACTGGACATACGGATCATTGAATCCCATGGGACTTCTCCATACAAGTGTATCGGGAAGAGCCCTTCTGTAAACCTCCGGATAGTCAACATATACACGTCTCAGCCAGTAGAGATATTCCCTGTAATCGACGTTCCTGACTTCAGTCTCATCCATATAAAATGATGATACAGTGACTGTCCTCGGTTTATTATTCCAGTCATACATCACATCCTGCTGAACCTGCCCCATCGTGAACCGGCCTCCTTCTATCAGGACCAGACCGGGTCCGGTTTTCTGCTCGGCTCCCATTACAACTTCAAAACCTCCATTATCAGGATTGTTATATTCCCAGCCTGTAGTGGAAGATACCCCGGCGTCTTTACCGCCCCTACATGAAATGAGTATTAATCCAGCGGTTAATACGACTGGCAAGACTTTCATTTTGCACATACTACTTTGGTTTTTTGACTTTTATCAGTTTACAAAGATAATAATTTTCCAAAAATTATTTAAATTTCAAAGATAACTACAAATCAGGGTAATTTATTGTTCTTGAGATCTTCCTTTTTTCAACATTGTTTAAACTTAGTGCGATCCCCGTCTGATGCAACAGAGAGAATGGTAAAATGTTACTCCCCGATGCAAGATTAAAACGGTATTTGTAGAAGATCTCAAGGTTTCCTGTATCGAGTGAAAAGCCAGCCTGAAGGTCGATGTTCTTTTCTTTATCACCGAAAATAAGTCCGCTGACCGATAAAAACTTACTTTCAAAAACTGCACCTGCCCCGGCTGAGAAATACCCCTTCTTCAGTTCACAATTTCCCACAGGTCTTAGCTTGAGATTCTTTTCAGTATCAATATCAAATTCACCCGCTCCGTGAAAGAGTATCATCCTTCCGAGCCTTCCTCCGGTATTTTCACCATCATCCAGCCCCGGCTGGGTAAGATGACTGACAGATATTCCCCAGAAAAACCTGCCTGCCATAAACAGGAAACCTGTAGCCAGATCCAGAACATTTTTCCCTTCCGATGTAAGTGCTTCACCCGGTGGAAATTTAATACTTCCTGCGGGATCTATCTGGTCAGGCAGCACCGAACCACTGAAGTTATATCCCCTGTGATAAAGTGATGCCGAAAGACCGGCGCTTATATACAGCCCGCGCCCCGCCTGAAAATGATACGCATACGAAAATCCGCCATGAAGGTCATTTATTATACCTCCCATATAATCATTTGAGAGAAAAAAACCTGCCCCTCCATGAAGTGAAGGAATGTAACCGTCGCAGATCAGTACCCCCGAGAAAAGATTATAACCGTAACCGGGATAATAATTAAGGTATGACAGACGTATTCCTGCAGCACCTTCGCTCCCCGTCAGGCCCGGATTATTAAGAAATATATTCTGATAATCAGGACCGGAATCCGGATACTGACCGGCTATTGTCCCGGGAATGATAAAAATCAGAAAGATGATCCCTCTTAGATGATTTATCATATTTTTGCGTGCTGCAATATCAACGTTATAAATGCGTTATTATTTTAATTTTGCCTGGCTACAAAAACAAAAAAACAAGTCAAAGAACATTGTCAAATTTCTGTCTTTGTACGTAATGATGTTCAGATTGTTACACAAAATATCACTTATATTCATTTTTATACCCGGCATTCTGTTGTGCCAGCCGGCCAAAGATAGTTATTCTTCGTCATCGGTACTCTCAGCCGGACAATGGTTTAAAGTAGCCGTACTGAAGGACGGAATATACCGTATTGACTATTCCCGGCTCAGGCAGGCGGGAGCAAATAATCCGGCCCTCCCAAGGATCTTCGCCAACAATTCCGGACAGTTATCATACTACACAAGTGATCCTTCCCCGGATGATCTTACGGAAGTATCTGTCTTACTTGTAACCGGACAGGATGGCATATTCAATGAAGGCGATTACCTTCTGTTCTTTGGCCAGGGCACAGGCAGGTGGAAATTCAATATAAATTCAGGTGAATATGATTTCATGAGGCATAATTATTCCGACACTGCATATTATTTCATAACCTCCGGGACAGTTCCTTCAAAAAGAATAACTGATGCTGTCATTCCCTCAGGGCCTCCTGATTACCAGTCATCCGGATCGGATGTATTGTATATTCATGAAGTCGAAAGTGAAAATATAATTAAATCGGGAAGGGAATGGTACCAGCCCGTTTCTCCGATAGCAGATATACAGATAAACCCGGGATTTACTGACCTTATACCCGGAGAACCGGTAAAGTACAGAGTAAGGATGCTTGCCAGGGCTCCTTCGGTTTCTGATTTTCATTTTTCCGAGTCATCCACTCTCCTGAAGACAATAAGAGTCCAGGATGTCAATATGTATAATTATACCGGCACCTATGCTCAGATAACTGATTCGGCAGGGTCATCTGTTCCGCTTTCATCATCACCTGTTTACATGACAGGTTTCAAGGACAAAACGGATGCCGGTGTCAAAGGATGGCTCGATTATGTAAAGCTGCACGCCAGGAAGCGAAGTTCGTACAGCGGGAACACTGCATTTATTGCTGATTACCGCAGTGCAGGACCGGGAAGAATTACCGGATTCACAATAAAGAGCCCCGGAGAAGATCCCCTGGTCTGGGATGTGACGGATCCCATGAATCCTGAAAACATAAATTATACAAGAAACGGAGAAGACATAATCTTTACCGCCCGTACCGATTCGCTCAGGAATTATGTTGTTTTCAGCTTATCAAACGCAATCCAGCCCCTGTTCAGATCAGGGACAGTGCCTAACCAGGATCTTCACGGATCACCCCCGGCTGAAATGGTGATAGTCACACATCCGTTATTCCTGAAATATGCTGAACAGCTTGCCTCCCTTCACCTTATGAATAGCGGATTGATATCACAGATAGTAACCCCGGGTCAGATATACAATGAATTTTCGGGAGGGATACCCGATGTGGCAGCCATAAGGAATTTCCTCAGGATGAAATACTTTAAACAAAAAGGTACGGAAACGACCCTTAAATATCTTCTTCTTTTCGGCGACGGGTCATTTGAGAACAAGACACTGCCTCCCTCCAATCCCAATTTTATTCCAACCTGGCAGTCGCAGAATTCAAATATTATAGTTTCATCCTTCACTTCCGACGATTTCTATGGCTTGCTCGAGGATGGTGAAGGAGAAGCTGAAGGTACGGAAGATCTTGGTATTGGTCGCCTTCCCGTATCTGACACCGCACAGGCGGGAACAATTGTAAGAAAGATCGCCTCTTATATGGCTCCTGCAAATACGGGCGAATGGAAGAATACTATCTGTATCCTTGCCGATGATGAGGACGGGAATGCCCATATGGCGGATGCCGAAGGACTTTCCTTACTCCTCCGCGACAGTGTCCCGGAATACAATATCGATAAAATTTACCTCGATGCATTCAGGCAGGAAACATCCGTCAACGGCCAGACATACCCCGATGTAACAATCGCAGTCAATAACCGTATAAATTCGGGATGTCTGATTTTCAACTATGTGGGTCACGGGAATGAGAATGGTCTTGCACACGAAAGAGTTGTAAAGACCGAGGATATCAATACATGGAAAAACGGGACCAGGCTACCTCTTTTCATTACGGCAACATGTGAATTCAGCAGGTTCGATGATATAGATATGAATATAGTCACAAGGACAATGACCTCCAGGACATCGGCGGGCGAGATGGTGCTTCTGAATGAGAACGGAGGCGGAATAGCCCTTATGTCCACTACCCGTGTGGTATATTCTGCACCAAATTATTATCTGAACAGGAATATCTATGATGCGACATTCGATACAGATGAATCGGGAAATCCAAGGTCGTTCGGTGATATTATAAGGATAGCCAAGAACAACTCGGGTAACGGTCCGAATAAGAGAAATTTCTCCCTCCTGGGCGATCCTGCCGTCAGACTTGCCTGGCCATGGCACGGAAGGGTAGTTACCGATTCCGTGAATCATGTCTCGGTCAATGCCAAAACCGACAGCCTTAAAGCATTGTCCACAGTGACAATCTCGGGACATATAGAAGACCGGAACGGAACCATTATGAACAACTTCAACGGAACAATACTTCCGGTCGTTTTCGATAAGGCATCATCTGTAAAAACCCTGGCAAACGACGGCGGATTGTCGATGACCTTTGATCTGACGAACAATATCCTATTCAGCGGAAAAACAAGCGCTGCAAATGGTAAGTTCAGGTTTACATTTATTGTCCCCAGAGATATAGACTACTCATTCGGTCAGGGAAGAATCAGCTATTATGCCAGCAGCGCCGATAAGGATATGACTGGTTATTATACGGAAATTGTTGTCGGCGGATTTGCAAGCGTTACCGGAACAGATAAAAAAGGCCCTGAGATAAAACTGTTCATGAATGATACTCTTTTCCGGAACGGTGGTATAACCGATGCGAATCCCAGGATACTTGCATTAATAAAAGATGAAGGAGGTATAAACACAACCGGCGCCGGTATCGGTCATGACCTGATAGCATATATTGACAATGATCCCAAATCATCGGTCATCCTCAATAATTACTTCATAAATGACCAGAACAGCTATATAAGCGGGAAAGTAGCCTACGATCTTTCAGATATTCCTCAGGGTGATCATACACTGACGCTTAAGGCCTGGGATAATTTCAATAATTCATCACAGCAGACAATAAAGTTCATTGTTGAACCTGAGGGTGAATTTATCCTGAAGGATCTGATCAGTTATCCCAATCCCGTCGTCAGTGAAACGAGGATAAGTGCGGGCCATAACAGACCTGATGAGGAGATTGAGATAATCCTCACGATTCTGGATATGAGCGGAAGGGTAATCAGGGTAATAAAGGAGGAAACATTTACAACTGGTTACCAGCTGCCGCCTCTCACATGGGATGGCAGGACAGACGGGGGCAGAAGAGCTGGAAAAGGCATATATATTTACTCTCTCAGAGTCAGTACCCGCGATGGTGAGGAGGCTAAAGGAACAGGCAGAATAATCATTTTATAACAATGAGATAATATCTCGCAATAAAATTAGTTTTATATTTACACTTTCTTGAATGAGACGTATCGAAATGAAAAACAGACTAATTACAGTGATCCTTATTTCGGTTGCCCTGGCTGGCGGTGGTAATACTTTTGGACAGGAGAGCAGTGGTGAGCTTAATGCCATCCAGACTGTTGTACCCTTCCTCACAATTGCACCCGACTCGCGGGCCGGTGCAATGGGTGATGCAGGGGTTGCAACATCTCCCGATGTTTACAGCATGCACTGGAACCCTGCAAAACTTGCATTTATCGACGGCAGAGCAGGCGTTGGAATATCATATTCGCCGTGGCTGAGAAACCTGGTACCGGATATTAATATCGCATACCTTTCGGGATATTACAGGATCGACGAGAAACAGGTCCTCAGCGGAAGCCTGTTATATTCCTCGCTTGGAGATGTTGACTTTACAGATATCTACGGCAACCTCGAAAGAACATTCACTCCCAATGAATGGTCATTCGATGTCGGATATTCACGATTGTTCACCGATAACCTTTCGGGAGGGATCGCTTTCAGGATGATCTATTCAAACCTCACCGGAGGTTCATATTCCGGCGGAGTGGCAACAAAACCAGGAATATCGGTAGCCGCCGACATTTCTCTGTATCATCATAATGATATAACACTTTTTACAAAGGACAGCGAACTGGCCTTCGGTCTGAATTTTTCAAATATCGGCTCAAAAATGAGCTATTCCGATGCCCAGACTTCAGATTTCATACCGATGAACATGAGGCTCGGAACTGCATTAACAGTAAACCTCGACCTTTATAATAAGATCACTCTTACAGCTGATGTAAACAAACTGCTTGTCCCGACACCACCATATTATGATATAAGCACCCCCGACAGCATAATTGCAGGAAAAGATCCGAACGTTTCGGTACCTCTTGCAATCTTCCAGTCGTTCTATGACGCACCTGAGGGCTTCAAGGAAGAACTGCGTGAATTTACTTTATCATTTGGTGCAGAATACCTGTATAATAACCAATTTGCACTCAGAGCAGGATATTTCCATGAGAACGAGACCAAGGGTAACCGTAAATACTTTACTGCAGGAGCAGGCTTCAAACTGAGCGGATTCACGGTCGATTTTTCTTACCTGATGCCGACTGTTCAGAATCACCCTCTGGCAAGAACATTACGCTTTTCACTTGCTTTTGATATCAGCTCCCTGAGAAAAACAGGCACAACAACATTATGAACCTGAGAATTGGCCAGGGCATTGACATCCACCGGCTGGAAACAGGTTTGAAATTATGGCTCGGAGGCATCCTGATCCCTTCGGGTAAAGGCTGCGTGGCTCATTCCGACGGCGATGTGCTACTGCATGCAATCTGCGATGCAATGCTCGGCGCGGCAACTCTCGGAGATATAGGACATCACTTCCCCGATACAAGCCCTGAATATAAAAATATCGACAGCAAAATCCTCCTGAAAAGGACATCGGAAAAAATTAGGGAAAAAGGATTTTCTGTTGTTAATGTCGACAGTACTGTCTGTCTTGAGAAACCAAAAATAGCCCCTTACATTAATGAAATGAGATCAGCTATCTCATCGATCCTCGGTATTGATATCGATGCCGTATCAGTCAAAGCCACAACTACAGAGAAAATGGGATTTACCGGCCGCGAGGAAGGTATAGTGGCCATGGCTTCTGTCTTACTGGAAAATATTTAAGAACTTACACAACTTGTCCCACTTTAAGCGGGAGAGAGACACAGAGTATACACTGAGGGCCACGGAGCATAGTCGTCAATGTAAGAAATGTATAAATAACTAAAACTACTGTAATTATCTGAATTATAGTCAAATAAGTTTCCCCTCCTTTCAAAGGAGGGGAAACTTTTGTTTAGAAAACTACTTTAATTTGACAGCTATTGGGCACAGAGGTCAGGATTATGAAACTCTGTGTAACTCTTTGAAACCTCTGTGTAACTAATAAAAGTCTCATCCAAATCAAGATTTTCTATTAACTGAATGCCTGATCAATTATGCTGTCATCAGCAATATACGGAATTGTAACCTTAAGCCCAGGAGTTCGTTCCAATTCTCTTTTAAGAGTAAACAATGCCCCTTTGTTCCTGGCCCAGGTTCTCCGTGCAATACCATTGTTGACATCCCAGTGAAGCATCATCTTCAGCTTCCGGGATGTATCCGCGGTGCCATCCAGCAACATCCCGAATCCGCCGTTTATCACTTCACCCCATCCTACCCCTCCTCCATTATGGATTGATATCCATGTTGCTCCACGGAAGGCATCACCGATCACATTCTGTACAGCCATATCGGCTGTGAACCTCGAACCATCATATATATCCGATGTTTCCCTGAATGGTGAATCGGTACCTGAAACATCATGATGATCCCTTCCTATAACAACCGGGGCTGATAATTTTCCGCTGCCGACAGCATTGTTGAAAGCATCAGCCAGGGCTATCCTTCCGGCAGCATCAGCATAAAGTATCCT
>ENA-UOWO01002086-UOWO01002086.1-activated-sludge-metagenome-genome-assembly--contig:-NODE-2086-length-25372-cov-5.514239_pt1 | contig 25372 bp, 26 predicted proteins | sample MGYA00238148_ERZ761564 | MGnify/ENA primary metagenome ERZ761564 (study PRJEB28885, sample SAMN05720194) | activated sludge metagenome | isolation source: Anaerobic digester | place: USA... | reverse complement strand
ACAACCGGCTGCCCTGTTGATCTTGCTTTGTTGAATTCAGGGTTTGCAGAAGAGTTTATTATCTGCAGGGTTTCTGGCGTCTGATTCGCCTGCTGATTGATTACAGTGCCAATATTGGAAATATTGTTCTGCTGCTGGATTTCCTGAACCTGGATCCGGCTTTGCGAGAAGGCCGGCAGAGACAAAAAGAACGCAAGACAAATAGAAAGCAGCGCAAACCGCAGTTTCATGTTTCCCCCCAATTAGCTGTCAGGCTGAATCGTCAGCCTAAAGTGTACAGCAAAAGGGCGGGGGGTTCAATAAAAAAGGCATCTGCCGGCAAACGGCAGAAAATCAGTAGTCGCGGTCGAGAGCCATGTCATCTTCTGATGGAATGTAAACCGGGTCGATGACCAGGCGGTTCTTGCGCTTGTGAATTTCTGAGTCGTAGTGTTTTTTTACGGTTTTCCAGTCTGAGAACGAAAGCAGATCGCGCAGCAGGTTGAGAACACGGCGGTGATCGTAAAGATTGAAAACCGGAAATTCTACGGTCAGCAGATCGATGGGTGCCGAGCACTCGCGAAAGCGTTTTCCCCAGCTCTGTCTGAAGTGGCCCTGTGAGTCGCAGCAGTTGAGCATGATGATTTTGTAGGCATTTGCCGGAAAATCGGTTGCGTCGAGATCTTCTGCGGTAGCGCGCACAATGCGATAGGGCGTGACGTGGCGGTCTTCTATCAGGTCACCGTTGCCGCATTTAAAGATATCGTCCATCGAAGCGAAGGCCATGCCGCCGCCGTAACGCGCGTGGCCTGAGTAAATGACCACGTCGATGGTCGGGTCTTCGAGAGCTTTTTTGAAGATGCCCTTCGGGTTCTGGTTGATCTGCGTGATCATGCCGATCTCGATCAACACAGGTTTGCCCCGGTAATACAGGCGCTTGCCGTTCAGCGTTTCGAAGGCCGGAAACGAGCCCATGATCGTGTCGCGGGGGTGATCCCAGCCCCAGAAGACCGCTATTCTCAGCTTGCCGTCGGCAAACATTGCATCGTAGTTTGGCTGCCCTTTTGGAATAACGTCTTTAACGCCCCGTTCGACGGAACGGCGCACCGCTGCCCCATTGAGCATAACTGCAACCAGGGTGAGGCAGAAAAAACCTGTCAGAGCGTAAATTATTCTTTTGCGCATACAGACAAGAAATCGGCAGAGGATAAGATTTTATTTAGGGTCTGAATTCAGCGAAAGCTTTTTTGAATTCTTCGATGCCGCCGAGTTTTTCGATCAGAAGGCCCATGCGCTGATGCGGTTTGGCTTTGGTCTTGTAAAAGGCAACCAGTCTGGCGATCATTTCGAGAGCCTGATTGTCGTCGAGCTCCGAAGCCAGCTCGGTTGACAGTCTCGGCAGGGCGCCGCCATTCCCGCCGACAAGAAGTTTCCAGCCTTTGCTGAAGCCGACCAGACCGATGTCTTTGATGCAGGTCTCAGCACATTGGTTGGCGCAGCCGCTGACACCCATTTTCATTTTGCCGGGCATTTCCATGCCGTGATAGAGTTTATCGAGCTGCATTCCCATACCAAGGCTATCTTTGATGCCTCGCTTGCAGAATGCTGTGCCGGGGCAGGCCTTGATGCTGCGCACACACAGGCCGGTAGCCGCGCCTTTATCCATGCCGAGGTCGGCCCAGACATTTTCGACATCATTTTCTTTCAGACCGACAAGGGCAATTCTCTGTGCGCTGGTAATTTTAAGAGCGGCGGCCTGATATTTCTCTGCCGCATCGGCAAGTTTTCGAAGAATTTCAGGTGTGACAACACCGCAGGGGGTGTGGGGGGCGACCGCATAGGTCTGCTTATCGCGCTGGATTATGGCACCGAATTCGCCGTCTTTGATCATGGTGTGACTCCTTGAAGTTTTATTGTGAGATGTATTTGCCGTCGACGAGTTTCAATACCCCGGGGGCGGTATTGTCGCTTCTCAGATCATCGGGCAGATGTGTCTGGGTGAAGCCATCGTGGCACTGTATGCGGGTAAATCTGGTGATTGCAGCTGGCATACCGCTGAATGTGCATTCAGGGTGATTCGATGCCGGAAACCCGCCACCGGCCACTACTGCCTGACTTGTGGCCCGCTGTGTTGGCAGGCGGTCAAAAAGCAGTCTGGCAGATTTGCGTCTGAGCAATGGCCCGACTGTTTTTAGAATATTGCCATCTGACTCTGAAGTGCCGGCGAAGACACTGAGATTGCTGCAGGCATCGAGTGGTTTGAGCGCTTCTGAGAATTGAGAGTCGTTCTCAAGAGTTATAAACATTATTACCGGCCCGAAGACCTCTTCCTGGAACTGAGCAGACTGTTTCAACCAGGTCTTCAGATCCAGGTGCAGAGCTGTATAGGGGTAGACAAATGGATTTGGCTGGTAGAACTCTTTGCGCGTCAGTTTTCTGGCTCCCAGTCTGATAAAAGCTGAAACCTGTGTGTCGGCACTGTGGGCAACCAGATCTGACAGGAGTGGTCTGCAGCTGGTGGCATTGAATTCATCTACGATCGATCTGATCAGGCTTGAAGATTCCTTGTTCTCGACAATAAAAACCAGCCCTGGACGGGTACATGTCTGACCTTCATTCTGCAGAACCGCGTCGGTAAGCTTTCTGGCGATTTCGGTTTTCTGCCCGGCGACTGCGCCAGGCAGAACCACGACCGGATTCATGCCGGTCATGCTGATAAATGCCTGGTTGCCGGAATGGTCGGCGCTTTCCTTCAGTGACATTCCTGCTTTTCTGCTGCCGGTAAAGGCAAGGGCGCCAAGCATCGGGTGCGAAGCGAGTCGATAGCCAAGGTCAGCTGTGGTATGAAAGAAAAACTGAAAAAAGGCTCCGGGGAAGGCTTTCTCGGTGGCGGCTTCATGTATGAGTCGCGCAAGTTTGAGACTGGTGAGCGGGTAGACCGGGTTGCTTTTGGCAATCACTGAATTTCCGGCGGCAATAGCACAGGCAAAATCGCTGCCGCCGCAGGAGTTAAGGCTGAACGGGTTGCATGCCGGCCCCAAAATCACCACTGGCCCGTTAAGGGATACACGCATTGAACGGATATTGTTTCTTGAATCGATGGTTATGCCACGCCAGCTGCGATCTAAACAGAATCTTGCTGCATCGAGCAGCTGCTGCTGCATCAGAGACATTTCCTGCTCGAGCAGAAATGGTTTTACCGGCAAACCGGTTTCGGCATTGGCGGTCTGAGAGAGCTCTTCTGCATTCTGCCGAAGCTTTGCAGCCAGAGTCGTCAGAAATTCGGAGCGTTGTTCGAAGGTTATCGCTTCAATTTCTGTCCGTGAGTTTTCTTCAGCCTGCAGCATTTCATCAAGGTCAAGAAAGCTTGAGACCGGAAAGCTGTCGGGCAGAGTTTTCGCAGTAACCGGGTTGATTGCCCGGAAAGATGAGACAGGAAAGCTGGCTTCACGCCATTCGCCATTGACCAGAATCGGGTGATGAATCATTTCCTTCTCCTTGCAGCTGTCTGTAAATATAAAAGAGATTGTATCAGAAGATACAATCTCTTTAAACAGTTTTGCGCAGGAAGCTTAATCAGGCTGTATCCTGACCGTCTTTTTCTGCATCGTCATCGCCAGTTTCTTCGTTCTGACCTTCTTCGATCTTGAAACCACTGGTAACCAGCCGAAGTTCTTCGATAACCACGTGTAGTTCGCGGGTTACTTCTTCGATAGATTCGGGGCTGAGTTTTTTCTGGTCTATCTTTTCGCGCAAGCGGCTGCCGGTCATTACCAGTTTGTCGATAACTTCCCTGTCTTTTGCTACCATTTTACGCAAAGAATCAGACATGAGATTGAACGCTTCCTGCAGATCTTGAAGTTCGTCACCATGGCGCAGCTGGATCTGCTGAGTCAGGTCGCCGGAAGCTATGAACTTCGCCGTCTCTTCAAGCCGGTAGACCGGCCCCGCAATCTTGTGCGAGACAAATATTGATAATATGGCGATCGCAAGAATAAAGACGATGATCCAGCGCATCAGAATTGTATTGACCGAGTCGAAGATGTCTGAGAGCTTGTCGAGTGTCAGGTCAGGAGTGTTGGCGATGCGACTCCATGATGTGTGATAGATTATCCAGCCGACGCCAAAGGCGACCAGCAGCATGGTTGAGATAATGATGCCCATGTATCTCAGCTGAAGACCTGTTTTGATCAGATACGTACGTCTTCGATGCTTGTTCATGTTTACTCTCCGCTTTTATGAAAAGTGCAGATCACTCTGCCGCGTTCATCAAATTTATACTCGCCCTTCTCTGGGCAAAGTCTGATTTCGTTGAGAAAGCCTTTTTCCTTGAGGGTGTCGAGATCGACACGCTTACCGCGTTCGACGATGCTGCGGGTGTTGTTGGCGTCATGGTCTTCGATGGCGACCTGAATTTTCTGCCTGATTTCACGGCACGAAATGCCGTATATACCCGACTGCATGTTGAGAAACTGAGGAAAAAAGATAAAAATCGACAAGACAATGCCGACCATCAGAAAAACGATGGCATAAAGGGCGATATTACCCTGTCGCATACTGCGATTGTCGCTGCAAAGAAGGTTCTCAGACATCAAAAATCTTCCTGTCGTGCTAAGGTTAATAGTTTATCGGCAGAACTGCCGGTTTCAATCAGTTGGAATCTGCGGGCGCTTCCTGGCGCAGCTGCGCGAGTATGCGGGCAAACCTGTCTGGCATCGGGGCGATGAATTCGAGCTGTTTGCCGGTTACCGGGTGTTTAAGGGCAAGACGGTGGCTGTGCAGAAAATGTTCTGCTTTTTTTTCGAGGCGTTTGCCGCCGTAGGTGACGTCGCCAAGCAGCGGATGCCCGGTAAAAGCCATGTGCACTCGAATCTGGTGCGTACGGCCGGTCAGAATTTTTACTTTAACGAGAGTTGCACCCTTGAGATACTCGAGAACCTCAAAAATGCTTATGGCCATGCGGCCTTTTTCGGCAGAGGTTGCCTTCATGCGTTTGCGATGAATCTTGTCGCGTTCGATGGCCACCTCGATACGCCCTTTGCGGTTGACAATGTGCCCCTGAATGATTGCAAGATACTCTTTTTCGAGTTCATGCCCGGCAAAAGCCTCAGCCAGCTTGCGGTGCGCGTCGCGGGTCTTGGCAAGAATCATGACGCCACTGGTGTCTTTATCGAGGCGATGCACGACCCCTGGTCTGGTTGGCGCGCCGATCGGGCTGAGCTTTGTGTGACCGAGCAGAGCCGAGACGACGGTGGTTTTTTCTTTGCCGGCACCAGGGTGAACGACAAGACCGGCGGGTTTGTCAATGGCGATCATGTGCCGGTCTTCGAAAAGAATCGGAAAATCAAGAGTGGTTGCTTTGATTTCGGGTTCGACTTCTTCGGGGCGAAAGGCGATTTCGACATTCTCGCCGCCTTTAACCTTGAGACCTGGTTTAACCAGCTGGTTGCCCACTTTTATTTCGCCGGTTTTCAGCATTTCCTGGGCAAGGGTGCGCGAAATCTGGCCGAACTTTCTGTTGATTGCCAGATCTATACGTAGCCCGGCGTATTCGGGTTCGACGGCCCAGGTTTCAGTTTTGCTCATCTGCTTTGTCTCCGGTATCAGCTGGATATTTATAGCAGTATATTACCATAAGACCTGCCAATGTCATAAGAAAGATTGAGGCAAGCTGCCCGGGCGAGAGAAGCAGAGTGGTGAAAAAGCCGCCGCGGTCGTCGCCACGAATAAATTCCAGCAGAAATCGCCATGCTGAATAAACAAAAACATACAGGCCGGTAAGAACGCCTGAGTGTGTTTTTACCATGAAGGGCCGTCTGCGCAGGAGCAGCGTGATAAAAAATGCCAGCAGCAGAAGAAAACCACCCTCGTAGGCCTGCGTCGGGTGTCGATAACATCCGGGCGGATCGCTGTCGAGACGATAAATGCTGATAAGATCAGTCCTGGTTCCATAGCAGCAGCCGTTGATCAGGCAGCCAAAGCGGCCTATAGCGTGTCCGAAGGCCAGAGATGGCGTGACAGCGTCGAATAGAGTGCGCCAGGGCAGTGATTTTTTTATAAAATAGACAAGCAGACCGGCGGCGGCGGCAAAAAGCCCGCCATGGAACACCAGACCACCTTCGTGCAGGGCAATCAGGTCGCGAAAGCTGTTGAACTGCTGCGGAAACAGCGTGATATACATGATTCTTGCGCCTGCCAGACCGGCCAGTGCAATTATCAGCATAAAATCGACAAGATCAGGGCTTTTTACGCCTATTGCCCGACAGTTGGCTGAAAAGAGCCGGGTGCCAGCCAGAAAAGCGACCAGCATGAGAATGCCGTAGGTGTAGACGGGCATTTGAAGATCGGCGAGCAATTGCATCAGAAATCAACTCTGCTTCAAATCTACAGAGGTCTGGTCAGGCATGATTCTATGCCGGCGGGTTCGGTCAATAATTTTCCAGGCAACGAAGGAGAAGGCTATGGCGCCGAGGCCGATCAGCTGAGACAGCTTGAGACCAAACAGCACCGCCGGGTTTTCGGCGCGCCAGAATTCGATAAAAAATCTGAAAAAACCATAAAGAGCCATGCAGGCAAGAAACATTTCGCCATGATTGCGTCTGAAACGGCGCAAATACTGGATAATGATGAATATCGCCAGGCCTGAAGCCGACTCATACAGTTGAGTTGGATGATGCAGGCCAGGGCCGGCGTGTTCAAAATGAAAACCCCAGAAATAGCTGCAGGCAGTGCCGTAACAGCAGCCATTGAAAAAGCAGCCAAGCCGCGCCAGCATGATTCCGAGCGGCAGACCGAAGCCTATGCAGTCCATGACCGGCCAGAAAGGTATTTTTCGCGCCTTGAGGTAGAGAAGGTCGAAGATGAAACTGCTGATGACTGAACCATAGAAGGTCAGGCCGCCCTGTTCGAAGGCGAAAAAATCAGAAAAGGTGAGTTTTTCAGGGTTGTATTCGAGCAGAAACAGCAGTCGCGAGCCCATGATGCCGACGATCAGCTGAATGATCAGCATGTCGAAAATTGCTTCGCGGTTGAGGCCGGCGCGCCCCGCTTCGCGCAGAATGATAAAAGTGCCGGCTGTGTAGCCGGCAGCGATCAGCAGACCATAGGTATAGACGTTGAACCAGGGCGTTGAAAGCAGAATCGGATACATGCTTCAGGCTCAGGCCGCAGTGGGCGTCAGGCCTTCTGAACTGGTTTCCTCATCTTCGTCAGGGCTCAGAAAGAAGATGTCGACGAACAACATGAATACGCCAAGATCGATGGCGATATCGGCCACGTTGAACACCGGAAAATCAAAGCTGCCGAAGTGAAAGAGAAAGAAATCGACGACAAAGCCATAAACGATGCGATCATAGAGATTACCGACCGCTCCTCCGACAAGCAGTGCCAGGGCCCAGCGGGTCATGCGTTCTTCTTCGGGCAGTTTGAGGCTGTAATAGGCAATGATTATTATCATTGTCATTGCCATCAGAATCGGTGGCAGACGCCAGTCCGGGAACCAGCCGAAGGCAACGCCGGGGTTCTTTACATAGGTGAGGGTAAAGAAATTGTCGACGACGTTGACCGGGAGCAGGTGAGAATTGTTAACGACCAGTAGTTTGGTAACCCGGTCGACAACATAAAAAATAAGTGCATACAGAAGGACCGAGGGAGACCTGAGGTGGTAGCCCAGGTTTCTGATGACATACAGAGGGTAAATTGCCAGGGTATAGAGACCCGTTATCAGCCAGGTGGCTGTCCATACCAGTGCGTTGCTGATTAGTTTCATAATTTCCCTGAGAATAAGATAACGATGCGAAATCTTCAACCCTTTCGGCAGGTTTCCGGAATTCGTGAATGAAAACATGAAGTTTTTTTATTTAATTTTAGCAATCTGTTCTGCCGATAAACCAAGGGTATAAGTATAAGACATTGCGTCTGGAGGTCACAGATCAACTATGAAGTCTTACCGTCGCCTGCCTGATCACCCCTGGCTGATGCTGTTTCTGCTTGTGGCAGTAACCATGCTGACAGCCGGTTGTTCATCGAGTTCCTCAGATTCCGGCGGAAACGTTAACCCGCTTGGCGCCTATCAGACAACAAACGGAGCCGGTGGACTGGCTACCGATGGCGTCGTTCAGAATCCTGGCCAGATAACTACTCCGATTGTCACAGTTCCAACCGGTGGCAGTGGCGTCAATGGCCACGACAATGCGCCGCTGCTCGATAACATGCATCCGGGCTGGCAGCAGGCTTCATGTCTGAGTTGCCATAATGATACTACCCGTAACCCGGATCACAATTACACTGATGACAAGCAGTGCTATCTCTGCCATGGCACCAATGGTCTGCCCGGTTTTGGCGATACTATTCCGCCGATTATCAGCGGTGTAGTTGCCACTCCGCTTTCAACTTCGGTGACCATAACCTGGAAAAGTGACGAAGAATGCCTTAGTCGGCTTGTTCTCAAAACCGTTGGCGGCGATCGGCTCGAATTTCCCGTCAGTACTACCTACAAAACCAGTCATAAATATGAAATCAACGGTCTGCTGGCTTCGACCAGATACACCTATGAGCTGATCTGCACCGATAAGAGCAGTAACCGCACCACCACTGCAACTTTTGGCGTGCTCTCATTCACAACTCTTGAAGCAGTCACGACTCCCACAACCACTACCACCACTCCCACAACCCCGACGACCCCTGCAACAACCGTTTTCAACAGCATAGATGTTTCCAAGAGCGGCCCTTATAAAGCCAGTATCAATTTCTCACTCAAAGAACCCGCAAAATGCATTGTTTACATTTTTAGAGATGGCGAAAACAACCCGCTCGACGAAGAAGACCTCGGCACGGTTAACAGTTCTTACAGCAACAAACTGTTTTCTTTGACTGCCAACACGACCTATCAGGTTCGCATCTTTGCCACGGTGGTTTCAACCAATCTTGAAGAGAGAACTCCCCCTTACACTTTTACCACCGATGCACTCTGAACTTTGTTCCGGTTAACCGGAAATTCTGTGACAGTTGCGCCTCTCCCTGCGGAGAGGCGTTTTTCTTTTGCAGTCTGTCGTTTCGACAGGTTTCTTCTTGAAACTGGGTATTAAATCTGGTATAACCAGATTTTATGAAAACATTTCCAATTCTTTACATTTGGCGGTAACGCATGGGATGGTTTGACAAGCTTACCCGTCCCAGACGGGACACCCCCTCCGACCTCTGGAAAAAGTGCCCGGCCTGTAACGAAACTCTTTTGATCAAGGATCTGGCAAAGAACCTTTTTCTTTGCAGTAAGTGCGATCATCATCTTCGCATGCCCCTCTGGGATCGCATTGCCCTGCTTACCGACGACAATTCTTTTGTCGAGATCGACCATGACATGAAATCTGTCGATCCGCTGAATTTTGTCGATTCAAAGCCTTACCCCGAGCGCATGGCAGAGGCTATTAAAAAGACGGATGTCAATGAGGCGGTTGCCACCGGTCGGGCGACTTTGTCGGGCCGCAAGGTGTTCCTCGGGGTAATGAATTTTGACTTTATGGGTGGCAGCATGGGTTCGGTCGTTGGCGAAAAGTTGACGACGATTCTCGAGCTGGGTGCGCAGGAAAAAGCGCCTGTAATCATTGTTTCAGCAAGCGGTGGCGCCCGTATGCAGGAAGGTATTTTTTCGCTGATGCAGATGGCTAAAACTTCAGCTGCGATTAAACGGCTCAATCAGGTGGCGGTGCCTTTTATTTCCATCATGACTGACCCGACTACCGGTGGTGTCTCGGCAAGCTTCGCCAGCCTTGGTGATGTTAATATCGCTGAACCCGGTGCCTTGATCGGTTTTGCCGGCCCGAGGGTAATCGAGCAGACTATCAGGCAGAAGCTGCCCGAGGGATTTCAGCGTTCGAAGTTTCTACTCGAGCATGGCATGCTCGATTGCGTCATTCATCGTCGGGTAATGAAAAATACTGTTGCACGAATTCTGCGGCTTCTGGTAGCCTGACGGGGTACATATGGCAAAAGATTTTGAATTCGAAAAATCAATTATCGAGCTTGAAGCCCGTATAAAAGAGCTGCAGGCCATTTCTGAAACCGGCAAAGTCGACCTTTCGCGCGAGATCAGAGCAATTACCGAAAAGGTCGATGCCCTCAAGAATGATGTTTATGGTAATCTTGAGCCCTGGCAGATCACTCAGGTGGCCCGCCACATCAATCGCCCGTCAACTCTTGATCTGATCAAACATCTGTGCGGTGAAGAATTTGTCGAACTGCATGGCGACCGTCTGTTCGGTGATGACCCGGCAATTGTTTCCGGTATCGGCCGGATTGGCGACCAGCGGGTTATGATCATCGGGCACCAGAAGGGGCACGACACCGAAGAAAATATTTACCGCAATTTTGGTATGCCGCACCCCGAAGGCTATCGCAAGGCCCTGCGTATGATGCGCACTGCTGAGCGCTTTGGTCTGCCGATTATCGCCTTTATTGATACTCCCGGCGCTTTCCCTGGTATTGGCGCCGAAGAGCGTGGCCAGAGCGATGCAATTGCGCGCAATCTCGCCGAAATGTCCGGAATCAGGGTTCCGATTCTTTGCTTTGTCACAGGCGAGGGTGGCAGCGGCGGTGCTCTGGCAATTGGCGTCGGTGACCGCGTGTTCATGTTTGAGTTTTCAGTTTATTCAGTAATTTCAGCCGAAGGCTGTGCCGCCATCCTCTGGAACGATCCGGCTAAAACGAAAGAAGCGGCGACCGCGCTCAAGCTTCGTGCCTCCAACCTGCTTGAAGCAGGGATCATCGACGGCATACTTCCTGAGCCAATTGGCGGTGCACATCGTAATCATCAGATGGCTGCCGATGAAATTAAAAAGCAGATCGAAAAACATCTACCTTCATTATTGGCGATGAACGCCGATAAGTTATTGGACGAACGCTACAAAAAGTTTCGCGGCATGGGAAGATTCACCCGCGAAGAGGAGCTGGAGCATGCCTAAGAGCAAGCCAAAAGCAGGCGAAGTGACTGACAAGGCTGATAAGCCGGTTGAAACCCGGAAAAAGCCCGTGCATGAAGAGATCAAGGTCGCTTCGCCTTATCGCAAACGAAGTGATGAAGATGTTGTCGATCATCAGGACGAACGCGAAAAGCGCAAGGAAGAGTCGATTTTTGACGACTCGGTGAAGCTCTATCTGCAGCAGCTCACCAAGCTCAGCCTGGCAACCCATGACCAGGAAAAGGAGTTCGCCCGGCGTATTCTTGAGGGTGACCCGGAGGCCCGCGAGGCTCTGATTACTGCAAATCTCAGGCTGGTAGTCAGTATCGCCAAAAAATACACCAACCGTGGCCTGCTCTTTCTTGACCTGATTCAGGAAGGTAACCTTGGTTTGCTGCGTTCGATAGAAAAATTCGATTATACGATGGGTTACAAGTTTTCGACCTATTCGACCTGGTGGATACGGCAGGCGATAACCCGCGCTCTGGCTGAACAGTCGAGGGTTATCCGCATTCCGGTTCATATTATGGAAATCGTCAACAAGGTTCGCAAGCAGATTCGCATGTTCGTCCAGGAAAAGGGTCGCGAGCCCAGCATGGAAGAGCTGTCTGCCCGTGTCGACCTGCCTGTTGACCGCATCGAAGAAGTGGTTCGCCTGACTCAGGAACCGGTTTCGCTTGAAATCTCGGTTGGCAATAAAGAAGATACTTCTCTCGAAAACTATATTTCGAATGACGATGCCGTCAGCCCCGAAGAGGCTGTTATTGACTCACTGCTGCGCGATCAGATCGGTCGCGTTCTCGAGACTCTCTCAGATCGTGAACAGATTGTCATCAAGCTGCGTTTTGGGCTTGACGACGGCACGCCGCGCTCGCTTGAAGAAATCGGCAGAATTCTCGGGGTAACCCGCGAGCGGGTGCGTCAGGTCGAAGAGAAAGCTCTGAAAAAGCTGCGCGCTAACTCGACGCCGAAGCTGAAAGAATATTATCACCGCTGATACTTGTTATTGTAAACAGAAAACGGGCTGTCCTGCATGACAGCCCGTTTTTTTGTTGCCGTTTTAATCCCAGATTTTGAACAGATCGTCGGTGCCTGGCGGTGGCGGCTCAAGCTCTGTTGGCTGAGTTTTCACCGGGGTGCCATCAGAGTTTTCTTCGAGGTTTTCGCTTTCTGAAGCCGGCTCTGAAAGAGTGCTGATTTCGCCGGAGTCGAACTGGGCCAACCTTTCGAGCTCTGCGAGCGGGTCGTCAGACTCAAGTATTGCTGGAGCAGCGGCTGCCGTGGTGCCCTGAGTTTCTGACAGCTGACTGCCGACCGGTCTGAACAGTTCTTTGATGCCGGTGCCAAAAGGCTTTTTGCTGCCGGTTTCAATGAAACCGCGCAGAACCTTGATACTGCCATCAGATGGAAACAGCGCGGCAAAAGATACAAAATAGTCGTTCAAAAGTCTGAATTCTTCGTCAGAAAGCTTCTTTATTGCCCGGTTGAGTCTGGTCGTCAGGTCAGCATCTCTTTGTGGGTCGAGGTTGAGAGCTTTCAGCAGTGTCTGATGAAAAGACCGTCTCAGATCTGGAGAGAGGCGATTGATCAGCTCGGGGCAGAACTGCACGAGAGGCAGTGTTGCCCAGATCTCTGGTCTGGCCTGTTTCAGAACCACGGAGAATTTGCCATTACCGAACTGGCGTGCCAGGGTGTAAATACCCTGAACCTCGTCGAGCAGTACGTAGAATTTGCGATGAATTGCCCACAATTTTTCTTCAGGTCTTGCCGAGGCAGGTGATGAGGGTGGCATGAACGAAAACGGCAGGGATGTCTTGCTGATCAGCATTTCGTCGGAACTTAACGAAGACAGGGCTCTGGCTTCATTGTTCAGCAGCCAGAGCTTGAATGGCGAAGTGATGTTGTTCGCCTGGGTCTGAGCATGAATCGGCCCTGCAACAAGAAGTGAAAGCAGCAGAAAAATCTTTTTCATCTTTTACTCCTGCATTCCGGTCATTTTCAGGCTGTGACTGACCTGTTTTTCGAAGTCCCAGAGGTTGCGGGTGACAGCGAACTCTTTATTGATGAAAGTAAATTTGTAGGCGGTCTGCCAGTCGGCCTGATGTACGACACCCTCAAAGAGGTTGAACAACATCCGGCCCTTGAGACTGAAGGCCTTCTGCCGCAAGCGGTCATCAGGCAGTTTCATGGTTGCCGCAAAAAGAATTTCTGCCAACCCCTTTTCATTGTCGACAGACTTCAAAAGCAGGTTCCAGGCTGCCGGCACCGGTTTTCCACCGATGTTCAGGTCTTTTTTGATCTGACGTTTTTCTGATACTTTCCAGTCGCCGGCTGGCAGTGGCATAAAGAAGGGGATTGTCTGCCCTGATTCGCCAGGAGCGCCTTTAATCTCGCCGTTCTCTCTAAGATAACGCCTGTAGGTTGAGTTTTTGTCACCAATGTCAACGATGAAAGCTCCGTCCTGAAAGTCAATTGCCTTGATGGTGAATTCAACTGTAGAGGCAGGTTGACTGGCTGACGGGCTGGAGGTAAAAGTCTGAATTTTGCCGGAACTCTGCTGGGTATACTGGTAAGAATAGGTATAACCCTTCCGAAAGGCATATCTGATCTCAGCTGCGCTCAAAGTTTCGCAGCAGAGGAGAAGAGCGAGCAGCAGAATAATTCTAGGGGTTGCTTTCATCCTTTTCTCCCTGAAGAGTTTCGTTGAGATCGTTTTCTGGAGCACTCTCTAAGATGTTTTCCGGAATATTTTCCACGAGACCCGGAAGTACTGCCTGTTCCGGAGCATCCCCATGGTTTGCAGGTGTTTCGATCTGCTCTGGTGCGACCTCGCGGTTTTGCGCGCCGTGCGGCTGCCTTTCATTTTGACGTCTACCAGATTTAACGGGTCTTTCCATGACCGGCTCGATCTTGAAAGTTTCAATATCGAAACTGTTGGCTGGCTTGAGAATAAGCTTGCGGCGAAGCTGATTTTCGATTTCTCTGATGCCGTTGTTGTCTTTTCCACGCAGGTGGTCAATAACCATACGGTGTGCGTTGAGAATAATCTTGTCGGTCTGATAACGTTTTGTTTCGTCGATCAACCCGGCTCGGATCTGGTTGGCAACGGTGGCTACCGACAGGGTTTTGCCGGCTCCCTGGCAGCAGGGGCAGGGGGCTTTACGAATTTCATCGAGACTTGCTGAGGTACGCCGTCTCGTCATCTGCACCAGGCCAAGTTCAGAAAAATCAAGGATATTTGGCTTGTTTCGGTCGCCTTTGAAGCCTTCACGCAGGGTTTTTAACACCTGAGCCCTGTGCGAAGGAGCTTCCATATCGATAAAGTCGATAATGATCATACCAGCCAGGTTGCGCAGCCTGATCTGCCTGGCAATTTCGCGGGCGGCTTCAAGATTGACCTTGAATACCGTTTCTTCGAGGTCAGAACCGCCAGAAAAGCGACCGCTGTTAACGTCGATGCAATACATGGCTTCGGTCTTGTCGATGAAGATGTAACTGCCCGAATCAAGCCAGATCTTGCGAGACAGTGCCCGCTCGATTTCTTTTTCGATGCCGAACTTTTCAAAAATCGGCGTTTTATCTTTGTAGAGCTCGAGCGAGGCCCGCTGCAGAGGTGAAAGAAACTCACAGTCTTCGATAATGGTCTTGTAGGCTTCTTCTGAATCGATTATCATTTCTTCGATATCGTCGGTGAAGAAGTCTCTTGCCACCTTCATGGGCAGAGGAATATCACGATGCAGCATCGTGCGTGGCGGTGATTTGCCTATTTTGCTCTCGACTTTACGCCACATTTTAATCAACAGATCGAGATCGGCTTTGAGTACACTCTCTTCAAGACCTTCAGAGGCGGTTCTGAAGACAACGCCACCGCCTTTGGGGGCAATGCGTTTGCCAATAGCACGCAGACGATCCCTTTCGCGGTCCTGATTTATTTTTCGTGAAACCCCGATGTGATCGACCTTGGGCATGAAAACCAGATAGCGCCCGGGGAAAGAGATGGTCATGGTCGAACGCGGGCCTTTGGTAGGGGTTGGTTCTTTCAGTATCTGCAGAATCACTTCCTGGCCGACTTTGAGCTGGTCCTGGATCGGGCTGCGGAAGATGTCTTTGAGATCTTCGTCGTCACTGCTTTCAACTCCGGTAAGGGTCAGGTAGGCGTCTTTGTGAATGCCGATATCGACAAACGCACTCTGGGTGCCGGCTACAACATTGGCAACGCGGCCTTTGTAAATGCAGCCGACGATTTTTTCGCTGTCCTGAATTTCGTATAACAGTTCGACGAGTTTGCCATTTTCAATGATTGCGGCCCGTGATTCATAGGGGCCGATATTTACGAGAATTTTTCTGTTCAATTCGCTGGAATCTCCTGTTTCTGTTGCAATTCGCTGAGTGATACCCTCTCTATCAGCCTGAGACAATCTTTTCTGGTGTCGAGAAAGCCGGCTAAGGCCGTGACAATTTTCGAAACCGACGGCACATCGGCCTGCCCCTGAATAAAATCAGCCTCAAGGATCAGGCTGTCATTTTTTGCGATGCTGGCGCCAAGGACTGCACTTTTGATCATGTAGGTCCGGGTTTTTCCCTTGCTTTCGGCAGAAAATGCGGTTTCAGGATTCAGCAACCACTGCTGAGCTGTTTCTGCAACTTCTGCGCTGGTGAAGGAAAAGCGGTAATGCAGTTTTTCGCCAAAATTGCCGCTTCGCGCTTCTACATAAGGATTGGTGATTGAAATTACCCGCATGCCGCTTGGGAGTTCGCGATTCAGGGATACCTGGAGCGTCTGGGAATCAACTGCTTCAGTTAACGTCAGAACAAAATATTCGCAATAGCTTGCGTGTCCAAGGGGCAAAGGCGGGCCGAAGCTGATTTTTGGTCTGACATGGCAGCCCTGAGTTACGGCATAGGGTAGCTGCAGGCGCCTGAGAGCTTTGCAGATAACATCGATGGTGTCAAGATGGGCGATGTAGCGGGCCTGGCAGGTTTTGCTGTATTCGACTCTGACTTTCACTTCGGGGCGGCTCTGGTTTGTTTCGCTGTTCATGCCTGTTCTCCTGCTGCCTGTTCCGCGAGTCGGTATTCATTTTCGAGATAGGCGCGGGGTACCTGGAAGTCGATGAAATCCCAGGGAAGTTGCTCTTCTAGAGGACGGGCCCGCAGATAATTCTCTGCCATAATTCCGGTATCGGCGAACGCCTTTTCCCATTTTTCTTTTGAGAAAAATTCATGCCAGCCGTCGAATTTGCAGCCATTTCTGAAGGCGCTTTCAATAAGTTCGCCAACCCTTTCGTCACCACGCGATAGTACGGATTCGAGCAGACAGAGAAATTCTTCGCGCCACGAGACGCGGCTGCTGCCCCTTTCTAGGCCGCGGCAGACAATCTGGCGCTTGCGCCTGAGCTCACTCATGCTTGCCTGTTCAGACCATTGAAACGGTGTGAATGGCTTGGGCACAAAGCCTGAAAGGCTGATCGATATCTGTTTGCGTGGTTTGGTGGTTTTGCCGATCGCTTCAAGTCTTTTAACCAGATCGACGATTCCATGAATGTCTTCGTCTGTTTCGAAAGGCAGTCCCATCATGAAATAGAGTTTAACGGTGCGGTAATCTGAGCCGCCCGTGGCTTTCATGACGCTGATGATGTCTTCTTCTGTGACGTTTTTGTTGATGACATTTCGCAGCCTCTGGGTACCGGCTTCAGGGGCGAAAGTAAGGCCACCTTTGCGAATGTGTGGGGTGGCATCGAGCAATGCGATGGTATTGTCGTTCATGCGCATCGATGGTATCGAAACGCTCTGTTCGGGGTAGAGCTTGGCCTTGTCGAGGCTGCGTATAAGATCTTCAAGACGGTTGTAGTCAGATGTTGACAGCGAAAGCAGACCGAGTGATTCTTCGCCGGTGCTCTGCAGCAGATCGCCAGCATATTTAACGAGATCCTCAACCGGTCGCTCGCGCTTGGGGCGGTAAAAAAAGCCGGCATTGCAGAACCGGCAGCCCTTCATGCAGCCTCTGAAGATTTCGAGAGGTGCACGGTTATGAATCGCCTGAACATTTGGAACTACTGGTTTGAGAGGTGGCTGGCTCTGGGAAAATCCTTTGAATACGCGGCGTTTGACACGGCCAGGGAATTCCGGCACCCAGAGACCCTCAACCTTTGTCAGTGCCTGCCTGGTTTCAGAGCGACTGGCGCCAGCCCTTTTCGATGCTATCAGGCTGTCGCATATTTCAATGATTGCTTCTTCGCCGTCACCGATCAGAACCGCATCCATAAACTTAGCTACTGGCAGCGGGTTTGACGCTGACGGGCCGCCGGCAATAACTATCGGGCCGTCATTTCTGTTTTTCCAGGCCAGTGGTAAACCGGCGAGATCAAGAATGTTGAGAACATTGGTAAAAGTCATCTCGTATGGCAGGGTAACGAAAATAACGTCAAAATCTTTGAGCGGCATGCCTGATTCAAGGCCATAAAGTGGCAGACCACGCCGGCGCAGCAGACTTTCGAAGTCTGGCCATGGCGAAAAAGCCCTTTCCGCAACGATATCAGGGCGTTGGTTCAGAGATTCATAAAAAATTTTCAGAGCAAGATTGGACATGCCCAGTTCATAAAGATCAGGAAAAACCAGACAAGTGCGCAGTGCCGGCGACTCTTTCGCTGCCGCCTGATTGACTTCGCCGCCAAGATAGCGGGCTGGTTTTTCGATTTCGAGGAGTTCCCAGTGTGAGAGAGCTTCAATTACATTTTTCATTTTTTTGCTTTAGGGGTGTTTTGTTTGTTGAGAGTAAATACAAGGTCCAGGTCGCGGCCGGCGAATTCGGTGTCCGGCAAAACGGCCGCAGGAGTGACTCCAAGGATCGAAGCGATTTCGTTCTGTAGATCGTCGAGAAGGCGCCCGGCTTCGTCGCTGGTCATGTTCAGGCGGTTGCCGAGAATTGCAAGGCGCACTTTTTCGCCAGCCGGAAGTTTCTTTCTTGGAGATTCGGGGTTGCGCAGCAGTCTCAAATTTATTTTTCCAGAAGTTTGGCTTCGGCCTGTTTGGCCTTGCGTGCCGCATAAGTGTTGGTCGGGTCGATCGACAGGGCGGCGTTGTATGAGGCAAGTGCCGAGGCGAACTCGTTGCGGACAACATAGATATCGCCAAGGTTGATAAATGCATCGACATGGTTGGGCATGAGTTCGGTAGTACGCTTATAGTTGAGAATTGCATGGTCGAGCAGTCCGCGGCGGTGATAGGCTACGCCGAGCTGATAATGCACCTTGCCGTTCTTGTCGTCAATGCGGGCGGCAGCTTCAAATTCTTTGAGAGAGGCGTCGAGCTGTCCTTCGAGCAGATACAGTTCACCCAGTGCGATCAGAACTCTGACATCGCCCTTATCTTTGCTCTGATAGGCACGGAAATGGCGGATAGCCTCTTTGTTCTGGCCCTTTTTCTGGGCGATGGTGCCAAGCGCATATCTGGCTTTGAGATGAAAAGGTTCATACTTTGTGCAGATGTTGAATAGTTCGATTGCATCTGTTTCGCGATTCATGTCGAGCATGAAAATCGCGAGATTATAATAGGTTTCTGCGTATGACGGCGCAAGTTCGAGAGCGCGCCGCCAGCATCTGACTGCCTCATCGATGCGCCCTTTCTTGTAGTAGGCAAGACCCAGGTTGTGGTGGGCGTCGACGAAAAGCGGTTCCATTTTGATGGTTCTCAGAAGGTGCTTTTCGGCGGTGTCGATTTTGCCATACTGCCCGGCAAGAGTACCATACATATACTCGTCGAGAACCTTCTCTGAAACACCGTTTTTAAACTTTCCGGTGACGTTTTTAGTCTTTGGCAGAAGCTCTGAAACGGGAATAGTTCTGACCGATTCTGAAAGCTTAACGGATTTTTTACTTTTGCGTTCTTTTTTCTGGCAGCCTGTCTGCAGGCCGACTACAGCGATGACAAGCAATAGGCAGACAAACAGCCTGGTCTTGCGGTTCTTCAATTTGGTGCTCCTGGTTCGATTTGTGCACTGACCCGCTTATTCTAACACAGTGTCAGGCGCTTGCCAAGGCACAGCAGTTGTCTGCTTTTCACGGTTGATTACAACGATCCGATGGTTGCCTGAATCAAGAAGAAAAATCCGGTCTTCGCTGACACCTATATCGCATGGGCGTCGCAGAATTGAACCATCTGAAGCCTTGTCTACGCAGGCAATGCGCAGTCCTTTCGGGGTGTATAATCCCATTTCGCCGGTGGTGTCGTCGCATACCAGAATCAGACCATCAGGATCTACGGCAACTCCGGTCGGAGTCTTGAGATGATCGCGCATTTCGCCAATATATGAACCCAGGCGGTCAAAAATCACAATGCGTCCCTTGCCACGGTCGGCGACGAATATCTCACCGCTGGTGTTGACATCTACCTGAGTCGGATCTTTCAATTGCAGAGTGCTGAAACCAAAACCGCCAATTTCAAACAGGCGGTCACCGCTTGTAGAAATCTTTATCACCCGGTCGGCACGCCCGTCGACCAGCCAGATATTGTTTTCCGGGTCGATTTTCAGGCCTCTTGGCCGATCGAGTCGGTTACGGCGGTCGCTGTCTTTCGGAAAAAGGTTGCCGCGGTAGCTTTTATAGGCGTCAAAAATGCAGACTCTGCGGTTATTCTGGTCTGAAACATAAAAGTTTGAAAAACCACCCGCAGCCACGTCATATGGGTCGTCAAGGCTGTCTTCACGTTCTTCGCTGCGGTCACCGAATGACAGGCCGAACCCGCCGTGCACCGCGATCTGACGACCATCTGGCGCCAGACGCACGATGCGGTCGTTGCCGGTATCGGCAATCAGAATTTCTTTGCGGCTCTGGTCATAGTCCAGGCCTTGAGGGGCGTTGAACTGCCTTTCGCCGTTTCCTCTGGTGCCAATTTCTGAGACAGCATCAAGCTTTAAATTAAAGAGCTCTACTGTGCCATTTCTGCCCGTCACCCGACCGGAGGGCAGGTTGATTTTCCAGGTTCCTGCCTGCATGTTTGCCGGCCCCCAGAGGCGATCGATCTGCTTTCTGCCCGGGACGCTGGAAATAATTGCCACCATGCCGGCCTCAGGCAGATTGATCTTGAATTCAGCACTATCCGAGGCTATGTTTAACTTGACCCACATGCGGTTTGGGGCTGATTGTGCGTTTGTCTGCAGGCCAGCGCAAAAAATGAACGCGCCTGCAAAAGCCAGAAGTCTACATCGCCAGTTATTCATCGCTGCGCACCTTTTTAAAAATTTCATGCAGTCGGTTGACCGCAGTTAAATTGCGTGGCCCTGGTCTGACAAACAGATCCTGATCGAGCGCATAAAGACGGTTCTGCTTTATGGCCCGCAACGTGTTCCAGCCCGGGCGCTTTCTGATGCTGTCAAGGCTCGTGATCGGGTAAGAAAGCAGTATTACCTCAGGATCTTCGTTGATCAGTGTTTCTGAATTCACTACCGGGTAATCACCCTGGTTGGCAAAAATGTTTCTACCCCCTGCCTGACGTATAAGTTCACCGATAAAACTGCTGTCACCGGCAGCCTGCGTTGGGGTATCCCAGATTTCAAAATATACTGAAACCGGCTTTTCAGAAAGATCAGGTGCTATTTTTCCGAGTTGAGCGTCCCAGTCGTCGGAAAAATTTCTTCCAGCCTGCGGGTTGCCGAGCATATCTGCAACTTTCATTGCCGCTTCTTTAACCTGTTGCAGGCTCGTTGTCGGCATGTTGACATATTTCAGTCCGAGCTGCTGAAAGAGTGGTGCATAGCGCTGGTGCATACCGTTGGTGTCAAGCAGCAGAGTTGGCCTGAGCGAAACTATCTTTTCGATATTCAGTTCCATGTTGCCGATGGACGGTTTCTGCTGCGATTCCGGCGGAAAATTGCAATAATCTGAGCGGCCGATCAGACAGTCTTCCAGACCAAGCGCGTAGATCATCTCGGTTTGCGAAGGAACCAGAGAAATAACTCTTATTTCAGAGGTATTCCCTGGAGTGAGAAAAAAAACTGCAAGAAAAATCAGCAATGCTGTTGTTAATCGTGGATTCATTGGCTTTTCCTGTCTCTTCGCCGCTTTTCATAGAACTGGTGCCTGAAGCGGTTGTGTTCGTTGATTGTTTTTGAGAACCGGTGACCGCGGTTTCCGTCAGACACGAAGAATAGATAGTCGGTTTCGGCTGGCGCAGCCACCGCCTGCAGGGCCGAAGTTCCGAAATTGGCAATCGGAGTGGGGGGAAGGCCCGGGTAAAGGTAGGTGTTGAAAGGTGAGTCGACTTTGAGGTCTTCAAATAACAATCTGGTTTTATGTGAACCCAGTGCATACAGTACGGTTGCACATGATTCAAGTTTCATCTGGCGCGTCAGGCGATTGTAGAAAACCGAGGCAATCAGATTCCGTTCAGTTGGAAGCGCAGCTTCTTCTTCAACAATTGAAGCTAAAATGCAGCCCTGATATCTGGTCAGTCCGCCTGGGAGTGGCTGAGTAAAAATCCGATCTATCTGGTGCTTCATCAGTCGCAGCATGCGCTCGGCAACTTTGGGAGCGGGAGTGGGGCGGCTGAAAAAGTATGTATCGGGGAACAGAAGTCCCTCGGCGGCTGGTATTAAATCCCAGTCTGAGAATACACGCCCGAGAAGACCTGGGTCTGAAGCGGCTTCAATGAAGGGGGCGGCATCACAGATTCCGGCCTCTTCAAGTATGGCAGCAACTTTTTTTACGGTCAGACCTTCGGGAATTGTTACTGCAACAGTCTGAAGGCTGCCGCGTAGTAGTTTAAAAATTACCTCACCAATAGTTTCCTGTCCGGTGAAGTTGTAGTGTCCGGGTTTCAGTCGCTGATCTACCGCAAGGAACCTTATATAAAGACGAAAGAGCAGGGCACTGCGGATTTTGTTCTGCTGTTTCAGCAGAGCGGCAATCTGTCTTGTGTTGGCGCCGGGTTCAATGAAAAGCTCGCCGGCACTGCCAGATTCAACCGGCAGTGACATCTCTTCGAACCAGACAAACGAGCCATAAACGAAACCAGAAAGACCCAGAAAAACAAAAAACACCACGAGAATCAGGAGTTTCAGGATTTTCACGGTGTTTCTCGGGAAAGCTATTCAGGTTTTTTCTTGAAATTAAGGATTGTGTTTCGGCTGTTGTCGAGCACGTAGATTTCTTCTGCGGATTTGGCAATCACACCGGTCGGGTAAAGGAAACTGCCTGGCTGATTACCGAAGTCGCCAATTTTTGAGATGAATTTTCCGGTGGCAGAAAGGATTACAACAGGCACTTCACCAAGGTCGAGCACATAAAGATTGCCATCTTTGTCGATGTGCATTCCGGATGGACCTTTCATTTCTTCGTATTCGCCCTTATCTTTGAATTCAGCGACAAAGTGCCCTTCCATGTTCATTTTTACGATACGTTTGCCACCAAAATCAGATACGAAGATATGGTTGTCGCTTATAAGTATTGAAGTTGGAAAAACAAGGGCAGCTTTACCGGAGCCACCGATGGTTGCAAGATAATTCCCGTTAGCGTCGTATTTGTAAATCTCCGGGATTTTCGACATGATGACGTAGGCGTCGCCCCCGCGGTCGATTGCGACATCCATCGGGTATTTCATTTTGCTGGTAACTTTCAGGTTTGGGGTTCCGTTTGAGTCAAATCTCACAATTTTGTTGCCGCGTTGATCGCACGCCCAGATGTCACCGGTAAGAAAGTTTACGCCTATGCCCGCAAGGCTCTGCATTTTGTAGCCTTCGCGGCCTGATTCACCCGCGGCCATGACTGAATTGCCATCAGTTGTAAGAATCTGAATTCTTGTGTTGCCGGCATCGGCAATAACCAGATTGCCTTCCTTGGTTATATCGAGGTCAGTTGCGCTCAAAAACTCGCCGCGGTTAGACCCGGATTTGCCAAATTCCTTGTCATATTGGAATTTGTTCGGGACACAACCTGTGGCAAACGCCACAACTGTCAGAAATAATAATGCTGTTTTCTTGTTAAACATAGAAACCCCAAAGTATCCTTGTTTGTAACTTTCAGTATAATAATCGAAAAAGAAATGTTTTGCAAAATATTTCTCAGATGGTATAATCCTAGTAGATGATTATAAAAAAGAAAACTAAAGGGTTTACGTTGATCGAGCTGATGATTGTAATCGCTATCATCGGCATTCTTGCAGCGATTGCGCTTCCGCATTTTCGCAGAGTTCGCGACCGGGCCAGAGAGAGCAAGTGTTTTGAGTACTCTTCTCTTCTGAGCAGAACCGCTGAGCTTTATAACATCGAAAAGCGTCAGTATCCGGAGAGCGTTGCCGACCTTGCTCCATTTCTCGGCAACTCGCGACTTCCGGTATGCCCTTCTCTAGGCAAATACGAATGGGTCAAAGGAACCGAAGAAGGCCTTCCCAATGGCAAAAAGGTTCTTTGTACCGTTCATGGCTGTGCAAGCGCTACCTGGGGTGGCTGAAAAGAAAAATTCGTTAAACAAAAAACGAGCGGTGGGCCAGATCTGGCTTCACAGCTCGTTTTGTTTTATTCAGATCAGTTCTGAATGAGGCTTTCGAGCCTGGTAAGAGGAACTGAAAGATCGATGTGCCCCTCATCACTAGCAGGTTCACTGCCATTGATGAGAAATTTTACTTTTGCTTTCTGGTCGAGTTCGGTGAGCGAATTGACAAGTGAATAGATTGCCAGAGTCTGCTCTGCTGCTCCAAGTTTGTTTAGAGCTGTGAATTCACGGCTCAGGTCGACGATGAAGGTTCCGGCGTCGAAAAAGATTCCGCGTAAGCCGGTGCCTTTGGGGAAAAGTTGATAGAGACTACCGGTAATTGGTCCTTCAAGAAGCGTTTCGACTATCTGTCTGGCCTGAGCAATGAGCATGGTGCGCTTTCTGACCCGGCGAAGTTCGGAGGCCAGCATGTCTGATCCCTTCATTCCAAAGAATATGCGCAGGTCCTGTGCTTCTTCCTGAGGTATGAACTCGTTGGCCGCGGCCATGTCATCACTTATTGCCGAGACACCAGTATTTGCTGTTGCTGCAGTCGAGGTTTCCTTGTCAGAAGTCAGTTCAGGGAGGATCTTTCTGACGAAAAGAAAATACCCCGAAAGAATAAGTCCGATGATTATCAGACCCATCAAAACAAAGAGAATACGTTCCTGATTATGACGCGAAGGCTTTTTTACAGCCATTTTAATACTTTCTCCTGTTCTTTACTGCTTGATTACGATACCGTTGAAGAAATCAACGACGGCGTTAGCGATAGAATTTGCAAGCGCCTGACGGTATTTGTCGCTGATCAGATTTTTGCCTTCGGTTTTTTCTGAAAGCATGCCCACTTCGACCATTACTGCCGGGTTCATTATGAACTTGAGCGGGAGCATCGGCATGGCTTTGACTCCACGACTTTCAACCCGCATGTGCTGAACCATTCGTTCATTAACTTTTCTGGCGAGAAAAAGTGCCAGATCAAATCTGGTGTTGCGTGCCCATTCAGTGAAAGCGGCATCTGGTGCGGCTCCCTGTGCGTTTGAATTAACGTGATAGCCGGCTGGACTGAAATAATAACAGGCAATGCCGGCTTTTGAAGGATCATTTGCGCCACCGGTATGGATCGAAATGTAAAGATCGCCACCATTGCGGTTTGCAAAGCTGACCCGCTGAGAGTGAGGCATTTCAATGTCTGAGGTCCGCGTTAGAACCGCTTTGAAGCCAAATGTTTCAAGGCGGTTCTTCAGATGCTGGGCTACGAGCAGATTGATTTCTTTTTCTTCTGGTCTGCCGTCTGTGACAAATCCGCTGTCAGAGCCTCCGTGGCCCGGATCGATAACGATAGTTCGGCCAGAAAATGATTGATCCAAGAGTTTTGCTGCTTCAACCTCGATATTGATTTCCGGGGCAACTTCAACTTTGGGCGGCTCCGGAGCTTTAACACTAGCAGTTGCGGCAGTCGCCGGTGGCGGTTGGACAGTTGGCGTTGCAATCTGGGCGGTGGCAGTTGCAACCTGCAGCAGAGCAGCCGGAGTCGGAAGACTTACAATCATGCGAAAAGGCGATGTCACAGTTTCGATAGTGGGTGCCTTTTCCTTTTGCGGCAGAGAAAAATTCAGGACCAGCCCTTTTCGGTCTGCTCCACTGTTAATATCAAGACGGGTTACATCACGACCTGCCGGATTGGTTCTTTTAGTTGGTATGAGGTTTCGGCAACCAACGATAGTCAGACGGAAAACGCCATCTTTAAATTCTGTGCGGTAGGTGATTGGCGATGTGAATTCGAGAACAACACGGGTATGATCCTCTCTTACGCTGTGGCGAAGGGCGAGCAATACCGCTTCAGTTGACTCTTCAACCGAGATTGCCGGAGGTTCATTCTGTGTAATTTTGGGGGCCTGGGGCTCAGGCCTTGCAGGGGGCTGGGCCGGGGTCTGTGCAATTGGAACCATTCCCGGGGGTGCCTGAGGCGGT
>ENA-UOWO01002085-UOWO01002085.1-activated-sludge-metagenome-genome-assembly--contig:-NODE-2085-length-25372-cov-7.620453_pt1 | contig 25372 bp, 22 predicted proteins | sample MGYA00238148_ERZ761564 | MGnify/ENA primary metagenome ERZ761564 (study PRJEB28885, sample SAMN05720194) | activated sludge metagenome | isolation source: Anaerobic digester | place: USA... | reverse complement strand
CGAGGTCGGCAGCACGTGGTTCGGCCCGGCACAGTAGTCGCCCAGACTCTCGCTGGTGTAGGCCCCGAGGAAGATCGCCCCTGCGTGCCTCAGCAGCGGCTCCCATCGGTGCGGATCTCGCGAGCTGACCTCGAGGTGTTCGGGCGCGATGCGGTTGCTGATCTCGCAGGCCTCTTCCATGCTGCGCGTGCGGATCAAGGCGCCGCGGCCTTCGAGCGAAGCGCGGATCACGTCGCGTCGCGGCATGCCTTCGATCAGGCGATCGATCTCGGCCTGCACGCGCTCGATGTAGGCCGCGTCAGGACACAGCAGGATGCTCTGCGCGAGTTCGTCGTGCTCGGCCTGGCTGAACAAGTCCATCGCAACCCACTCGGCCGGCGTGCTCCCGTCGGCCAGCACCAGGATCTCACTCGGTCCGGCGATCATGTCGATGCCGACCTTGCCGAACACACGGCGCTTGGCACTCGCGACATAGGCGTTGCCCGGACCGGTGATCTTGTCGACTGCCGGCACCGTGGCCGTGCCGTAAGCCAGCGCCGCAACCGCCTGTGATCCGCCGATCGTGAAGACGCGATCAGCGCCGGCAACTGCAGCAGCAGCGAGAACCAGCAGGTTCTTCTCGCCCCGCGGCGTGGGAACAACCATCACGATCTCGCCGACGCCGGCCACCTTGGCGGGCACCGCATTCATCAGCACGCTGGACGGATATGCCGCCTTGCCGCCTGGAACATAGATGCCGACCCGGTCGAGCGGCGTGACCTTCTGACCCAGCAAGGTGCCGTCTGCATCGACGTAGGACCATGAGCGGCCACAGGCTTCGAGCTGGCGCTGGTGGTAGTCGCGCACCCGATCCGCGGCGAACTCGAGCGCGCTGCGCTGGGCCGGCGTGATGGCGGCAAGCGCGGCGTGCAACTCGTCGTGCCCGATCTCCAGCGCGGCCACCGATGCCGCCTCGACGCCATCGAAGCGCCGGGTGTACTCGAGCACCGCTGCATCTCCGCGAAGCTGCACATCGGCCAGGATGGAGGCCACCCGCTGCTCGATTGCATCGTCGGTCTCGGCCGACCAGTGCAGCACGCGCTCGAACTCGGCGGCGAAGCCTGCTGCGGAAGTGTCGAGGTGGCGGATGCGAACGGTCATGGTGGAACAGCTCAGCTTTGAATCGCGGAAGCAAACGCGTCGATGATCGCGCGGATCGGTTCGCGCTTCAGCTTCAACGCAGCCTGGTTGACGACGAGACGGGCCGAGATCTGCATGATCTCCTCGACCTCGACAAGATGATTGGCCTTCAAGGTGTTGCCGCTGGACACCAGATCGACGATCGCGTCGGCCAGCCCGGTCAGCGGAGCCAGTTCCATCGAGCCATAGAGCTTGATCAGGTCGACATGCACGCCCTTGTCGGAGAAGTGCTGCTGCGCCATCAGCGTGTACTTGGTCGCCACGCGGATGCGCGAACCCTGCTTCACCGCACTGGCGTAATCGAAGTCGGCACGGGTGGCCACGCTCATGCGGCACTTCGCGATCTTCAGGTCGAGGGGCTGGTACAGGCCCGAACCGCCGTGCTCGAACAGCGTGTCCTTGCCGGTCACACCCAGGTCGGCTCCGCCGTACTGCACATAGGTCGGCACATCGCTGGCACGAACCAGAACGACACGCACGTCGGCTCGGTTGGTTCCGATGATGAGCTTGCGCGACTTTTCCGGATCTTCGGAAACCTCGATGCCAGCCGCCTGCAGCAGCGGCATGGTTTCTTCGAAGATGCGTCCTTTGGACAGTGCGAGCGTGATCACGTGTTGGCCTTCATTGAACGCGCTCGATGTCGGCGCCGATGCCGCGCAGCTTGGCTTCCATCCGGTCGTAGCCGCGGTCGAGGTGGTAGATGCGATCGACACAGGTCTGGCCGTCCGCCACGAGGCCGGCGATCACCAGGCTGGCCGATGCGCGCAGGTCCGTCGCCATCACCGTCGCACCGGACAATTTCTGGACGCCATGCACAACCGCCAGGTGACCGTCGATGTCGATGCGCGCGCCCAGCCGCACCAGTTCATTCACGTGCATGAATCGGTTCTCGAAGATGGTCTCGGTCACCTTGGCGGTGCCGTCGGCGATGCAGTTCAGCGCCATGAACTGCGCCTGCATGTCGGTCGGAAACGCCGGGTACTCGCTGGTGCGGAAACTCACGGCCCGCGGCCGCTGCTGGCTGCGCACCCGGATCCAGTCCTCTCCCGACTCGATCGTCACACCGGCCTCGCGCAATTTGTCGATGACCGCGTCGAGGTGGTCGGCGCGCGCACGGCGCAGCACCACATCGCCGCCAGTCGCAGCGACTGCACAAAGGAAAGTGCCTGCCTCAATGCGGTCGGGAACGATCCGGTGGCTGGCAGCCCCGGACAATCCGTGCAGGCGATCGACGCCATGCACCCGGATTCGGCGCGTTCCGTGTCCCTCGATGCGGGCACCCATCGCGATCAGCATGTCGCCCAGATCCGCCACCTCGGGCTCCTGCGCCGCGTTCTCGAGAACCGTCTCGCCTTCGGCCAGCGTCGCAGCCATCAGCAGGTTCTCGGTGCCGGTCACGGTGACCATGTCGGTGGTGATGCGCGCGCCTTGCAGGCGGGGTGTCTTCGCGATGATGTAACCGTGCTCGACAGTGATCTGCGCGCCCATCGCCTGCAGTCCCTTGATGTGCTGATCCACGGGCCGCGAGCCGATCGCACAGCCGCCGGGCAGCGACACAGTGGCCTCGCCGAAGCGCGCCAGCAGCGGGCCCAGCACCAGGATCGAGGCGCGCATCGTCTTGACCAGGTCGTAAGGCGCTTCGGGCGAGGTCACCGTGGACGTGTCGAGCGTGACGGCATCGGGCTGTATTTCGCTGCGCTCGGCAGTCGCACCCATGTTGCGCAGCAGCTTGAGCGTCGTGCTCACATCCTGAAGGCGCGGCACGTTGGTCAGCGTCACCGGCTCGGCGGTCAGCAACGCAGCGCACAACTCGGGCAGCGCCGCATTCTTGGCGCCCGAGATCGTCACCTCGCCTTCAAGAGGCCGTCCGCCGCGTATCAGAAGTTTGTCCATGAGCGTGAGAGCGAAACCTGCACTGCCTTCGAACCCGCCGGGACGGATTCAACAGCCGCAGCAAGCGCCGCGGCGGCTTTCAGTGATGTTGCAGTGGAGCTTTGTCGGAACTGGCAGCCCACTCGGCGGGCGTCAGCGTCTTCATCGACAGCGCATGGATCTCGGCGCGCATCTTGTCGCCCAGCGCGCGGTACACGAGCTGATGGCGTGCCACACGGCTGGCACCTTCGAATGCGGCGCAGACGATGGTCGCGAAGAAGTGCTGGCCGTCGCCCAGCACCTCCAGATGCTCGCAGGCGAGACCTTGCGCGATGTAGCGCTGCACGTCGTTGGGCGTGGGGTCAGACATCGGCGAATTATGGCTCAGCCTGCTCAATGGCGTATCTTGTAGCCGGTTCGCAGCAAGTGCAGGCACAGGCCGCACACCGCCAGAAGACCTGCGCCGGCCACGCAAAGGCTGACCCAGGGCGACACGTCGCTGACGCCGAAGAAACCGAACCGGAAACCATCGACGATGTAGAAGAACGGGTTCAGATGACTCGCCTCCTGCCAGATCGCCGGCAGACTCGAGACCGAGTAAAAAACACCGGCCAGGAACGTCATCGGCATGATCAGGAAATTCTGGAAGGCAGCGATCTGGTCGAACTTCTCCGCCCAGAGACCGGCGATCAAGCCCAGGGCACCCATCAATATCGCACCCAGCAGAGTGAAAACGACGATCCAGGCGGGCTGTGCCAGCTGCAAGGGAGCGAACCAGGCCGTGACAGCCAGCACGCCGGTGCCGACCGCCACCCCACGCACGACCGAGGCCCCCACGTAGGAAACAAACCAGGCCCAGGGCGAAAGCGGCGCGACCAGCAGGAATACCAGGTTGCCGCTGATCTTGCTCTGGATCAGCGACGAGCTGCTGTTGGCGAATGCATTCTGGAGAACGCTCATCATCACCAGGCCCGGGATCAGGAAACTGGTGTAGCCCACGCCGCTGAGCGGCTGCACGTTCTCCTCGAGTACATGGCCGAAGATCATCAGGTACAGCACGGCGGTGAGCACGGGTGCGGCCACGGTCTGGAAGCTGACCTTCAGGAACCGCAGCACCTCCTTGTAGAACAGGGTGCGGGCACCTGACAGCCGATGTGCACTCGTCGCGCTGGCCGGAGTTGTCATGCCGCCCCCTGCAACGGTTCGCCCTGCATGATTTCCAGGAACACGTCCTCGAGGTCGGCGCGGCCGATCTCGAGGTCCTCCGGTTGAGCGCCAGCGGAGCGCAGCGTGGCAAGCACCTTCTCGACCTCGGCCGCGTTGCGCGTCTTGATCTGCACGATGCGGCCGGTGACGCGGGCCTGGGCGAGCAGCGCGGGTGGCAGCGGTGTGTCGAGCTTGAACCGCAGCATCGTGCTGGCGCGCCCCGCGAGCAGGGCAGAGGTACGATCGAGCGCCACCACACGGCCCTGCTTGAGCATGGCCAGGCGGCTGCACAGCGCCTCGGCCTCCTCGAGGTAGTGAGTGGTCAGCAGTACCGTGTGGCCCTCCTTGTTGAGGCGCGCGATGAACTGCCACAGCGTCTGCCGCAACTCGACGTCGACCCCTGCGGTGGGTTCATCGAGCACGATCACCGGCGGCCGGTGCACCAGCGCCTGTGCGACCAGCACACGGCGCTTCATGCCGCCGGACAACTGACGCATGTTGGCACCGGCCTTGTCCGTCAGGCCCAGGTGATCGAGCAGTTCGTCGATCCAGGCGTCATTGGCGCGGCGGTCGGTGCGCACTCCGAAATAGCCACTTTGAATCTGCAGCGTCTCGCGCACGGTGAAGAACGGATCGAATACCAGTTCCTGCGGCACGATACCCAGGCTTCGGCGGGCAGCGGCATAGTCGGCAACGACATCGTGCCCATGCACCAGGACCTGCCCTGCGCTGGCCTGCGCCAGGCCCGCAAGGATGTTGATCAGCGTGGTCTTGCCGGCCCCGTTGGGCCCGAGCAGGCCGAAGAACTCACCGGGGGCGATGTCGAAGGTGACTCCGTCCAGCGCCTGCACGGTCCCCCGAGAACCCCTGAAACGCTTGCTGACGTCGCGAAACGAGACGGCAGCAATGGACGAGCCAGGGACGAGATCAGACATGAAGCACGCCATTGTAGGCAGCGCCCTTCCACGACAGTGCGGCGCCAGGGCAGCAACGGCGCGGGGAAGACCGTCGCCGGATACCCGGGCAGATGCGCTTGGACGCGCGCCGAGTTGGTGCTACCTTGATTGCACGGTTCATCGATACGAAAGCAGGAACCATGGCGACACCCGTCAAGAAGCCACGCCGAACGGCCGAGCGCATCCTCGATGTGACACTGGAGTTGTTCAACCGTTTCGGCGAGCCGAACGTCTCGACCACGCTGATCTCGGCCGAGTTGAACATCAGCACGGGCAACCTCTACTACCACTACCCGGCAAAGGATCTACTCGTCGACCGGCTGTTCGACCGCTACGAACAGGCGCTGGGTTCGCTGCTGAAGGCAGCCGACGACGTCCGCGATGTGGAGGATGCGTGGCTCTTCTTCCACATGCTTTTCGAGCTGATCTGGCAGTACCGGTTCCTGTACCGCGACCTGAACGACCTGCTCAGCAAGAACCGGCGGATCGAGACCCATTTCCAGTTCGTGCTGCAGGAAAAGAATCAGGCCGTCCAGAGCGTGCTGGCCGGGCTTGGACGCAGCAACGCCATCCGGCTCACGGCGGCAGAGGCCGAATCGGTGGCGACCGCGATGGTCGTGGTGGCGACCTACTGGCTCAGCTACGAGTACGTGCGCGACCCGAGGCACGCGCTGGAGCCCGAGAACGCAGGGGCGGCCCTGCTGCGCGGAGCGTCGAATGTACTGAGCCTGCTGGCACCGTACTTCGAGGCGGCCCAGAAGCAGCACTTGCTGGGCCTTGCGCAGGCGTATTCGAAACCGGCAGCGGCACCCGTTCTGGAGGCGGCGGCCCGCCGTGGCACCACGCAGGCCGCGACTTCGGCCCGGGCAGCGCTGTAGCGTCAGCCCTTGGACTGCGGAGCTGCTGCAGCACCTGCCTGTGCGATCGCCGCTTCGAGATTCCTCTCGATCTCGTCGCGTATGTTCTGACTGAACGCCGACAACAGGAAACCGAGCGTCACCGTCAGGTCGAAGCAGTCGGCGCTGGCAACGAGTTCGCCGCGCACTCCGGACCGAGCGAAATCGACCCGGTTGTCCACCTCGCCTTCGCGAACCGTGCAGTTCATCTGATGCTTCTGCTGGGCGGCTTCGGCCCAGTGCCGTGCCAGGTCCCGAGCCGGTTCGAGACCCAGGGAGTGCGGTCGGTGGATTTGGAAGGTGGTCATGTGGTCAGCGCAGTTTAGGTACGCGGTTCGGTCCGTTCAATGAGGAGACGCCCGCAGCAGGACCTGCCGGCGTTCAGCCATCGGCAGCGCGGCCAGACGCCGCACCTCTGCGTAGAAGCGAGGCAGATCGCCGCCCTGTGATTCGAGCAGCTGCTCGAACTGCGGCACCAGTTCGTTGTAGGCAGCCAGCACGCCGAACGACGCATTGTTGACCTGTGCGAACCAGCCGTCGTAGCCGCTGTAACCCTGCCACGCTCCAGCCTTCAGCGCGGCGTGTTCGGCGCGCAACTGGGCCAGCAGTTCGGTCTTGCCGCGTCGCTTGTCGCTGTCTGGCGCGGCACCCGCGTAGAGCGCCTGAAGGCGGTCGCGGTACCTGCCGGTCAACGCACGGAAATCGGCGCGCCGCGACTCGAAGGCGGCGAACTCCCGGCGCGCTGCGTCGCCGGCACGCCGGGACAGCCAACGGGCACTGCCAAGGCGTTCGACCGCGGTGGCGAACGATTCATTGAACACGGTGTCGTCACTGGCGTGGGCCACCTGGTGCGACAGCTCGTGGAAGATCAGGCGCGCCAGTTCGCCGTCCGGATAGTGCACGAAGGTGTTGAGCAGCGGATCAGCGAAGTACGCACCAGGCAACTTGCCCAGCGTCGAATACGCCGGCACGCCGTACACCCAGGCCTCGAGCCCGCGCGCACGAAGCTGTTCGGCGTAGGCGTCGGCCTCTTCTCGGGCGTAGTAGCCGCGGTACGCAACGCAGCCGACGACCGGAAAGCACCAGGTTTCCAGCGTCAGACCCAGTTCGGGTGCAGCCACCACATTCCACACCGCCGCAGCGCGCTGCAGGTCGGCATAGCGCCGGTAGCTGGCGTTGTCGGGCAGATCCAGTTCGGTCACCGCGAAATCGCGGATCTGCCGGGTCAGCTCGAGCCGTGCCTTGAGCTTGTCGGGCGTCGCCGGGTCGGCCAGCCACTCAGGCACAGGTCGCGCGGCGGCAAGCAGATTGAGGTGCCCGCCGATCGACTGCGCGTAGTAGCCCACGCTGCTGCAGCCGGTCGCCAAGCCCGATACGGCGGCGCTGAGCAGCACGGCACGGATCAGCGCGCCAGACTTCAAGCGGCTTCGACCTGCACCAGGCAGTCGTAGAACGCCGGCCCGCGGCCGATGTCGGTCGGCAACTGGTGCGTGACCTCGTTGACGTTGGTTCCGCCCGGCCCGTCCTTGCGCCACCAGATGCCCAGGCCATTGACGACGCCAGGACGCGCCCGTGCGCTGATGGCCGTGCGGCACAGGTAGCTGCCGCGATCATTGAAGACGCGCACCGGCTGTCCCTCTGCCAGACCACGCGCCGCCGCGTCGGCGGCATGGATCTCAAGCAGCGGCTCGCCTTCGATGTCGCGAAGGCTGCGCAGGTTGACGAAGGTGGAGTTGAGGAAGTTGCGGGCGGGCGGAGAGATCATCGCCAGCGGATAACGACGCGCCAGCGCCGGCGCACTGGCCAACGATTCGTGGTTCGCGACGTGGTCGGCCATGCCGTGCTTGATCGAACTGATCATGCAGCGGCCGCTGGCGGTCGGGAAGCCTCCCTGGGCGAACGGTGCGTCGGCGATCGGCAGCTTGATCCAGCCTCGGGCCCGCAACTCTTCGAAGGGCACCACGGCCGTGAACGCGCCACGCGCCAGGGCCTCGTCATCATCGGCAAAGCAGGCGTCGTCCCAGCCCATGCGCGCTGCCAGCTCGCGAAAGATCTGCGTGTTGGGCCGGGCTTCTCCCTGCGGCTCGATCGCACGCTCGTTGATCAGCGCGTAGGTATGACCGTAACTGGCGTGCACATCCAGGTGTTCGAGCTGCGTCGTGGCCGGCAGCACATAGTCGGCCAGGTCGGCGGTGTCGGTCATGAAGTGTTCGAGAACGACGGTGAACAGATCCTCGCGTGCGAATCCGGCGACCACCTTGGGCGACTGGGGCGCCACGGCAACCGGGTTGCTGTTGTAGACGACGACGGCCTCGATGCGCGGGCCGAAATCCGTGCCATCGGGCAGCACCTCACCTGATGGGCGCAGCAGGTCGTCACCGATCGTGCTCATGTTCAGGGTGCGCGGCATTGCACGGCGGCCATCGGGCCCGCCGAGCAGATCCGGCCGCTGCAACCACGCGTCGTTGCGGGCACCCCGGAACCAGCCGGAGCTCGACAGAAGCAAGCCGCCTGCGCGGTGGCGCCAGGCACCGATCAGGCAGGGCAGCATCGCGATCAGGCGCACCGCGCTGCCACCACCGCGCACCCGCTGCATGCCGTAGTTCAGGCGAATCGCGGCCGGGGCCATCGAGGCGCAATCGCGGGCCAGCGATCTCACCTCGTCGGCAGTGATGCCGCAGACCCCGGCCACGCGCGCGGGCGGCCATGACATGGCACGCTCGCGCAGCGCGGGCCACCCTCCCTCGCCCTCCTCGACGTGACGTTCGATGTAGTCGTGATCCAGGCGATCGTGCACGATCAGTTCGTGCATGAGCCCCAGCGCCAGCGCGCCGTCGGTGCCGGGCATCAGTGCGACGTGCTGATGGCACCTGTCGGCGGTTTCAGTGCGCCTCGGGTCGATGCAGATCAGCTTGGCGCCCTGGCGCTTGGCCTCCTGGGCCATCGTCCAGAAGTGCAGGTTCGAGCCAATCGAGTTGCTGCCCCAGATCAGGATCAACCGGCTCTCGACGAAATGCTCGACATGCATGCCGACCGTGTCGCCATAACTCGCAGCCATGGCCTCGGTGCCGGCACCGGCGCAGATCGTGCGGTCGAGCAGAGAAGCGCCGAGCCTGTGAAAGAAGCGCGCGGCCATGCTTTCGCCCTGCACCAGGCCCATCGTGCCGGCATAGCTGTAAGGCAGGATGGCCTGCGGGTCGCGCGAAGCGATGCCAGACAGGCGAGCGGCGATGTCGCGCAGCGCATCGTCCCAGCTCACCCTTTCAAATCGCGCCCCGCCACCGGTCCCGGACTTCGGTGCGATGCGCTTCAGTGGATGCAGCACGCGGTCGGGGTGGTAGGTGCGCTCGGGGTAGCGCGAGACCTTGGTACACAGCGCGCCATGGGTCGCGGGATGGTCGGGATCGCCCTGCACCTTGACGGCGATGCCGTCCGTCACCGTCACCTGCATCGCGCACGTGTCCGGACAGTCGTGCGGACAGGCCGCGCGGATGATGCGGGTGTTCATCGAAAGATGATGTCACAGCGGGTCCCGCAGCCTGGCCTCGTCTGCGACGGGCATCTCGTCGCGGATGAATCCCGCGGGTCGATCGCTACACTGGATTCGTTGCCGCGGCCTGCCGTCAACAACGCCCACCTTCCGTGCCTGAATGCTGCCGGGGCTCTCACCATGCGACTGATCGAATCCATCCTCTCGGACGCGGCGGCCATGACCGCGCTGCGCCGCGACCTGCATGCGCACCCGGAGCTTTGCTTCGCCGAGCAGCGCACTTCCGACGTCATCGCGCGCCAGCTGAGCGACTGGGGCATTCCGATACACCGCGGGCTGGGCACCACCGGGGTGGTGGCCATCCTGAAGAACGGAAGCTCGGACCGCGCGGTCGGGCTGCGCGCGGACATGGACGCGCTGCCGATGACCGAACAGAACCGCTTCGAGCACGCCAGCCGGCACGCAGGGAAGATGCACGCCTGCGGTCACGACGGTCACACGACGATGCTGCTGGCAGCAGCGCATCACCTGGCACGTCATCGAAGCTACGACGGCACCGTGTACCTGATCTTCCAGCCGGCCGAGGAAGGTGGCGGTGGTGCTCGCGAGATGATCAAGGACGGATTGCTCGATCGGTTCCCGATGGAAGCGATCTTCGGCGTGCACAACTGGCCCGGAATGCCGGTCGGCCAGTTCGCGATCCGCAACGGTCCCTGCTTCGCCAGCAGCAACGAGTTCCGCATCACGATCCGTGGAAAGGGCTCGCATGCCGCGATGCCCAACCTCGGGCTCGATCCGGTCCCGGTGGCCTGCCAGATGGTGCAGGCCTTCCAGACCATCATCACGCGCAACAAGCGGCCCATCGACGCCGGCGTGATCTCGGTGACGATGATCCATGCGGGCGAAGCCACCAATGTGGTGCCCGACACCTGCGAAATCCAGGGCACGGTGCGCACCTTCACGCTGGAGGTGCTCGACCTGATCGAACGCCGAATGCTGGAAGTGGCGCAGCACACCAGTGCAGCGTTCGGCGTGACCTGCGAGTTCGAGTTCACTCGCAACTACCCTCCGACGATCAACCACCCGGCCGAGACCGCCTTCGCCCGCAGCGTGATGACCGATCTGGTCGGTGCAGACAACGTGCTCGAGTTCGATCCCACGATGGGCGCAGAAGACTTCAGCTACTTCCTGCAGGCGCTGCCGGGGGCGTACTTCGTGATGGGCAATGGCGATGGCGATCACAGGAACCCGGGGCACGGGCTCGGGCCGTGCATGCTGCACAACCCCAGCTATGACTTCAACGACGATCTGATTCCGCTGGGGGCAACCCTGTGGGTGCGGCTGGCCGAGCAGTGGCTTGCCCGCCCGCAGCGCTGACGCACTGGACGCCGCCGCACACCAGCGCTGGCGTCTGCACCTGGCACGTTTCGTGAGCGGGCTTGGGGCATGACTGAGCTGAACTTCTTTTCTGCGACGTACGCCGAAGCCCGGGAGCGCTTCGTCGCCGCGGCAACTCGATGCGACCTGGACATTGAATCGCACCCGCACCCGCTCATCGGGCCCCAAGGCGAGGCGCTCGCGCTCGATGTGGTGCGTGACGGCCTGCGTCGCGCACCACGGCTGCTGATCATCAGCAGCGGCTGTCACGGCATCGAGGGCCACGTGGGCTCCGCAGTGCAGACCGCCTTGCTGAGCGACCCCGCCTGGCGGGCGGCGACGCGCGAGGCCGGCGTCGCCGTGCTGTACCTCCTCGCACTGAACCCGCACGGGTTCGCCTGGGGTCGCAGGGCAACCCAGGAAAACGTCGACCTGAACCGGAATTTCCTCGACTTCGCACAGCCGCTGCCGCAAAACGCAGCCTACGACGAGCTGGCCGCCCTGCTGGTGCCCACCCACTGGCCACCGAATCCGGCAGGTGAGGCGGCACTCGACCGACTGCTCTCTCAACGGGGCTGGCCCGAGATGCAGCGCGCCATTTCCTGCGGGCAATACGGACACCCAGAGGGTCTGTTCTACGGCGGCCGCAATCCAACGTGGAGCCATGTCACGCTGCGGCAGGTGCTTCGCGAACAGGGACGTTCCTGCGCCCAGCTGGGCTGGATCGATGTGCATTCGGGGCTCGGGCCCTGGGGAGTCGGCGAACGCATCTTCGAAGGTCGCGCCGGGGACGAGGCCGAGGGACTGCGCCGCGCTCGGGCCTGGTGGGGCGACCAGGTCACTTGCATCGAAGACGGCGAATCGGTGTCGTCCTCGGTGACCGGACAGATGATGCAGGCGCTTTACTCCGAATGCCCGCAGGCGCCTTGCACCGGGATCACGCTGGAGTTCGGAACCGTGCCGCTGATGGAGGTCGTGTCTGCACTGAGAGCCGAGCAGTGGCTCGAGAACCACCCGGAATCCGAGGGGTCGATCGGTCGTGAAATCAGGAAGCGCTTTCGCGCCGCGTTCTACCCCGACAGCGATTCATGGCGGCAGCAGGTGCTGGCGCAGGCCCTCGAAGCGGCCCGGCAGGCAGTGGCTGGACTGCAGACGGCCTGAGCGCCCGGCTCGTGCGAGCGGCTTCTTCAGTCAATCAGGCCAAGGGCTCGCAAATCGTCTGCCATGGCCTGCGGCCCGGTGAACAGCCTCGCCTGCCACCCATGGCGAAGTGCCGCTTCGATGTTCTCCGGGTGATCGTCGATGAACAGCGTGTCCGCCGGGTCACCGCCAAAGCGTTGCTGCGCCAGCGTGAATATCGCTGGATCGGGCTTGGTGATCTTCACATGCGACGAGTAGATGCCGCTGTCGAAAAGCTTGAGAAACGCGTGCCGATGGCTCAGATGGTGGGCCAGAGGCGCCGGCATGTTGGAAAGGTAGTGCAGCCGGTGTCCGCGTTCGCGCAGGGCACCCAGCAGCCGCACGCTGTCGTCAATCGGCTGCAGTTCGTCGGGAACCGCGTCGACCACCGCACGCACCTCCGCCTCGGAAAGCCCGGTGCGGCGCGAAATGCGCGGCACCATCTCTGACACGGTGGTCACTCCGCGATCGAATTCACCCCACTCGCCGCGGTAGGAAAGAAAGAACTGCTCCTTCCAATGCTGAGCACTCAGTTCGGCCGTGATGCGAAGTGGCAACGTGCGCGCGAGCAGCGCCGCCGGATCCCAGCGGAACAGCACGCCGCCGAAATCCCAGACGACTCTCATCCACGCAGCCGCGTGATCAGGCCAGCGGTCGATCCGTCGAGAGCCGTGCCATCGAGATCACCCGACAGCAGTCGCATCTGCACGTCCTTGCACAGCGCCTTGCCGAGCTCGACGCCCCATTGATCGAAGCTGTTGATGCCCCAGATGGCACCGCTGGTGAATATGCGGTGTTCGTACAGCGCGACCAGCGCGCCCAGGCTGTGCGGCGTCAGGCGATCGAGCAGCAAGGTCGTGCTCGGCCGGTTTCCAGGAAAGCTGCGGTGGCGCGCGAGGGTTGCCGCATCGAGCGCGCCCGCGTCGGGATGGCTTCCTTCAGCCAGGACCTGCTCGGCAGTCTTGCCACGCATCAGCGCCTGCGATTGCGCGAGCCCGTTCGCCAGCAGCATCGTCTGCTGCATCTCGAGCCGCTCCAGCAGATCGGCATTCAGCCCGCTGCTGCCGAAGGTCGGCCTGCGCACGAGAATGAATTCGACAGGGATGGCTTCGGTGCCCTGATGCAGCATCTGGAAATACGCATGCTGCCCGTTGGTGCCCGGCTCGCCCCAGACCACGGGACTGGTTGCGTAAGGCAGAAGCTCGCCAGCGCGATCCACGCGCTTGCCATTGCTCTCCATCTCGAGTTGCTGCAGGTAGGCAGGCAGGCGTCTTAGCCCCTGGTGATACGGCGCGATGCTGCGGCTGGCGGCCCCATGGAAGTTGCGGTACCAGACATCAAGCAGGCCGAGCAGAGCCGGCACGTTGGACGCGAGCGGCGCCTCGACGAAGTGTCGATCCATCGCGTGCGCGCCGGCCAGCAACTCCCGGAAATGATCGGCCCCGATCGCGATCGCAATGGGCAAGCCGATCGCCGACCAGAGAGAGAAGCGACCGCCGACCCAATCCCAGAAACCGAAGGTGGTCGTGATGCCGAATTCGGCGGCCGCCTTGACGTTGGTGGTCGTTGCGACGAAGTGGCGGGCAATGTCCTTGCCGCCTTCGGCCTCGAACCAGGCGCGCGCCAGGTGCGCGTTGGCCATCGTCTCCTGCGTCGTGAAGGTCTTGCTCGCGACGATGAACAGCGTTTCCTCGGGCTTCAGTCTCCGCAACACCGGCGTGATGTCGTGGCCATCGACGTTCGAGACGAAATGGAACTGAAGGCCCGGGTGCACGTAGGCATCGAGCGCCGGCACGACCATCTGCGGCCCGAGGTCGCTGCCCCCGATGCCGATGTTGACGACGTGGCGGATTCTGCTGGTCGCGCTGTCGCGCACCGTCTCGGCCCAGGCCAGCATCGCATCGAGCACGCCGTGGACCTGAGCGCTGAAAGGCCCCCGACCGCGCGGCGAACGCAGCGCGGTGTGGAGAACCGCGCGGTTCTCGGTCGTGTTGATCGCCGCACCGGCGAACATGGCGTCACGCTGCGCCTCCAGGCCACATTCGCGCGCCAGGTCGACAAGAAACCGGAGTGTGGCGAGGTCGAGGTGGTTCTTCGACAGGTCGGCAAAGACCTCCGGCGCCTCGAAGCTCAGCGAAGCAAACCGGCCGGCATCGCGGGCGAAGGCCTCACGCAGGTCGAAATCGCGCCCGTGCGCCTCGAAATGTCCCTTCAGGGCGCCCCAGGCAACGGTTCTGTCGCAGCGCATGAAAACTGCCCGACCGGTCACAGCGCGCGAATCAGCGCGTCGAGCTTGCCGGCGTCGACCGCGAACGCGCGGATGCCTTCGGCGAGCTTCTCCGTGGCCATCGCGTCCTCGTTGAGCGCATAGCGGAAACTGGCCTCGGTGTGGGTCACTCTCTCGATCGCTGCGTCGCGCGCTGCAGCCGGATCGAGCGCCCGGGCGACCGGTGCCTCGCTGGCCTGAAGCGCCGCGAGGAGTTCCGGGCTGATCGTCAGCAGATCGCAGCCGGCCAGCGCCGTGATCTGCCCCACGTTGCGAAAACTCGCGCCCATCACTTCGGTGGCGATGCCGAACTTCTTGTAGAAGCGGTAGATCTGGGCCACCGATCTCACGCCCGGATCGTTGACTCCGGCGTTTGCCGCTTCATCCCATCCCGCGCCGGCAGCCTTCTTGTACCAGTCGTAGATGCGCCCGACAAACGGCGAGATCAACTGCACACCGGCCTCGCCACAGGCTACGGCCTGCGCGAACGAAAACAGCAGCGTCAGGTTGCAGTGAATGCCCTCGCGCTCCAGCACCCGGGCAGCCTGGATGCCTTCCCAGGTCGAGGCAATCTTGATCAGCACCCGCTCGCGGCCGATCCCTGCCTGCTCGTACAGCGCGATCAGGCGCCGCGCACGCGCCAGCGTGGCCGGGCCGTCGAAGCTCAACCGGGCGTCGACCTCGGTGGACACGCGACCGGGCACGACCTTCAGGATCTCGAGCCCGAAACGCACCAGGATGCGGTCAACGATCTCATCGAGCGCCACGCCCCGGTGCGAGGCAGCGGTGTCGGTGAGCAGCGGCGCGTAATCGGGCTGCTGCACCGCCTTCAGGATCAGCGAGGGGTTGGTGGTCGCGTCGCGGGGCGCAAACGCGGCGAGTTGCCTGAAGTTGCCGGTGTCGGCAACCACGGTGGTGAAACGCTTGAGTTGGTCGAGTTGGTTCATGAAAGTGATTCGATGCGCGTACGCCGGATTAGAACCCGATCGGGTGACATCCGAGCACAGGTTGCCGATCGCATCCGGCATCAATCCTGCGTGGTGAAATGCGTCCAGCGACACGGGCAGGAGGGCCCCCACGATGTCTTTCGACCTGGTTTTCTTCGGCGGCACCGGCGACCTGACGTGGCGCAAGCTGATGCCGGCGCTGTTCCAGGCGTTTCGGCACGGCAAGCTGCCTCCGGGCGGGCGCATCCTGTCCGTCGCCCGTGACGAGCAAAGTGACGAGCAGTACCGGGGCTGGCTGAAGGAGCGCTTCCAGGACGTCGAGGGCGGCAAGCGTCCGACCGACGAGGAGTTCTCGCGCTTCGCTGAATTGCTGCACTACCGTCGCATGGACCTGTCGCAGCCGGAGCACTATGCCGGCCTGAAGCAATGGCTCGACGACCGGGGGGCCGACACCGCGGTGCTGTATCTCGCCACCAGCCCGCACCTGTTCACGCAGATCTGCCAGCAACTGGGCGCCGTCGGACTCAACGGACCGAAGGTTCGCGTCGTGCTCGAAAAGCCGCTCGGCCACGACCTGGCGAGCGCGCAGGAAATCAACCACGTCGTGCGCTCGGTGTTCGCCGAAACCCAGGCCTTCCGCATCGACCACTACCTCGGCAAGCCGTCGGTGCAGAACCTGATGGCGCTGCGCTTCGGCAACGCGCTGTTCGAACCGCTGTGGCGACGAGAAAGCATCGCCAACATCCAGATCACGCTGGCAGAGAGCCTGGGCGTCGGCACGCGGGGCGACTTCTACGACCGAACGGGCACCTTGCGTGACATGGTGCAGAACCACGCGCTGCAGCTGCTCAGCATGGTGGCCATGGAGCCACCGTCGCGCTACGACGCCGACGCGATCCGGGACGAGAAATTGAAAGTCCTGCGCTCGCTGAAACCGTTCACCGACGACAGCGTTGCGCGTGACGTGGTGCGCGGCCAGTACCGCGCTGGCAACACCGCCGGTCAGGCAGTGGTCGGGTACCTCGACGAAGTCAAGGTGCCATCAGGCAGCCGCTGCGAAACCTTCGTCGCACTGCGCACCGAAGTGCAGAACTGGCGCTGGGCCGGCGTGCCGTTCTATCTGCGCACCGGCAAGAGGCTCGCAGCTCGCGATGCGCAGATCGTCGTCAATTTCCGTCCGACGCCACACAGCATATTTCCGGGGCTGAACCGCCCCAACAAGCTGGTGATCAAGCTGCAGCCCGAGGACGGCCTCGAACTGCACCTGCTCGCGGCCAAGGGAACCGGCCAGAGCGAGGCCCTGTCGGCGGTGTCGCTCGACCTCGATTTCGACAAGGCCTTTCCGGAAACCCGGGTCGGAGCCTACGAGCGCCTGCTGCTCGAAGCCATCGCCGGACGGCTCAACCTGTTCGTGCGTAGCGACGAGCAGGAGCAGGCGTGGCGCTGGGTCGAGCCGGTACTGCACGCGTGGAAACGAGACAACGACGCCGGGGGCGGTCCACGTCCCTACGCGGCGGGCACCTGGGGACCGGCAGCAGCGAGCGCGCTGGTGGCTCGAGACGGTTTCGCCTGGTCGGAAGAGCAGTGAGTGCGCAGCCCGGCCGGGCACCGGGCGACGACTGCAGCAACGGATTCAGGCCAGCCGGGCAGCGCCCTTGACCGGCGCCTCGATGCCCAGCAATACGGCAACGCCGTAAAGACCCGCCAGCTGGTTCAATCGCGGCGGCGCGTTCCGCAGGACGAACTCCCTGCGGGACGATTGCGCCAGCCGGCGGCATTCGAGCAGCACCGCCAGCACTGATGAGTCGAAGTCGTGCAGGCTAGAGGCGTCGACGATCAACGGTGCGGAAGGGTTCTCGGTCACGACACGCGTGAGCCTCTTCAGCAGATCCTTCGCGTCGCCGAGCAGGACCGACGGCGGAAGCGCCAGCTCGGCGGCCGAGGATGTCACTTGCGTGCCGCAGCCGTCTTGTTGCGCTCGGTCAGCTTGGCAATCAAGCCGTCGATGCCGTTCGCGCCAATTTCCTGCGCAAAGCTGTTTCGATAATTCTCGACCAGCCAGACACCGAGCACATTGACGTCGTAGATCTTCCAGCTGGAGTTGGACTTCTCGACGCGGTAATCGAGTTGCACGGGGTCACCCTTGCCGCGAACCTCGGTACGAACGATGACCTCGTTACCTTCGGGGGCATTGCGCGAAGGCTTGATCTGCACGGTCTGGTCCTTGACCTGCGAAAGCGCGCCGGCGTAGGTGCGCATCAGCAGGGTCTTGAATTCGGACTCCAGGCTGCTCTGCTGCTCGGGCGTGGCCTGACGCCAGTAGCGGCCCACCGCGGATGACGTCATGCGCTGGAAGTTGACGTGCGGAATGACCTTTTCCTCAACCAGCGCCTGGATCTTCTTCATGTCACCGGACTGGATCGACTTGTCGGCCTTGACGGTGTCGAGCACCTCGTTCGACAGCTTGTTGATCAAGTCGTCAGGCGACGTGGCGCCTGCCTGGGCAACCACAGCCGGGGCCTCCGCGTGCAGGGCGGGCGAAACCAGCCCTGCAAGCAAGCCCGCGCACATCGCGGCGACCAATTTCTTCTGCATCATCTGGCTTTCCTTCTCGTGTGGACCCCAAGGGCACCTGCGTTGGAGCGGAAGATGCTCCGAAAGTTCGTTGGTCTCGGCCCGCTCTCGCCTCTACCCCTGCCCACTCGGGATCAGGCGACGGAGACGCTCGTTATTTTGTCTGTGAAGCAGGGGCCTGTGGCGGATTGCCGTCGTACACCAGACTGTTGCGGCGCTGCAGGTAACCGTCACGCACGAATGTGTACTTGTCCAGAACCGCGTCGTCGAGGATGCCCGTGGCATTCAGCAGGTTTGCGCGCGTATTCACCACGTTCAAGACAGCCAAACCGATTCCGGCTTCCGTGTCTTCGATCAGGAACCCAGGCGTGACATACATGTCGAGCGGCAACCCGAACGAATCACGCACGGACGATGGTCCCAGCAGCGGCCAAACGATGTAAGGCCCGGCACCGAATCCCCAGACACCCAGCGTCTGCCCGAAATCCTCGGGAAAGCGCTCGATGCGGAACTCGGTCGCCCAGTCGAGCAGGCCACCGAAACCGAGGACGGTGTTGGTGCCAACGCGCATCGCGTTGCTGATGCCATTGCCGACCTTGCCCTGCAGCACGCTGTTGACCGCCGACCAGGCATCCTTGAAATTGCCGAAGAAATTGGTGACGCCGGTGCGAACCATGCTCGGCACCACATTGACGTAGCCCTTGGCGACCGGCTTGATCGCGTTCTCATCGACCGCTTCGTTGAACGCGAAAACGCTGCGATTCCAGGATTCGATCGGGTCACCCGCGCTGGGAGCGCTGCCTGCCGGCGCAGTGGCACAGCCCTGCAGTGCCACGGCCAGCGCGATGCAGGCCAGCGGCTTCAATCCGGATCGGAACGTGGGGGTCATTGTTTTTCTCCTTCTGTGGCCCGAGCAGCCGGAGCGCCTTCCGACGCCTTGTTGAACAGAAACTGACTGATCAGATTCTCCAACACCACGGCCGACTGGGTCTGCGTGATGACATCCCCTGCTGCCAGATTCTTCTCGTTGCCGCCGGGTTCGATCCCGACATATTGCTCGCCGAGCAGCCCCGACGTCAGGATCTTGGCCGAGCTGTCCTTGGGAAACTGGAACTTCTGCTGCAACTGAAGCGCCACGCTGGCCTGGAATGTCTTGTCGTCGAAACTGATCGATTCGACACGCCCCACGACGACGCCAGCGCTCTTGACGGCAGCCCTCGGCTTCAGTCCACCGATGTTGTCGAACCGGGCCACCACGCCGTAGGTGCTGTCGAAGTTCAGACTGAGCAGGTTGCCGGCCTTCAGCGCCAGAAAGAGCAAAGCCGCGGCGCCGATCATCACGAACAGCCCCACCCACACTTCATGACGGGATTTTTGCAACGTCATTCCCCTTGTCGACCGCTGCGGGTCATTAGATCGAAAACATCATGGCGGTCAGCACGAAGTCGAGCGCCAGCACCGCAAGCGACGACGTGACCACCGTGCGCGTCGTGGCCCGGGATACCCCCTCGGGCGTGGGCTTGCAGTCATAGCCCTCCCACAGCGCGACGAACGTGACCGTCACCCCGAACACCACGCTCTTGATGGCGCCGTTGCCGACATCGGACCACCAGCTGACACCGCCCTGCATCTGCGACCAGAACGCGCCTTCGTCGATGCCGATCAGCAACACGGCGACCGCCCAGCCACCCAGCACGCCCACGGCGCTGAACACGGCCGCCAGCAGGGGCATCGATATCAGGCCGGCCAGAAAGCGCGGAGCGAGCACTCGACGCACCGGATCGACCGCCATCATCTCCATCGCGGCCAGTTGTTCGCCGGCCTTCATCAGGCCGATTTCAGCCGTCAGCGAAGTGCCTGCGCGTCCCGCGAACAGCAGCGCGGTGACCACGGGACCGAGTTCGCGCACCAGCGACAACGCAACCAGCAGGCCGACAGCTTCGGCAGAACCGTAGCGCTGCAGCGTGTAGTAACCCTGCAAGGCGAGGACGAAACCGACAAACAGGCCCGACACACCGATGATGGACAGCGAGCGGTTGCCGACGAAGAAGGTCTGCTCGATCACCAGGGTGAACCGGCGCAATGCCAGTGGCGTCAGCGCCACCAGCCGAACGAACAGGACCGCCGCGGCACCGATGCCGGCCATCTGAGCCAGCACCGTGCGTCCGACCCAGGCCGGGTTGAGCCAGTTCATGCCCGGCCTCCAACGCCGAAATCCTCGGTCACCGAGGCAGCCGGGTAATGGAACTCCACGGGGCCGTCCGGCGAGGCCGTGAAGAACTGATGCACGAGCGGGTCGGTGCTGGCCCGGATCTCGTCCGGCGTGCCCTGCGCGGCGATGACCCCGTTGGCCACAAAAACGATGTGGTCGGCGATGGCGAAGGTTTCCTCGACATCGTGAGACACGACCACGCTGGTGACGCCGAGCGCCTGGCTCAGGTCACGTATCAGCCGCGACGCGCTGCCGAGCGAAATCGGGTCCAGCCCGGCAAACGGTTCGTCGTACATGATCAGATCAGGGTCGAGCGCAATGGCCCGGGCCAGCGCCACACGCCGTGCCATGCCGCCCGAAACTTCGGAAGGCATCAGGTTGCGCGCACCGCGAAGACCCACCGCATCGAGCTTCATCAGCACCACGTCGCGGATCATCGAGGGACTCAGGTTCGTGTGCTCGCGCAGTGGAAATGCCACGTTGTCGAACACCGACAAATCAGTGAACAGCGCGCCGAACTGGAACAGCATGCCCATGCGGCGACGCAACGCATAGAGCCCGCGCCGATCGAGCTTGGCGAGATCGATCCCGTCGAAGAACACCTGACCGCTCATCGGCGCCAACTGGCGTCCGATCAGGCGCAACAACGTGGTCTTGCCTCCGCCAGAAGTGCCCATCACACCGATCACCTTGCCACGCGGCAGATCGATGTCGATGTTGCTGAGGATGACCCGGTCGCCATACCCGCAGGTCACTCCGCGCATGGAAACGAGGACCGGTGCGGCGGCAGGTTGAGGGTCTGAGAGAGAAGTCATGGGGACGGGATGTCGCGGGGACGGTTGCCCCCCGCTGCGCTGCGCATGATAGGTGAGATGTCAACGACCCGACGCCCCTGTGGGTGGGTGACAACCCGTTGCCAGCGGGCGCCTGGTCGCCGAAATCAGCGCGGCAGGTCGCTGCGGCCCATCAGGTGCGCGTCGATCGCGCGCGCAGCCTGGCGGCCCTCGCGTATGGCCCACACCACCAGCGACTGGCCGCGACGCACGTCACCGGCAGCAAAGACCTTCGGCAAGTTGGTGGCGTAACCGGTGACATCTTCGGTGCCGGCACGGGCATTGCCGCGGGCATCCTTGTCGATGCCGAATGCATCGAGCACGCTGGCTACCGGACTCACGAAGCCCATGGCCAGCAGGACCAGATCGGCCGGCAGGATCTGCTCGCTGCCGGGTACCTCGACCATCTTGCCGCCCTGCCACTCGACACGCACGGCCTTCAGCGCCTTGACCTTGCCCTTGTCCTTGCCCTCGCCGCCGATGAATTCCTTGGTCGCGATGGCGAACTCGCGATCGCAGCCTTCCTCGTGGCTCGACGAAGTGCGCAACTTGGTCGGCCAGTAAGGCCAGACCAGGGGCTTGTTCTCGTGCTCGGGCGGCATCGGCAGCAGTTCGAACTGCGTGACGCTGGCCGCGCCATGACGGTTGCTGGTACCCACGCAGTCGCTTCCGGTGTCCCCGCCGCCGATCACCACGACGTGCTTCCCATCGGCGCGCAGCTGGCCCTTCAGCTTGTCACCGGCCACGACCTTGTTCTGCTGCGGCAGGAACTCCATCGCGAAATGAACGCCTTCCAGGTCGCGCCCCGGCACCGGCAGGTCGCGCGACTGCTCGGCACCGCCGGCGAGCAGCACCACGTCGAACTGGGCCTGGAGCTGCTCGGGCGAAATCACTTCCTTGGCCCAGTTGGTGACCTTGCTGCCCTCGGGCAGGCGCCCCACCATGACACCGGTGCGGAAGGTCACGCCCTCAGCCTGCATCTGCTCGACTCGCCGGTCGATGTGCAGCTTCTCCATCTTGAAATCGGGGATGCCATAACGCAGCAGGCCACCGACACGGTCATTCTTCTCGAACACCGTCACATCGTGCCCGACGCGCGCGAGCTGCTGAGCCGCGGCCAGGCCCGCCGGGCCGGAACCCACGACGGCGACGGACTTGCCGCTGCGGTGCTTCGGCGGACGCGGCGTGACCCATCCCTCGGCCCAGGCGCGATCGATGATCGCGTGCTCGATGCTCTTGATGCCGACGGCATCGTCGTTGACGTTCAGCGTGCAGGCCGCTTCGCATGGCGCCGGGCAGATGCGTCCGGTGAACTCGGGGAAGTTGTTGGTCGAGTGCAGCACCTCGATCGCGTTCTTCCAGTCTCCGCGAAACACCAGCTCGTTGAAGTCCGGAATGATGTTGTTGACCGGGCAACCGTTGTTGCAGAACGGGGTACCGCAATCCATGCAGCGAGCGCTCTGGATGCGTGCCTCTCCCTCCTTGAGCCCGATCGCGACTTCCTTGTAGTTCTTGAGCCGCAGCTGAACCGGTTGATAGGCCTCTTCGAGGCGCTCGTACTCCATGAAGCCGGTGATTTTTCCCATGATGCGATTGATTCCTGCTGGCTTGCTGTTTGATTCGATGCGGCGTGCGGGTCGGTCGGCGCGTCAAGACATCGCCGATCTGTCGTACGTCACTTGGACGAAGGAGACGCCTTGGTCTTCTTGTCCGAAGCCTTGGCCTTGCTCGTCACCACCGTGGCAGACGCATCGGCTTCGGTGTTCACGGACCGAGCCCGGGCTTCCTTCGCGGCGAGTTCGGACAGCGCGCGCTTGTACTCGTTCGGGAACACCTTGACGAACTTCGCGCGGGAGGCCTCCCACTGATCGAGCAGGTGCCGCGCCTGCAGCGACCCGGTCCACTTGTGGTGGTCCTCGATCAGCTTCCTGAGGATCGCGTCGTCGGTCTGTCCCTTGTGCCACAGCGCAGGATCGGTGGCGCCCTGCTCGGCGGGCGACAGCACGCGCTCCAGGCTGACCATCGAGGTGTTGCAGCGCGACGCGAACTTCCCTTCCGGGTCGTACACGTATGCAACGCCGCCGCTCATGCCAGCCGCGAAGTTGCGGCCCGTCTCGCCGAGCACGACCACCGTTCCGCCGGTCATGTACTCGCAGCCATGGTCACCGGTGCCCTCGACCACCGCAGTGGCTCCGGACAGGCGCACCGCGAACCGCTCGCCGGCCACGCCACGGAAGAAAGCCTCTCCGCTGGTGGCACCGTAAAGCACGGTGTTGCCGACGATGATGTTCTTCATCGCGTCGCCGCGGAACTCGATGCTCGGGCGGATGGCGATGCGCCCGCCGCTCATGCCTTTTCCGGTGTAGTCGTTGGCATCTCCAATCAGGTAGAAGGTGATGCCCTTCGCGAGGAACGCACCGAAGCTCTGGCCACCGGTGCCTTCCATCTGGATGAAGATCGTCTGGTCTGGCAGACCCTCGGGATGGCGACGAACCAGTTCACCGGACAGCATCGCGCCGACGGTGCGGTTGACGTTGCGCACCTCGTGCATGAACTGCACCTTCTCCCCGCGCTCGAGCGCCGGCTTGCACTTCTCGATCAGCGCCACGTCGAGCGCACGGGCCAGTCCATGATCCTGGACTTCGACCTGGCGGCGAGGCACTTCGGCCGGTGCCGCCGGCAGATGGAAGATGCGCGCGAAATCGAGTCCCTTGGCCTTCCAGTGCTCGATGCCCCTCTTGGTGTCGAGCAGGTCGGCGCGGCCGATCAGGTCGTCGAACTTGCGGATGCCCAGCTGCGCCATGATCTGGCGCGCCTCTTCGGCGACGAAGAAGAAGTAGTTGACGACGTGCTCGGGCTTGCCGGCGAACTTCTTGCGCAGCACCGGGTCTTGCGTGGCCACGCCCACCGGGCAGGTGTTGAGGTGGCACTTGCGCATCATGATGCAGCCTTCGGCCACCAGCGGCGCGGTCGCGAAACCGAACTCGTCGGCGCCCAGCAGTGCACCGATGACGACGTCGCGGCCGGTCTTCATCTGGCCGTCGGCCTGCACGCGGATGCGGCTGCGCAGGCGGTTCAGCACCAGCGTCTGCTGCGTTTCGGCCAAGCCCAGCTCCCACGGCGTGCCAGCGTGCTTGATCGAACTCCAGGGCGATGCGCCGGTGCCACCATCGTGGCCGGCGATCACCACGTGGTCGGCCTTCGCTTTCGCCACACCAGCCGCGATCGTGCCGACCCCAACCTCGCTGACCAGCTTGACGCTGATGTCGGCGCGCTGGTTGGCGTTCTTCAGATCGTGGATCAGCTGCGCCAGATCCTCGATCGAATAGATGTCGTGGTGCGGCGGCGGCGAGATCAGGCCGACGCCAGGCACGGAGTAGCGCAGGAAGCCGATGTACTCGCTGACCTTGCCGCCGGGCAGCTGTCCGCCCTCACCCGGCTTGGCACCTTGGGCCATCTTGATCTGGATCTGGTCGGCGCTGGACAGGTATTCGGTGGTCACCCCGAAGCGGCCGGACGCCACCTGCTTGATCTTGCTGCGCAGCGAATCACCGGCCTGCAGTTCGAAGTCGGCCACGATGACCTTGTCGCCGAGCACGTCGCTGATCCGGGTGCCGGCAGCGATCGGGATGCCTTTCAGCTCGTTGCGGTAGCGCGCCGGGTCCTCGCCGCCCTCACCGGTGTTGCTCTTGCCACCGATGCGGTTCATCGCCACGGCGAGCGTGCTGTGCGCCTCGGTCGAGATCGATCCAAGCGACATTGCTCCGGTGGCAAATCGCTTGACGATCTCGGCCGCCGGCTCCACTTCGTCGAGTGGCACCGCCTTGCTCGGGTCAAGCTTGAACTCGAACAACCCGCGCAGCGTCATGTGGCGACGCGACTGGTCGTTGATCAGCTGCGCGTATTCCTTGTAGGTCTCGAACTGGTTGGCACGCGTGCTGTGCTGGAGCTTGGCGATGGCATCCGGCGTCCACATGTGCTCTTCGCCGCGCACGCGCCAGGCGTATTCACCCCCGGCATCGAGCATGCCGGCCAGAACCGGGTCTTCTCCGAACGCGGCGTTGTGCATGCGCAGCGCCTCTTCGGCGACCTGGAACACACCGATGCCGCCGACCTGCGATGCGGTGCCTCGGAAGTACTTGTCGACCATCGTCTTCTCGAGGCCGATCGCCTCGAACAGCTGCGCCCCGCAATACGACATGTAGGTGGACACGCCCATCTTGGACATGATCTTCGACAGTCCCTTGCCGATCGCCTTGATGTAGTTGTAGATCGCCTTCTCGGTCGACAGGTCCGCCGGCAGGTCGCGATGCATGTTCGCGAGCGTCTCCATCGCCAGGTACGGGTGGACGGCCTCGGCGCCGTAGCCAGCCAGCATGCCGAAG
>ENA-UOWO01002082-UOWO01002082.1-activated-sludge-metagenome-genome-assembly--contig:-NODE-2082-length-25378-cov-8.103187_pt1 | contig 25378 bp, 29 predicted proteins | sample MGYA00238148_ERZ761564 | MGnify/ENA primary metagenome ERZ761564 (study PRJEB28885, sample SAMN05720194) | activated sludge metagenome | isolation source: Anaerobic digester | place: USA... | reverse complement strand
ACGATGGCAAGGGGTTGTGCGGATACGTTCACGTTCGTGGGGATGAACGAAACGAACGACTCACTATTCAGCAAGGGATAAAAGGCTTGGTCCAATTGGAAGCTGAATCCCGAGGTCGTCCAGCGATCGTCGAAAGCGATGAGGTAAGTGGTTCCCGCTTCGACATCGAAACTCGCCCGCGATGTGCCGTTGCCTCCCCCATCATCATTGCCCAGCACGCAGGTCAGCGCCCCGCAACCACCGGTATAGATATGGAAGCGTGTGTTCACTTGTGGCTCGCCCGCCACATCGGTGGAGAGGTGCATGATGGTATCCGCTGTGGCCGTGTAGCGGTACCACTCCGAGGCGGAAACGGCACCAGGACCGGTCAATGCACAAACCGGGGCAGCGATCTCGGGACCATCGATCGCAGTGACCACATGAAGGCCCGGTTCGATCACCAATGCGGTGGAACAGGTGTTCTGCGCGGTAAGGGGAACAAGGGAACAGATCCCACCGAGTGAGAGCAAGGTCCTGAACATGATCGCTGAAGGTGATGGTCCATCGGGATGACGATCACCTCCCCGAACACGTTGCCCTAAGGCCCGATCACGTCGGATGGTCAGGGCAACTGCTGGACCGTGCATACCGGTGAACAACAAGCCTCCACAAGTGAAAAGGCTGCCGGCTCGTCACATCTTCATCCCGGACAACGCACATTGGCCTTTCCAATTGGTTGCATCCGCAGGCAGGTCATTGTCAACACGCGCGTATCCTGGATTTTCTTAAGCGGTTCGAGCGATCCCACCCCGACCGGGGCGAAACCACCCCACTCATTTCCCGGCGCCTTGGTCCGTGCCTACCGAGCGACCATCCACATTCGGTGGCGTCGGGCAAGGCTCCTCCTTTGGCATGGCGATGGCATTGAGGGTCCATACACCTATGAAGCGATCACTCGGTCCCTGTGACGGACATCACTTGGTGATGCGCGTTCAGTAGGCGAACTTTCGAATTCGATCACCGTACAACGGGCGATATTTTCACCGAACCACCACCACATCCTACGCATGTCCTCCGCCCCCTACCTCAAGTGGCTCCACGAAGTTGAACTCAGCGACATCCCCACCGTGGGCGGCAAGAACGCCAGCCTCGGGGAGATGATACAGAACCTCGGAAAGCTGGGTGTGCAGGTACCTGGTGGCTTCGTGGTCACCGTAGCCAGTTACGAGGCATTCATCGCCCACAACGTGTTGGACCAGAAGATCCGTGACATCGTGGCGGGCTTGGATGTGGATGACGTGGAGAACATCCGCCGCACCGGTCTGGCCGTGCGCACCCTCATCAAGAACGGCAAGTTCCCCGAGGAGATCTGGAAGGGCATCCTACAGCGCTACGATGAGATGAGCCAACAGTACGGCCAGGAAGCGACCGACGTGGCCGTGCGTTCGAGCGCCACCGCGGAGGACCTGCCCGACGCATCATTCGCAGGCCAGCAAGAGACCTTCCTCAACATCCGCGGCCATCAGGACCTGATCAGTGCCGTGCGCAACTGTTTCGCGTCGCTCTTCACCGACCGGGCCATCGTGTACCGCGAAAGCCTCGGCTACGACCACTTCCAAGTGGGTCTTTCGGTAGGTATCCAAAAGATGGTACGCTCCGATGTGGGCAGCAGTGGCGTGGCCTTCAGCCTCGATACCGAGAGCGGATTCAAGGACGTGGTGCTGATCAACGGCAGCTACGGTCTAGGTGAGATGGTGGTGCAAGGGGCCGTGAGCCCGGACGAGTTCCTGGTGTTCAAGCCCACACTGGCCGAGGGCTACAGCAGTATCATCGAGAAGAAGCTCGGCAACAAGGACCGCAAGATGGTGTACGGTGTGGAACCCGGTAAGCCCACGCTAACCATTCCCATCGAGCGCGCACAGCGGAACCGCTTCTGCATCAGCGACGACCAGGCACTGGAGATCGCGCGCAGTGTGTCCGCCATCGAGAAGTACTACAGCGACAAGAAGGGCCATTGGTGCCCCATGGACGTGGAGTGGGCCGTTGATGGCTTGACCAAGCAGCTGTTCATCGTTCAGGCCCGCCCCGAGACCATCCACAGCCGCAAGGCCACGGACCGGGTGGTGGAATACAAGATCAACAAGACCGGCAGCGAGAAGGTCATCACCACCGGCATCGCCATCGGCGACCGCATCGGCAGTGGCAAGGTGCGCATCCTGTTCAGTCTGGATGGGCGCGGTGGCGAGACCGACGGCAAGGACTTCCAACAAGGCGATGTGCTGGTGACCGACATGACCGACCCCGACTGGGAGCCGATCATGAAGAAGGCCAGCGCCATCATCACCAACAAAGGCGGTCGCACCTGTCACGCGGCCATCGTGGCGCGCGAGATGGGGGTGCCCGCGATCGTGGGATGCGGCAACGCCACCGACCTGCTGGATACGGGCATGGAGGTGACCGCCAGCTGCTGCGAAGGCGATACCGGCATCGTCTACACCGGCATCATCCCCTTCCACAAGGAAGAGACGATGTTGAACGACATTCCTGAGACGCGCACACCGATCATGCTCAACGTGGCCAGCCCGGACCTGGCCTTCAAGTTCGCACACCTGCCCAATGCCGGCGTCGGTCTGGCGCGGGAGGAGTTCATCATCAACAACTACATCCAGGCCCACCCGCTGGCCCTCTTGCAACACAAGGAACTGGGCGATGTGGCCCTCAGTGGCAAGATCAGCTACCTCATCCACGGATACGAGGATGAAGAGACCTTCTTCGTGAAGCGCCTCAGCTACGGCATCGCCAAGATCGCCGCGGCCTTCTACCCCAACAAGGTGATCGTGCGCTTCAGCGACTTCAAGAGCAACGAGTACAAGGGCCTGCTGGGCGGCGAACACTTCGAGCCGGATGAGGAGAACCCGATGATCGGCTGGCGTGGTGCTTCACGCTATTACAGCGAAGCCTACAAAGAAGCCTTCGGGCTGGAATGCAAGGCCATCCGCCGTGTGCGTGAGAAGATGGGCTTGAAGAACGTCGTGGTGATGGTGCCCTTCTGCCGCACGGTGGAGGAGCTGAAGAAAGTGAAGGCCGTGATGGACGAGTACGGCTTGAAGCGCGGCAAGGAGGGCTTGGAGCTCTTCCTCATGGCCGAAGTGCCCAGTAACATCATCCTGGCCGAGGAGTTCAGCAAGTACATCGATGGATTCTCCATCGGCAGCAACGACCTCACCCAGCTCACGCTAGGCCTGGACCGCGACAGCTCCCTTGTCGCGCACATCTACGACGAACGCAACGAGGCCGTCAAGGGGATGCTCCGCATGCTCATCACCAGCGCCAAGAAGACCGGCACCAAGGTGGGCATATGCGGCCAAGGCCCTTCGGACTTCCCCGACTTCGCACAGTTCCTCGTGGAGCTGGGTATCGACTCCATCAGCGTGACACCGGATAGTCTGTTGAAGACCAAGCGTGCGATCAGCGAGGTGGAAGCGAGCATGGCAACGAACGCCAAGGTCATGGCTTGAGCAGGCTTCGTCGATACTTACCTTTCAGCCATGTGGCGCTGGTTGGCGAAGATCACAGGCGGTGTGTCGCTGGCTCTTATCGGAACGCTCTTTCTTGCACTTATAGTCCTAGTATTAGGAGGAGTTTGGATTATGCTGACTTTCCTTTGGGAGTAGGATGCGATACCGGTCACTTTTCACCAATATTTCATTTGGTTTTTTAGGGCGTGCCCCCGGCTCAAGAGCAGCCGGGGTCGCGCTCTTCGCTTTTACTCCTCGCGGGACCTGGTTCACACCGAGGCCCGTTGCGGGGTAACCGCTTCGATCGCTCACGCGGGCATCACGTTCAGATCAACTCAGCGGTTCTCACCGAACGGTCCCGCACCTCAGCCCCGATCCGAAGTGACCTCCAGCCCGACCCTCAACTGGACCACCCGGTCTTCATTGCCGGTCCGGAAGTTCGAATCGGATCGTAGTGCCTTGCCCCTTTTCACTTTGGGCCCGGACCGTTCCCCCGTGGGCTTCAATGAAGGTCTTGACGATGGCCAACCCCAGGCCGGTACTATCGATGCGTTCCACATCGCCTTCCCCTTTGTCGAAGATGGAATCCAAGCGATCCTTATCGATCCCTGAACCATTGTCGGTGACCCAACACGCCGTTCCATTGCGGAGGTCGTTCATCGCGGCACCGATCCGGACCTCTCCTCGAGCTGTGTACGTGATCGCATTGCCGATCAGGTTCTGGAACACACGACGCAACAGTTCGGCATCCGCGTATACGACGAGTTCCTTCGGGATCGCGTTGATCAGCCTGGTACCTGCATCAGCTGCAACGGGAGCCATGGATTGTATCACCGCCTCCACCAGTGCCCACAGGTCGAAATGTCTGCGTTCGAGCGATAGGCCCTCCTCGGAAAGCAGGTTGGCATTCTCCTCAAGCACTTTGGTGACCAATGTTTCCAACTGACCAACGTTCCGATGCAGTGTCCTGAAGACGTGGGTGGTCTCCTCATCGACCTCCGCTTTCTTCATTGTCGCTTCCAACAGCGCTGCGGACAGGGAGATGGCTGTCAAGGGATTACGTAGGTCGTGCGCAACGAAGGCCAAGTATTCTTGACGTCTCTTACGGACCTCATGGGCTTTCTCTTCCGCAAAGGTCTGGACCGCCATTCCGATCGCACCGTCCATGACCATGTTCAATACATGCAACAGGTTCCGGTCCATCCGGATGTCGTGCTGGTCGGCCAGCGCATGCACGCATCCGCGCAGGATGTTGTACTCGGAAACCACCTCAATGATGTCGAATCCATCCTCTACGCGCTGTGCACCGTGCTCCGGAGGGGTGCCCTCCCGAAGGTTCTGAGCGATGGTCCGATCATCTCCGAGTTCGAGTGAAACGGCAATTTCACCGATCAATCCTGGTATGTGGTCGTTCAGGGTGGGTACATCCAAGTGTTTGGCTGAAGGCAATTCCCGCACTTGGGCACGCCAGGTCGCCAACAGTTCCACCTTTCCTGCTCGGAGCAATTGAGCAAGCGCTCGCCTCGGTTGTGAAGTCATGGTATAGGGATGGACTCAGTTCCGAGCCAGCTGCCGAGCAACGGAACAAAGGTCGTCCGTTGGATCGGATGCAGAACCGAGCGTCGATCGAACCGAACGGACCGTGGAACTCGCAGGTGAACAGGATGTGAGGATGGAACAAGGCGCAAAGGAAGGTATACAACCAAAGACCTTGTGAACTTCCATGGGTTCAAGCTACTCCCGGGTCAGTGATCCGGCCCATGCAGTTCCCCAGGTGAGTGGTCCGGAAGACCGACTTGAAGTCGAATGCCAGGTACACGCATGGAGCACGTCTAACTGCGAACCACGGACCGTTCAACACGGGCAGCCAACGCATCCATGCTATCGCACCAGCCGCCGATGTGACTGTCACGCGAGGCCTCGGATGCCAAGCCTGTTTGCCGGAACTCCAGTCGTGTTTGCCCGCCTTCCTCGTGCAGATCAACGGTCACCAATGTTCGGTGGTGTGCCGGATTCACTTCCACCGGCTGCTTTTCCCATTGGTGGGTGAAAGCCAGGTGGCCAATGGGCCGGACCGCCATATAGATGCCATAACTGGGGATGTCCTCGCCGTCCGGGGTGCGCAAGACCACACGCCAATTGCCGCCTTCGCGCAGGTCCACCTGGGCATCAACGGTGCTGAAGGCCGCACAGCCGAACCAATGGACCAGCATCGCCGGTGTGGTCCAGGCCTTCCAAACAAGGTCGCGTGGTGCATCGAAGACCCGCGTGATACGGATCTCGTCAGCCGCCGGGGTTGAAACGTTATTGCGGAGGTGTTGGGCAGTTGGCGTTTCCATACCCACAAAGGTACCGGCGGTCAGCTACTTGTTCTGCTCCACCAGTGTCACGAACCCACCGTAGGCCATGCGCTTATGGTCGAAGATCGGAGACGCCATCTGTTCGCGGTACATCTTGTCCATGCGCGGATCGGCCATCACCTTCTTGTTCACCTGGTCGCGATGCTTGCGGTTGCGGTACACGATCCACGAGAATACGACGGTGTCCCCCGGCTTGCATTTGGCCGCCTTGGGGAAGGGGTATGCGATGCCTTCGTGCTCCAGGTCATCACCGGCGCACTCCATGTACTGCAAGGCACCGTGGTCCATCCACACCTTGCCCGCAGCGGTCGCCAACTTCTTGTAACGCGCGAGTTCCTTCTTCGGAACGGCGATCATGAAACCATCAACGTAGTGTGCCATGTGTGAATGTGTCAGTGTTTCTCTGCTTCTGCTTTCAATCCGGCCAAGCCCTGCTCGAAGTCCTTGCCGATCATCTTGTCCATGGGAATGAACATGCTCATGAGCTTCCCGACGAACAGGTTGGGGCCATCCATGGTCCAACGAACGGTGGTGCCCCCCCCTTGTGGTGTGAAATGGAAGTGCGTGATGCAATCGTTCTTGAAGGGCCGTACGAAACGCAGGTCGATCTTCACGCCGCTGGTGCTGGCCTCCAGCACTTCCATGGTGCCTTCACCGGCCTTGCCATTCCCGCTCCATGCGTATTTGGCACCTACGCCTTGCGCTGCGCCGAGGTGGTGGCGCTTCATGTTCGGGTCCAGTTTCTCCCAAGGGCTCCAGGACTTCCATTGGTGGAAGTCGACCACGTGCGGCAGGATACGGTCCGGTGGGGCGTTGATCACCGTAGTGCGTTCGTAGTGAGCGGTGTTCGGCTTCAACGAAGCGACGATGAGAAGGCCGACGACAAGGACGGTGAGACCGATGAGGATATAGAGCAGCATGGTTTCCGGATTCAGTTGTTGGCTTGGAGACGTTTGTGGTGGAGCACGTAGGCCCAGACGAGCACTGCGATGAAGAGGAACATGGGTAACCAATTCGCGACCGGATCACCAACGGCCGCAAAGGACACGATGGCCGCCACAAGGTCCACGAAGAAGCCGAAGTAGGCCCACTCCTTCACCCGGGCTGGTACCATGGGCAGCAGGATGGCGATGGCCCCTATCACCTTGGCGTAGGACACCAGTTGGATGAAGTACAGCGGATAGCCCAGGTGATCGTGGAGCATGGCGACGGCTTCGGGCATCAGGGTGATGCCGCCGATGGAGGAGAAGATCATGAAGCCGCTGAAGAGCGCGGTGACGATCCAGTAGGTGAGGTTGAGTTTCTTCATTGCCTTTTCACCCCGGGCTTGACCCGGGGTCGCGTTGGTTCAGAGATGGTTTGTCAGAATGAGTTCGAGCTTGTCCATGTTCTCTTCGTTGGCCTTTTCGATGAAGGTCCTTATCGGTGCCAGTTCTTCCACCGTATCGAAGCGCATCATCCAATCCACGCGCGTTCCTTCAGCTACCGCGGTGAACGATATCATGGCCTTGTAAAAGTGCATCTCCTTAAGGTGGTCGAATTCCAGATAGCCCGGTGGTTCGATGCGCTTGAAGACGCAGGTGTTGTTGAAGTCCATCCCGTTCGGGCCGTGCATGGTGAAGTCCCAAAGACCGTCCATCTGCAACTCGAAGCGGTGGAAGGTGTTTGTGAAGCCATGCGGTCCCCACCAGCGAGCGAGTTGCTCGGGATCGGTCCAAGCGGCGAAGACGCGATCGCGCGGTGCGTTGATGACGCGTGAGGTATGTACTTCCAAGTCCTTCATTTCTTCTTCGCTGCTTTCCCCTCCGCCTTCTTCGCCGCGGTCCTCGCGGGTTTCGCTGGCCACCGCAGTTCGATCTCCGCCACCTTCGCCTTCACGATGTCCTTTACCAGACCAGCAGGCAAAGGTTTCTCCGGCGTGAACTGGATGGCTCCCTTGCTCACGGTGAAGTCCTTCAGGCGTTCCTTGAATCCGGCCGGCACCGAGCCATAGAGCGCCACATGATTCTTCGCGGCACCGAGGTACAGCATCGGATGGCCGTTATGCTTGAAGCCCGGCAGCCCGTAACCGAAGTGCTCTTCCGCACCCGGTGCGGCAGCGAGGATCTGCTTGCGAAGTGCCTGCAGTGCCTTGCGTTGGGCAGCGGGAATTTGCTCCAGGTACTCGTCGGTGTTCGTTGGCTTCTTTGGAATGTCACGCATTTTGGTGATGGTTGGTGCGAATTGAAGTCCAGCAGCGTTCATTTCATTCCGAAGGATGGGCAGGGTTGATGGTCCGAAGCCGTGCAATGCGAGCACGTCCTTTTCACTGAGTTCGGCCAAAGCGGTGAGTGTCCTGATGCCCGCATGCTCCAACGCGCGTCGTGCCGGTGCGGCAAGCTTCGCCATCCAACCATCCGTAGGTGCCCTTGCAACCTCGCAGTACGGACAGGTCGGGCAGTCGCTGCTCTGGATGAAGCGATGTCCGTTCGGACAGGTGCGCTGACCCTTCTTCGCCTGATCATCGGGGCGCTTCATCACCCTTGCAAATGATCCTCATCCATCCAGAACACCTCCCAGATGTGACCGTCCAGGTCATTGAAGCTGCGGGCGTACATGAAGCCGTGGTCCTCGGCAGGACGGCATTCCGTGGCACCACCGGAAAGGGCTTGAGCGTATAGCGTATCCACCGCATCGCGACGGTCCACAGAGAAAGCCAGAAGCACTTCGGTATGCTTCGTGGGATCCGCGGCTGACTTTCCGTTCGGCAGGAAGCGCTGGATGCTGGACGCTGTGTGCAGCATGCAGTAGATGGTGTCACTGATCACCAAGCACGCAGCGTCCTCATTGGTGAACTGCATGTTGAAACTCCAACCGAGCTTCTTGAAGAAGGTCATGCTGGTGGCAAGGTCCTTCACTTGCATGTTGACGAAGATCCGGGTGGGCATCACGTTGTGTATGGGCTGGGTTGTTGATAGGCCAGGGTCGAACGGTTCAATTGGCGGTTCCAGTGCTATCCTGCGGAACTGCCAACGGTTCCACGGGCGCTGGCACCAGACCGGGGAGCACCTTGTTCATCCGCCGGAACCCTTCCTCGTACTTATCGCCGATCATCTTGTCCATGTCCATGAACATGCACATGATCTTGCTGAAGAAGTTGTGGTCGCTGGACATCCGTTGGGTGAGCCTGGTGCCTTCTCCTTCAGGTGCCATCACATACTCCGTCGTTGCCTTGCCGGCGAAGGGTTCGATGAACTCGAGGTCGACCTTCACGTATTCGTTCGGTCTACTTTCCAGCATGGTCATGCGGCCCTCGCCCATATCGCTATTGCCTTTCCAATGAAAATTGGCCCCTACCCCATTCGAGACGTCACTATACGTATACACCGCGTTCGGGTCCGTATCACCCCATGCGTTGAACTGCTGCCACTTCCGGAAGTCGTTCATGTGCGCGAACACGACGTCGATCGGTGCATCAATGGTGGCGCTTCGTTCCACCGTATAGCTGTCCGGCTGGAAACGTGAAGCGACGATGATGCCAACGATAATGATGGCAAGGACGATGAGTATCTTCTTGAGCATGGTGGTGGGGTTGTTGGTGGTTATGGGATCATTGATGGTACGCTTCACCTCGCTCCATCATGGCGATGTAGAGCGCAAGCCGTTTCGTCCGGGTCTCCTCCTTCTTCGCTGTTTGCAAACGATGCAGGAACGCATAACGAGAGCTGCCTTTCAGTGTCTCGAAGAAGGTGCGTGCCTTCTTGTTCTTCTTCAACGCGGCTGCCAGGTCGGGAGGCACTTGGATCTGGCTCACCGGGGCGTAGGCCTTATCCCATTGGCCGTTCTCCTTGGCGCGCTTCACGGCGGCAAGACCGGCAGGTCGCATCAATTTGGCCTTGATCAAGCCCTGCACTTTGTTCTTGTTGATCTGGCTCCAGATGCTGCGTGGGCCACGTGGCGTGAACCTCTGCAGGAAGCACTTCTCATCAAAGCGGTTGCGTACGCCATCGATCCAGCCGTGGCACAGCGCGATCTCAAGCGCTTCCGCATACGTGATGGAAAGAATGCCACTGTCCTTCTTGGCGATACGGATATGGATGCCTGGGGAAGTGGACCCGTTCCGGTCCAGCCACACATCAAAGGCTTGCGCGGTCTCGAAGTCCATGATCGGACGATCCTCTGGAATGGCAGTGGATGGATTCATCATTTGCGCTTAGTGTCGACCATGTTCGATTTCTTTCTTTCAACTCGCCGTTCCACAAGCGGTCTGCGCAGGTCGCGTAGCACATCCTTGCCCACCCATCGCTCGGTCTTGACGGCACTGACGGCTAGGCGCTCAGCGACCTCCAGGGCGGCTTCACGACATTCCACGCTGCGCGACCCCATGCTACGCAAGGCCCAGCTCACAGCCTTCTTCACGAAATTTCGTTCATCGTTCGCGGCCTTCTCACAAAGGGGAAGCAGTTCGAGATAGGGCTTATCGGGACCCTTCTTGTCGTGCAAGGCACAACTGGCTAACAAGGCGAACGCCGCACGCTTCTCGAACTCCGGCTTACGCTTGGCCCATTGCTTCACTTTGTTGAATGCATGCGGGGTTTTGTCGAAGAGCAGGAAACACGCCGTGTCACAATCGGCCCAATTCTGGAAGTCAGCGCACCAGGCATCCATCTGGGTGGGCGTCACCTGCTTGGGATCCGCAACGAGGGTGGCCAGTGCTTTCGCTTCATGCCAGCCGGTATCCCAGAGCAGCAGGGCCAGTTCTTGGTCTTTGCCGATGGTCTTGGCCAGCTTCTGCACATCCGGCATCGAGGTCCCATAGGCCTTGTCCGTGTGGATCGCGAAGCGCACGGACAATTGGTCGCGATAGGGCTTCGTGCCATGCGCCTCCAGCCACTTGAGCGCCTCCTTCACATCCGGATCCCGCTTTCCAGCCATAGGTTCACATCATTTTCCGATCAATTGAACAGCATTACCCTACGATCCAATTCAGTTCTGTGCGGTAGTCCTTTGGGTCCTTCACCTCGCTTGGGTTGTTGAGGTAGCTCTCCCAGAACTTGCCCGTTTCGCCATGGCCGTTCGCACGCACCCAGTTCTGCAACGCTGGCCACGCTTGTGCGAGGCCCTCGTAGGGTCCTTGGTACACGCTGCGCACGACATTCACAGCAGGCAGCGTGCTGTTGATCACTCGCCCTTCCGGCTTGATCGCCTTCGACACCGGGAAACCGATCTCGAACTCGAAGGTGTCGCTCGGGCGCCGATGGTGGTAAGAGAACATCGGACCGGCTGGGTGCATGCCTTGCGCGGTCAGAACGCTGATGATCTCCTGGATCGCAGGGTCCATGTACTTCGGCATGTCACGACCGGGGATCACCAGCGGGATCGCGGCGGTGATGACCTCGTTGGTAGTGATGACTTCTGGTGTAGTGATCATGGTCGGTTCAGTTCATGTTCTTGATGAGCGCCTTGATGATGCGGAGGAGTTCCTTCTCGTGCTTCTTCACCTCGGCCGCACTGGTGAAGAGCGCGAGCCTGCGGCCGTCCTTGTAGTCGCCTGTGAGGAGTCCCTGCTTGTTCTCCACATCGGCGCCGCGCAGGAAAATGAGGCGCAGCACGTCCTGCTTGAAGAAGTTGAAGCCGACGACGTAACGCTTGTAGGTCTTCGGGTCGAAGGGCTTCATCTGCCCGGTGAAGTAGAAGCACGGCGCATTCCAGTGGATGCCCTCGCCGATCGACTTGTCCACGCTCAGGATCACCTTGCGGAGCTGTTCCGCAACGGGCTTCAACGGATGCTTCAGCTTCTTCATGTACGCATCCACCGTCTCCGGCTCGGAGATGCCAGCGAACAGCGCGTTGCCTTCCTTGGCCTTTCCGCCGGGGCGGGACGAAGGTGTCTTCTTCGGCTTCGCTGCCAGGAGCGCATCGAGTGCTTGGTAGCTGAACTCCAATCCGCCTTCCATCGGCGAAGCAAGGATGGCGTCACGGGTCTTCTTCGATCCGTAGCGCGCGGTGATCGTCATCAGCGTGCCCTTGCCCTCCGTGGTGAGCACCAGCGTGCTCAAGGCTTGGCCCGTGTACCAGGCGGGTTCGAATTTCTCGGTGTTCACGATGCGCTCCGGGCGCACCACTTCCTTGTACACGCCGCTCATGCCCATGCCTTTATCGGCCCCAGCGGCGTTGCTCCACACGTAGCGGAACTTGCCGCCTACGCGGAGGTCGATCTCGCACACGGTGAGCGTCCAGCCCGGCGGCCCGTTCAGCCAATGTTTCACCATCTCCGGCTTGCTCATCGCGTCGAAGACCAGTTCACGTGGTGCATTGAACGTGCGCGTGATCACGAACTCGCGGTCGCCTTTCGGTGTGACGCTCACGCGCATGTGTGGGGATGCCTTGGAGCGTGTGCTCGTTCGACGGGCAGGCGAGGCAGGCTTGGCTTTGGTCATGGTACGGTTGCTATCGGATCACACCTGTGCTTCAGCGTAAGCTTTGAACCGGTCGAGGATCGCCTGCCAGCCGCCGCGTTGCATCTCCACCGGATTCTGACCTTCGGCATCGAACGCTTCGGTCACCTGTGTGCCTCCATCCTTCTCCTCAAAGAGGATCTCACACCTGCGGCCATCAGCCATGGTATAGGCGATGCGCTTGTGCGGTCGCACATCATCGTACACGCCTTCGAAATCGAAGCTGAAGCTGCCATCGCGCGCAGCCATGGTGCTGGAGAATTTGCCTCCGGTCCTCAGGTCGTTCTCGGCTTTGGGGCAGTGCCAACCATCGCTCGCTGCGTTCCATTGCATGATGTGCGCGGGTTCGGTCCAGATCTTCCAGACATGGGCCACAGGCTTGTTGACCTGGGCGGAAATGGTGATGCGGGTGCTCATGGGGTATGGGTTGTCGGGGCCGGAACCTTCCGGCCCTTACCTGTTCCTAGTCTTCAAAGGCTTCGATGCCTTGTTCTTTCAGTCGTTGCAATTTGTCCTTCATGGCTTGGAGTTGCTCGGGCGCATGGCCTTTCCAGTCCTTCAATTCGCCCACAACGCACAACGCGTGCTTCGTTCGGTAGGACTTGGTGGGATTGCCCTGGAACTTCTTGTCCGTCAGGTTCGGATCATCCTCGAAAGCCCCCGTTGGCTTCACGATGTAGATGCGTCCATGGCCTTCGCCAACAGCGAGTTCAGCACCCCAGGTGGCTGCATCCAAGGTGGCGGAGAAGTAGACATACTTCGCCTTGTTCCGCTGGCCAAAGTTGGAAGTGAATCCGGGCTCGATGAGCGCGTCCATCGCCAGGTCGGCCTTGGTTCCGTGGTAGAAGATCACCGTTTCCATGGTCACACAATGTCTCACATCCCGGTAGTGAGCAGTTCTTCTAGTTGATCCAGGCCCATCTTGAAGCCTTCCTTGAAGCCCATCGCCATGATCTGTTCAAGGTCCTCCGACGTTGCGAAGTGAAGGACGAGCTGCACGGAGGTGCATCCTCCGGTCTCGCGGAAATTCGCCTCCCACATCACCTTCGGCTTGATGGTGTTCGCCACGCCTTGTTCATCGCAGAATGCGTCACTCCCGGAGAAATAGGTCTTCGGCCGAACGGTCTCGTAGTCGAAGAAACACCAGTGCCGGTCGCCTTGTGGGCCTTGCATGTAATAAAGCCAGCGGCCGCCCGCTCGGAAGTCGAGCGACTTGATCACGCATTGGTAAGGCTTCGGCGCCCACCATTGGCAGAGGATGTCAGCTTCGGTCCAAGCCGCCCAAACAGGATCCAGCGGTGCGTTGAACGAGCGGTCAACGGTGATCTTGCGTGCTTCTTTCTGCACGTCGAAATTGAAGAGAGCAGCTTTCGCCATGGCTCAATGGTTTTGTGATGCCGTCAAGTAGGCATCGAGTCGCGCCAGCGTCTGGTTGCCGCCTTCAACTGCGCCGAACTTCTCCACGACCATGTCGCGCGCTTCTTTCGTGGGAAAGAGGTTACGCAAGGTGATCAGCGTGCCTGCGTCGGTCTCGGTGAACGTGATGGTGGCCTCGAACAGCGTGAAGTCCTCCCAGTCCCCATGGTCATGAACCATTCGCTCCACAGGCGTGATCTCCTTGTACACCACCGTGTTGGGGAAGACCGTGCCATCCGGGCCGGTCATGGTGAACTTCCAATGCCCACCCACCCGGAAGTCCATGGAGATGGTCCTGGTCACGAAACCCTTCGGACCGTACCAGTGCGCAAGGTGTTCGGGGTCGCTCCACGCCTCGAAGACAAGTGCACGAGGCGCCTTCACGATGCGGGTGATGATGATCTCGCGATCCACCATGTGTTTTGCTGTGCTTTCCATGATACTCAGTCCAAAAGTGCGTCCGCCAGAGCGTAGAGGAGTTCTTCCCAGCGATCAGCGTATCCCGCGGTGATGAGCATATCGCGCGTTAACGGCTCATAGGGATCGATGGTCAAACGCATGGTCGTATGACACCCCTCCTCCACAAGGAACAGCTGCAACAGAGCCGTGTGCATGCCGTCCGAGACGGTGGCCTGAAGCGATACAGGATAGGCATGTGCGAGCAGGGCGAAGTGTGCGCGTGCGGGCAAGGGCAGCCACTGGTCGCGCAAGCAAGGCTCCAACCAATGGTCCATGAGGCGCTCAGCCGTTGCACCGAACGTGCGAGTGAATATCAGGCCCGTCCGCACCGTGTTCTGGGTCGCGGTACCCAGCAGTGCCAGCGTGGGCTCATCCACCATTAGCTGAATGGCGTTCATGGGTTTCTCGGCTTCTTGCCTTGTAGTTCCTGCAGGTACGCATCCAATCGATCGAAACGAGCCTCCCACATCGCGCGATACTGCTCGATCCAAGCATCGGCTTCCTCCAGCGGCGCCGCTTCCAGTTTGCACGGGCGCCATTGCGCCTCCTTGCTGCGCGATATCAACTGCGCCTGTTCCAGTACTTTCAGGTGCTTGCTCACCGCTGGCAAGCTCATGCTGAAGGGTGCCGCGAGTTCGTTCACCGATGCAGGTCCCTTGGAGAGCGTTGCCAGGATAGCCCTGCGCGTGGGATCCGCCAACGCATGGAAGGTGGCGCTCAAACGGTCATTGCTTGCCGGGGACATGGCTGCGAACTCGATGCAGCAAATGTATTATACCATTTGGTTAAATAATGATCAAGCATTCAACTTTCCGTCACATTCCACGGTTCGGCTCTTGAAGGGGTCGGTCTGGCCATGCCCCGATCCGGGCAAGTACTGCCATGGTGATCGACCTCCGGACAACAGCGAACGTCGGGTGATCGACATCCTCGGTCCGCAGCCGGGTAGCGAAGAAGTACGGGCCTCTGCCACCTTCCACCTCCACCCAACCCACATACCACCCGATGTCCACGCTGTCCACCACCGCCCATCCGGTCTTGGCGCGCAGTACATGCCCCAGCGTGTCCTTCTCCACCATCATCCCTTTGACCAGATCCATCGTGCGTTCACTGAAGGGTAGTTCCGATCGCCAGAGCCGCTCCAGGAACCGGACTTGCTCCAGTGGGGTTATCCTCAAGGCCCCTGCCACCCAGCAACGATCGAACCCTCCAGTGGTATCCGTGTTCCCATACCCGACCGTATCCAACCAGTGCTTGATCACCGCACCACCTGCTTGGCGTGCGATCGCTCGATGGTACCAGTAGGCGCTCATGTGATAGGCCTCGGCAAGGGAAAGGTCACGTGCGATCTCCGGACGACCTTGACTTGAACCATCATACGGCAGCACATGCTCCGGTCCATCAATGACCCCACTTTCCAACCCATAAAGGCTGCTGAAGATCTTGAATGTGCTGGCCGGCAGCGTGCCCACGTCCAAGTCGGAGCTATTGATGTGATACCAGTGATCTGCAGCCACGTCGTGCACCACCATGGACCCTTGTACCCCTTCACGCGTGAACAGGGTATCCAGTGTGTCGAGCAAGGTCACCTCGGTCTCCAGATCCTTGTGCCCGGTCCGTTCTTCGACCGGGTATCCACAAGCGGACAGTAACGTCGTGAGTAGCAACCAACGCATCACACCGGAAAGGTAGCCAAGCGGTCGTTGTGAACCGATCATGGCGGTAATTCTACCTTCGGCCGTGCTCCGATCACTAACCGTTGAAGGATTCCTCGCGAAGGCGGGGGAAGTACCGGTCATCGACGTTCGGTCACCCGGAGAGTTCGCGCGTGGGCACATCCCAGGTGCACATTCCTTGCCCTTGTTCTCAGATACCGAGCGGACCGTGATCGGGACCTTGTACAAGCAGCAGGGTAGGAATGTTGCTGTACTGGAAGGCCTCCGGATGGTGGGACCACGAATGGCAGCGATGGTCGAAGAAGGACTCAAGTTGGCCCCTGGTGGAAGGATCGCAGTGCATTGTTGGCGTGGCGGTGAACGGAGCGGTAGTGTCGCATGGCTCCTGGACAAGGCCGGATTCGAAGAGGTTTCGGTCCTGCAAGGGGGCTACAAACAATTTCGTGCACATGTACTTGCGTCATTCGGCGTTGCACGTCAGTTGCGTGTTGTTGGTGGATATACCGGAACAGGGAAGACCGAACTACTCCATCTCCTGAACGCGGTGGGTGAACCAACGCTCGATCTGGAGTCGCTCGCGAACCATAGGGGTTCTTCCTTCGGGGCGCTGGACGGGGTCGCTCAACCCACCACCGAGCAGTTCGAGAACCTGATCTGGCATGCCCTACGCGAAATAGCACCAGAGCGACCCATCTGGGTGGAGGATGAGAGTATGATGATCGGGCGCGTGAAGATCCCTGATGCCCTGTATGATCAAATGAGAACTGCAAGGCTATATTTCCTGGACATGCCCAAGGCGGATCGCGCGGCGCGTTTGGTCGTTGATTATGGCGCACGGGACAAAACAACCCTTGCTGAAGCGATCCTGCGTATCCAGAAGCGAATGGGCCCGCAGCACTGTAGACAAGCCTTAGAAGCACTCGACGCTGGCGACCTGCGCTCGGTCGCGCTCATCACGTTGGGCTATTATGACAAAGCCTACTTGAGGGGAACCTCATCCCGGTCGCCGGACCGGATCACCACCATACCGGTCCGTGCTAGCGAACTCCGAACATTGGCGACCCAACTCAAAGATGATGTCACTACCTGATCGACCGGGTCCTGGTCCCATACGCCTCACACAATTCAGTCATGGTGCGGGATGTGGTTGCAAGATCGCTCCTACCGTACTTGACCGGATCCTACAAGGCGACCTGGGGACCTATCCGGATCCTCGCCTCCTTGTGGGATACGGCACGCGCGATGATGCCGCAGTGTATGAAATGACGAATGGGAATGCCATCATCAGTACCACCGACTTCTTCAGTCCGATCGTGGATGATGCCTTCGATTTCGGCCGCATCGCTGCGACCAATGCTATGAGCGACGTATATGCCATGGGGGGCAAGCCGCTTCTGGCAGTGGCTATTCTTGGCTGGCCGGTGGACAAATTGCCACCCGAATTGGCTGCGCGAGTGATCGATGGCGGAAGGCAGGCATGTTTGGATGCCGGGATCCCACTTGCCGGAGGACATAGTATCGACGCGCCGGAGCCGTTCTTCGGTCTGGCCGTTACCGGTGAGGTGGCCATTCCCAATATCAAACGCAACAGTGGTGCGCGGCCCGGGGATCGGCTGTTGCTCACGAAACCCCTTGGCGTTGGGATCCTCGCAACCGCGGAGAAACGCGGTGTGCTTCACGTTGAACACCGACGGATCGGTGTCGAGGTCATGATCGCCAGCAATATGATCGGCCATGAACTGGGTAAGGTCGCTGGCGTGAACGCAATGACGGACATCACCGGGTTCGGATTGTTGGGTCACCTGGTGGAACTCTGTAAAGGCAGCGGACTTTCCTCCTCTTTGACCCATGCATCGATACCAGTGATCCCGGAGGCGATCACCTACCTCAACAAAGGATGCTATCCCGATGGTTCCTTCCGGAACTGGAAAGCGAATGGACAGCATACCCAAGGGGCTGATGGTATGGAACGAATGATGATCCTCTCCGACCCCCAGACCAGCGGCGGGTTGCTGATCAGCGTTGCTCCGGATGCGTTCATGGAGGTGACCAACTTGCTGATTTCATTCGGGCTGCCTATCCACGAGATCGGTGCCATGGGCGGAATGGAAGATGGCCCGATGATCCGTGTATCATGATCACCTGCTGGCCTTGGGCCGTGGTGAACGTCATGAAATGATCGGCTCAACGAAAGCAGCCAGAATAACATGGTCGTGCTTTTTTCCGGAACCATTAATTTCGCATTGCTCCTGCAAATCCATACAGCCAAACCTAACGAGATCATTACATGGCCAAGAAACGATTGAATCCCAAGGAGGTCCAGCAATTGCTCGGCCAGTATCGCAGCGAACGTCGACGCTTGATGTTCCAATTGGAGAACGTCCGCGAGGCTATTCGCGAACTGAAAGCGGTTGGCGGCGACCATTCGGACGAAGGCGAAGAAGCCGCTCCCAAGCGCGGGCCAGGTAGGCCACGCAAACCCGTGACCACCCAGAAGTACAAGCGGAAGCCCGGTCGGAGAAAGAAGCGCGAGATCAAGAATGGCGGTTATCGATTGAGCGAATGGGACAACGTCATTGTTGACGCCATCACCAAGCGGAACGAATTACTCCCTAAAGAAGAGCTCAAGAAACACCTGATCGGTTGGGCGCGGAAGAATGAGCCTGCCATGAAGGAGGATGAACTGGACATCAAATTGACCAGGGTCCTACAGAAGTTGAGCGGCAAACGGGGTGTCCTGGGCACTTATCGCTCCGGCCTACGTCGTGGCTATCACTACGGGTTGAGGGACTGGTTCTTCCAAACCACGGGAAAGCTCCGCAAGCAGCACCTGACGAAGCTCGTGCTCGAGGAGGACTAGGCATGGCCTGATGCATGGACAAGGGCGGGCCTATCGGTACCGCCCTTGTCCATTCATGGAGGACGCCCGGATGGATCGACCGGCCACAGGGCAGCCGTCATTCGACGTATCTTGTGACATCGTTCGCCCTCACAACGCATGAAGAACATTCTCGTACCTCACGACCTTTCTCCCAATGGTGCGCCGGTCCTTGCGAAGGCGCAGATGCTTGCCTCGGCGTTGGGGGCCAAGCTTTGGCTGATCCATGTGGCAGCGCCGGATCCTGATTTCGTCGGTTTCGAGACAGGCCCGCGATCCATTCGTGACCACCGTGCCGATCGATTGCGAAGCGAGCACCAGGAGCTTCAGACCATGGCGCAGCTCCTTCGGTCCGATGGCCTCGATGCCGAAGCTTTGTTGGTCCAGGGACCTACCACCGCCACGATACTCGACGAGGCCCGCAGGTTGAACGCGGACATCATCGTCATGGGTTCCCACGGACATAGTGCGCTTTACAAAGCGTTCGTCGGGAGTGTATGTGAACAGGTGCTGGCTGAGAGTACCATTCCCATACTTGTCGTACCCATTCCGCGGAACACATGAGCGGACGCACCAACAAGGCGCTGTTATGGCTCCTGTGTTGGCCGTTGCTCGGTGGGGTTTGTGTTCCATCCCTGAAAGGAGGGGATCCCCGACTTCAGGATATCGAACTACCGGCCGGCTTCACCATTTCAATTGTCGCCGAGGACGTGACCAATGCCCGGGCCATGTGCTGGGGCGACAAAGGCACCTTGTTCGTAGGCAGTCGCAGTGAAGGTGTCGTACACGCGTTGCGCGACACTGATGGTGACGGAACCGTCGATGCGCGGACCTTGGTCGCAAAGGACCTGAACATGCCCGTGGGGGTGGCATTCAAGAGCGGCTCGCTATACGTGAGCGCAGTAAGCAGAATTCTTCGGTTCGACGGGATCGAGGACCGCTTGAGCGACCCACCTGAAGCAGTGGTGGTCACCGATGCATACCCGGCCGAAAGCCACCACGGTTGGAAATTCATCGCGTTCGGTCCAGACGGTAAATTGTATGTGCCGGTGGGCGCACCGTGCAACGTCTGCCTGAGCGAGGACAGCATCTTTGCGAGCATCACCCGGATCGAAGCCGACGGAAGTAGCCGTGAGATCGTCGCACATGGGGTGCGCAATACGGTGGGCTTCGATTGGCACCCGGAGACCGGCGAGCTGTGGTTCACCGACAATGGCCGTGACATGATGGGCGATGATCGGCCCGATTGCGAATTGAACCGGCTGGCCAAGGCGGGCGAACACTTCGGCTATCCCTTCTGCCATGCGCCGGGTGTGCCGGATCCCGAATTCGGTGATCAACGCAATTGTTCGGAGTTCACCCCAACAGCAGCGATCCTCGGGCCACATACCGCTCCGCTCGGCATGCGTTTCTATACGGGACAACAGTTCCCCGAGAAGTACCGCAACGCCATTTTCATTGCCCAACACGGAAGCTGGAACCGGAGTACACCGATCGGCTACCGGTTGATGGTGGCCTTTCCGCAGCCCGATGGCACCGCCACCACCGAGGTCTTCGCCCACGGGTGGTTGAAGGGCTCAAGCGCATGGGGCAGGCCTGTGGACGTGCTCGTGGCGCCTGACGGCAGTCTGCTCGTGAGCGACGATGCCGCGGACATGATCTACCGCATCAGCTACACCGGGAAGTAATTGGTCGTGTTGCTGCTGACCGGGCAGGATCTACCGGTCCATGTTCCAATATGATAGTATTACTATTCGTTCACACTTTTTTACACGCAACAATGAAAGGTTTGGAACAATATGTGCTCACCTTTGTTCCATGGATCAACAGAGGAAGTCATGCAGCGCTTGATGCAGGTGAACGTACAGGTGACCGAACCGGTCTACCTGAAGGATCCATTGACCACGGAACTGGGACGTCGGATCATCGAGCACAGTGTGCGGATGATCGATGAGCTTGGGCTGGAGACCTTCACCTTCGGCAAGCTGGCATCATCGCTAGGCACTGCGGAGAGCAGCATCTACCGCTACTTCGAGAACAAGCACCGGCTCCTGATCTACCTGGTGGGTTGGTATTGGAGCTGGCGCGAATACAAGCTCGTTTTCGACACCGCCAACATCGCTGACGGTTCCATGCGGCTCGAGAAAGCCATCCGGTCCATCACCGAACCCGTGACCGAGAAAGGCAACTTCGCCTACCTCGATCTGCGTTCGCTGTACCGCATCGCCGTGAGCGAATCGGGTAAGGCATACATGACCAAGGAGGTCGATGGCGAGCACAAGGAAGGCTGTTTCAGTTCCTTCAAGCGCTTATGCGACAGGCTTCGCGATGCCATCGTGGACGTGCGAGCGGACCACCCCTACCCGGCCCTCATGGCCAGCAATGTGGTGGATGGTTCCATGGTACAGCGCTTCTTTGCCGAACACATCCCCTCGCTCAGCGAAAAGAACGCACGCAGCAAGATCCCCGAACTTTTCGTGGACCTGGTCTTCGCCAGCATAAACGCCCCCGCACGATGAGGTCAGCGCTCGCCGTCAAACCTTTCAAGCGACTGTTCGACCTGCTCCGGTTGGACCGCAGGGAGATCCTCTACATCTACCTCTTTGCGCTGGTCGGTGGTACCATCACCTTGACCCTTCCCTTGGGTATCCAGGCCATCATCAACCTGATCAGTGGTGGGCAACTCGCTACGTCATGGGGGGTCCTCATCGCCTTCGTCGCCGTCGGGGTGGCATTCACCGGTGCCATGCAGGTGATGCAGATCAGCCTGAGCGAGCACATCAAACAGCGCCTCTTCGTGCGCTCCACATTGGAGTTCGCCTATCGCCTGCCACACATCCGCCCCGATCAGTTGCATGGGCGTTACCTACCGGAACTGGTGAACCGCTTCTTCGATACGTTCTCCATTCAGAAAGGCTTGAACAAAGTGTTGCTCGACATCCCGGTGAGCGCGCTGCAGATCCTCCTCGGTCTGGCCCTGCTGTCCTTCTATCATCCGTTCTTCATCGCCTTTGCCATGTTCCTCATCGCCCTGCTTTGGGCCGTGTACCGATTCACCGGTGCCAAGGGGTTGGAGACAAGCCTGGAAGAGTCGAAATACAAGTACACCACGGCCTATTGGTTGGAGGAACTGGGCCGATCCAACAGCACGTTCAAACTGGCCGGAGAGACCACGTTGCCCTTGCAAAGGGCCGACGAGCTTGCCAGCAAATACACCAAGGCACGCCAGGCGCACTTCAAGGTGTTGCTCGGTCACTACTGGGCAATGGTCGTGTTCAAGACGGTGGTGACCCTCGCCCTCCTCATCCTTGGTGGCCTTTTGGTGATGAACGAGCGCATGAACATCGGCCAGTTCGTGGCGGCCGAGATCGTGATCATACTGGTACTGAACGCGGTGGAGAAGATCATCCTGGGATTGGATTCCGTTTATGATGTGCTCACCTCCCTGGAGAAGATCGCCAACGTAACGGACCTTCCCTTGGAAAAGCAGGACGGCCTGAAACTCCCAGTGACCCTGGAGCAAGGCGGGGCCATGGCCGTGGAATTGCGCAAGGTGAGCTTCCGAAGCCATTGGAGCGGCACCCCGGTCCTGGATAGGATCGACCTGGTGCTGCGGCCTGGTGAAAAAGTGTGCATAACCGGTCCCAACGGATCGGGTAAGAGCACCTTGCTCCACATGGTTGCGGGCCTGGTGGACCCCGATCAAGGAACTGTCATGCTCGATGGACAAGGATTGCGTAGTCTCGACCTCGAGAGCGCTCGTAGCGCCATGGGAGACAGCTTCACGCACGAGGAGATCTTCAGCGGCACGGTCATGGAGAACATCGTCATGGGTCGTCCTTGGATCAGCGAGGAGCAGGCACGCGCCGCCTGTGTGCGAACCGGTCTGCTGTCCATGCTCTCGGACCTGCCCGATGGGTTGCTAACCGTACTGGACCCGCTCGGGTCCAGGCTTCCACAAAGCCTGGTCCGGCGCATCATCATCGCGCGCTGCTTGGCTGGTAGGCCCCGCTTGGTGCTCTACGAGGACGATGCGCTTCCCCTGCCCGCGAACGAACACGACGTCCTTCTGGAGCTTCTCACCGGCAAGGACGCTCCCTTCACGCTCATCGCGGTGAGCAACGACCCGCTCTTCCAACGCCACTTCCAGCGCATCGTATCACTGGACGGCGGACGCATCACCGACCACACCCAACGCTGAACGGGCATGCTCAACATTTCCCCCGCCCCCGAGTGTGCAACGCCCAAGCTGGACCACGGTAACTACGCCGCCATGGCCTTGGTAGGAGAAGGCCGTGCCGCCCGCACGTTCGGCAGGCTCGTGACCGTGGCAGTGGTCATCTTCCTAGGTGCGCTCTTTCTTCCTTGGACGCAGAACATCCGCGCCCGTGGAACGCTCACGAGCCTCAGTCCCGACCAACGTCCACAGACCATACACGCGGTGATCCCCGGACGTATCGAGCAATGGTATGTTCAGGAAGGACAGCTCGTTCAAAAGGGTGATACCATCCTGCGCATCAGCGAAGTGAAGCAGGAATACTTCGACCCGAAATTGCTGGACCGCACACAGGAGCAGATCATGGCCAAGGAGCTCACCTCCAAGAGCTACCAGGAAAAGGTGAACAGCCTTGACGCCCAGATCGATGCGCTCTCGCAGTCCATGCGCATCAAGTTGGAACAAGCGGCGAACAAGATCCTTCAGGGCAAGTTGCGCGTGCAGAGCGACAGTATCCGCGTGGTGGCGGCGCGCACCGAGCTGAAGGTGGCACGTGACCAATTGAAACGGGGCGAGGAGCAATTCACAGAAGGCCTGATCAGCATGGTGGAACTGGAACGTCGCCGCGTGCAGGAGCAACGGGCCAACGCCACCATCATCGATGCGGAGAACAAACTATTGGATGCTCGCAACGAACTGCTCAATGCCGAACTCGACCTGGGAGGTATCCGCAACGATTACCGTGACAAGCTCTCCAAGGCCGAAAGCGAGAAGTACGCCAGCATGAGCCAGATGTACACCACCGAGGCCGAGGTGACCAAGATGCAGGTGGACCTAGCGAGCTATACCGTGCGGGCCGGCAACTACATCATCCGCGCACCACAGACCGGATACATCACACGTGCCGTGAAGAGCGGTGTGGGTGAATTGGTCAAGGAAGGAGAACCCTTGATCAGTGTGATGCCCGCACGCTTCGACCTCGCGGTGGAATTGTACGTACGGCCCATGGACATGCCCTTGATCAACACCGGACAAAAAGTGCGTTTCATGTTCGATGGCTGGCCTGCGATCATCTTCAGCGGCTGGCCAAACACCAGTTACGGCACCTACGGCGGCAAGGTCGTGGCCATCGACAACCTCATCAGCCCCAACGGTAAGTACCGCATCCTGGTGGGCCCCGACCCCGATGACAAACCCTGGCCGCAGGCTCTTCGCGTGGGAGCCGGAGCCAACGGAATGGCCCTGCTGAAGGATGTGCGCATCTGGTACGAACTCTGGCGCCAGCTCAACGGGTTCCCACCGGACCTGTACCAGGACCCGATGCACGTGGGCATCGACAAGGATACCACCTCATGAGGCCAGCGGCGATCGTCATACCATTACTGCTCGTGAACAGCGCGAACGCGCAGCTCGATACCGTGCAGGTTCTTACTCGCAGCGCTTTGCTGGAACTCGTCACGGACAATCATCCGGCGGTGCGCCAGGCCATGCTGCGCACGGACATGGGTGATGCCGCGGTACGCTCCGCGCGTGGTGCGTTCGACCCCAAGGCCGTGGCCGGTTACACCGAGAAGACCTTCGACAACAAGGAATACTATTCGCTGCTTGATGCGGGCTTGAAGGTGCCCACGTGGTTCGGGGCAGAGCTGTTCGGTGGCTTCCAGAACACCCGGGGCGAATTCCTGAACGATGCGGACCTGACCCCGGAGGATGGTCTGTTGAAAGCCGGTGTTTCGGTCCCTCTCGGCCAGGGGCTCTTCATCGATAAGCGGAGGGCCGATCTGCGGAAAGCCCAAGCCTATCAGGACATGGCCGAGGCTGAACGCCTGCGGCTGCTGAACGATGTGTACTACGATGCGCTGACCGATCACTTGGAATGGATCGCAGCCTACCAACGCTTGGGCATAGCGCGTGCGGCGGTGGAACAGGCGGACGTGCGGCTGGTGGGCATCCGTGGTAGCTTCCGCGGTGGCGACCGGCCTGCCATCGATACACTGGAGGCCCTGCTGCAGGTGCAGGACCGCCTGATGCGCTTGCGCGATGCGGAGGTGCAATTCCGAAATGCCGCATTGATCCTCAGCAATCACCTTTGGGATGATGTATTGAGGCCGCTGGAGATCGCACCGTCGGTGATACCCGACACCGTTGACCTACGGGCACCCGCAGCTCCGACGAACGTCGACACCTTGATCTCCCGGGCCATGGACGAACATCCGAAGCTGCTCGAGCTGGCCGGTAAGCTGGAACAACTGGAGGTGGAACAACGACTGAGGATCGAATACCTGAAGCCACAACTGGACCTGAACTACACCTTCCTCGCCAACGGTGGCCTGGTCAACAATGGACCGGGCACGGCTTGGGACCCGGCCGATCGCCAATGGGGAGTGGGCTTCTCCATGCCCTTGTTCCTGCGCAAGGAACGGGGCGACCTCACTCTGG
>ENA-UOWO01002081-UOWO01002081.1-activated-sludge-metagenome-genome-assembly--contig:-NODE-2081-length-25380-cov-7.679803_pt1 | contig 25380 bp, 15 predicted proteins | sample MGYA00238148_ERZ761564 | MGnify/ENA primary metagenome ERZ761564 (study PRJEB28885, sample SAMN05720194) | activated sludge metagenome | isolation source: Anaerobic digester | place: USA... | reverse complement strand
CTCATTCTGATTTCTTATAACAGATCCCTTCCAATTGCTTTTGCCACCTTTTTCAGATCGGTCATGAGAAGAGAAAATTCATCAGGGCTCAGCGACTGATGTCCGTCGCATAAGGCCTCTTCGGGTTTATAATGAATTTCCATTATCAGACCGTCGGCTCCGGCGGCGACCGATGCTTTTGCCATCGACGGTACCATCCATCTGTGACCTGTTCCGTGACTGGGGTCCACTATCACCGGCAGATGCGTCAGATGCTTCAGCATTGGAACAGCACTAAGATCCAGAGTATTACGGGTAGTTGTTTCAAATGTTCTTATTCCCCTCTCACAAAGAACAACATTTTCGTTACCCTGGTTAAGGATATATTCTGCAGAAAGGAGGAATTCTTCTATTGTAGCCATCATTCCACGTTTAAGCAAAACCGGTTTCCTGGTTTTACCCACCTCGATCAGAAGCGGATAATTGTGCATGTTCCGTGATCCGACCTGGAGCATATCGGCATATCCTGCAACAAATTCAACCATTCGTGTATCCATTACCTCTGTCACGAAAGGCAATCCTGTCTGTTTACTGACATCAGCAAGCATTTTTATCCCGGCTTCACCCAGTCCCTGGAAATTATATGGTGATGAACGGGGTTTGAACGCCCCGCCCCTCAGAATAACGCCTCCCGCATTCTTTACTGCTTTCGCCGTCTCCAGGAGTTGTTCATAACTCTCAACAGCACACGGACCTGCAATAATTGTAAGAGCACCCGTACCAACCGGTATTCCGCTGACGTCTATAACTGAAGAGTCAGCTTTAGCCTTTTTTTTAACCCTTACAGGAACGGCACATCCTTCAACACCTGCAGGGTCATTATTTAAATTCCCTTCCATTTCTCCTTTTCCTTAGTTTTAATAACCAACATTAACTTTTTTATAAATAACATTTTCCTGTTCATATCTGGGAGCAGGAGAAAATTCAAATCTGCCGTTGCTGACTTTTGCCATATAAATTGGCCTTAAGTTATTAAAGGCACCATCAAAAATAACAACACCTGTAACGCCCCTGTAACCCTGGAAAGTTTTAAGATCGGTAAGGATATCCCTTATAAGTACACGGTTCAATCCGACTTTATGTATTGCTGCAATTATCATATTAACGGCATCATAGGCATGAGCGGCAAAAACGTTCGGCTCCATACCGAAACGTTTGGTATAATTTGCCCTGAAAGCTTTCAGTTTCGGTTCATCGGCATCCGGGTTGTACTGACAGGTAGTAACAACTCCTTCAGAATGTTTCCCGGCCGTTTCGAGGAATTCAGGGTTTACCATCCTGTCGGATCCGAAGACAGGCTGGGTCATTCCCATTTCCCGTATCTGTTTTACTATCAGACCTGATTCTTTTGCATTTCCCCAGACAAGTATTGCATCCGGATTTATCTTTTTTATCCTTTCAAGCTGTTGTCTGAAATCGGTTTCAAGATCATTGAAACGCTCTTCTATTACCGGAGGGAAGCCAATTCTAGTTGCAGACCTGTTAAAATGCATTGTACCAACCCTGCCATACCTGTTGTTTGCCCTCATCATTGCAACTCTCTTATACCCTTTATCTGTATAAATCATTTTAACAAGGGCATAACTGCTCTGCCTGTCATCCGGAATGTTGCGTAATACCCATGGAATATTTGTCTCGGTATATGTAGGATCAGGATCACCGGGATTAATGACCGGTATTTCAAGTTTCAGTGTTGCCCTGATCGCAACATGCGAATTGACATCGTCAATTGTACCCACCCATGCCCACACTCCCTCGTCGTCCATCTTAACGATCTCATTTGCTGCTGCTCCCCACAATCCGACATCATTATGGACCATCAGCTTGAACGGGATGCCTTTATAACCTCCCTTTTTATTGGCTTCCTCTATTGCAAGCATTGATCCCTGGAGCATCTGTTTACCAAGGGTAACGATTATTGAACCTTCAAGAGGACCAAGAAATCCGATCCTTACTTCTTTCAGACCGGCCGGCGGAATTTTTTCACGGCCGGCTCCGTAGAATTTTATCGGTTCAAGAAAATGGTATTTATATGCCTTCTGGTACCTGTCGTAGGCAACCAGTTCATCCGGGATATTGCCATAATTAGTCTTCTTTTCCTGCCCTGACAGGATTGAAAAAACAGGCAGGAGAAATATTATCAGGTGAGCTAGTCTGATCCTGGAAGTTGTTATCATAATTTTTGATTTTATTTAATCAATTCACCCCTGCAAACGCCTTTGGATGTGGCAGCCCACAGGAAATCACCGCAGGCATCCACGCCGATTATGAAATTATGTGAAATTGAAGGCGAAAGCGGAATTTCTTTCTTTTCAGTACCATAAGTTATTATTGCTTTCCCGTTTTCACTGTCATCGTCTTTTTTATAAGTGACCCAGGTTGTGCCGTCTGTACTGCTTAATCCGTTATCGCAGCAAACAAATACGACTTTACCCTCAGCTCTTATGAAATTTATGAAATTACTTGCCAGTCCGCTGTCATGATCAAAATAACCTTTCCAGTTCTTCCCGTCATACCGGCTCATTCCGAAATAGGTTGAAACCCATAAAATACTGTCTGAATAGGCGGTTGCCGTGGTAATATCATGGATCACACCGTCGTCCGGCTGAAGGTCTATTTCCATGAAACCGTCGGGATCGACATAATCCCTGAATTGTGATGTTTCCGTATTATATTCTATCACACCGCCTCCCCATGCTGCAATCCACACTTTCCCGTCCCCTGCAGACAGAGCGTAGGTCCATGGTTCGTGCATCGGAGCATTCATTTCAGTGAATATCTCCCATTGTCTTGTCCGGGTATCGTAATGACCTGCGCCTCCGCCTGTTGCCACCCAGATGTGAGCACCGTAACAAAAGACATTGTAAACAAGATCGTTTGGCATTCCGCTGTTTAACTGGTTGAAGGTTTCGAATTTACCGCCCGACCAGCGGTTCAGACCTCCAAGTGTCGCGATCCAGACATCACCGGTCAGCTCGTCCACATCAACTGACACCACACCGTTATGGGCTAGTCCGTCCTTTGTGGTATAGGTTTTCCACTTTTCATTTTCGTATACAGCCATACCGTCATGTGTTCCGACCAGTACACGGTCACCGTCGATCCTCACGGTATAAGCCTTGTCGGAAGGGAGCCCGTCTTTTGTGGTAAAAGTACGCCAGTTACCGTATACAGGAACCATTCCCGCTTCTTTAATTACCTGTGAGCTGTTTCCCGGATACCTGTCCCCGCTGTTACGGTAATCCTCAATGACAGATTGATTCTTATTAACAGGAATATTCTCCGTTTCAGCGGGGTTTCTTATCAATAAGAGCCCTGTAACAATCAATAAAGCAAGTATTGAGAATGCAATTATGTATTTGTATGTTTTACTGTTCATAGGGAAAAATGTTTATGCTTATTTATTTCCAAATGCCGCTTTCAGCGTTTTATTACTGCCATCCTCGTAATCAGGATCTCTGAGCGATTTAAGGTATTCTATCAGCTCATTAAGCTGTATTTTTGTAAGGTCATTTACCGCGCCATGCTCTTCCGTCTTACCGTAAATAGTCCAGATTTCTTCGAGTGTGGCTGCCCTTCCGTCATGAAGATATGGCGGAGAAGCAAAAATATTATTCAGATGGGGTGTATCAAACAGAATTGAATCATCGCTGGCGGCAAGAGTTCCGACACCAACCATCTGAAGGTTGGTGAAAAATGGCGCGGGATGGCAGGTCACGCATCGGTTTGAAACCGGTATCTCAAAACCGGCAAAATCATGTGTCCTTTCGAATATCATTTTCCCACGTTTCTGTGCATCAGTTAGTTCTCCGGCAGGATTATAAAGAAGATTCGGAGGATTCGGTATTCCTGTCATAATATATGCGGTTAGTGCATCCAGATCCCTGTAGCTGAATGGCTCATTTCGTGTCAGCACTGTCGAAAAACGCATCCCGTCCTGCTTATAAACTGTTTGATTTTTACCATTCCACTTATATGGAGGTGTGTCACCGATATTTCTCAGCGATTGTGTATTTGTCATATTACGGCCCATATCCTTCGAAGCCATATTATAAACAAGCCCGTCCTCATGGCCGTCGGGATGACATGTAAAACACGAATACTGGTTCTGAAAAGTTCCTCCCGCATTGTTCAGCAGTTGTCTTCCCCGGCGGTTTACTGTTGTTCTCCGGGGGCCGCCAAGATCGATCCTTTCCTTCATTTCAAGAGTCTCAGTGCTAACTATGCCTATCCGGTCGTCCAGATGTTCTGCCACGTACAGTTCCTTGCCATCTGGCGATATTGCCAGCCCTTTGGGATTTGCACCCGTGGGAATACGTTTTATTACGAAACGGCTGCTGATACCAAGATGATGTGCATACTGTTCCAGCAGCTCATCTGTCGATCCGGCTATTATTTCCCTTACAGCATCAATATCAACTACTGAAATACAATCTGATCCTGCATGTGAAACAAAAGCAGTTTTTCCGTCAGGTGTAACCGAGATATCGAAGGGATCAGCATAATAGGCATTCGGCTCATCCAAAAGCAGTTGAGCTATCCTCCCTTCCGGTTTCATTTCTATTACCGCTATTCCCCCGGTCATCATCCAGCCTCTCTCGATCTGAATGGTCGGAACATTATTCTTGGGCCTTACCACAGGCATCAGCGCAAGATCTCCGGATGGCGTAAATGCAATATTTTCCATCATATAAGCCGAAATGATGTCCTTTCTGGCAGATATTCTCTGTTTTCCGTCACTCAGGATAGTCAGTTCACACCTTATAGTATCATCGAAAGGCTTTGACAGCGTACGACGGCTTGTTATGTATACCATACTTCTGTCAGGAGAAGATTGCAGACCGGTTGGATTATTACCGGCTGTCAGCCTCTTCCTTTCCGAACTGGTCTTCAGATCAATAACCGATATATCTGAAGAAAATGAATTAACGACAAACAAGCTCTGTTCATCTTTACTCAGTCCAATACCTGCCGGTCCGTTTCCGGTTTTCAGGGCTTCCTTTACATGAAAGGAAGCAAGGTCTACAACTGATACGTTATCTGACCATTGGTTGCTTACATAGGCTGTCTTTCCGCCTCTGTCAATAACAATGCTGTGAGGACGCACACCTACTCCTATTTCATGAGTTATCTTGCGGGACTCTCTGTCAACCACAAGCAATTTATTACTCTCTTCCGCTACAACGTATAACGATCTGCCGTCTTCTGAAACAGCCAGATTAAAAGGAGAATGGTATTCTGCATTAACCAGTTTTGAAATAAAGCCTGGCTTCTGCAGGTAGAGGTGACATGATCCGCATCTGACCGGATGATCTGTGGTCGCGGTAATTTTATTTACATGATCACGCGCCCACCGGCTGTACGGAGGATAGATCAGCGCTACAACAGCAAGAATCAGAACTGCAGTTATTGACAGTTTAAGATATCTCTTCATCTCTATTCCAGTTCAACAGTTTTCTCCTTAATAGTAGTAATATGGACCGGGATTATCACCGGAGGTTTTTTGACAGCAAGTGAGACCCTGTTCACAGGCACCGTTTCAGGATCTTCATGACAGCCCACACATCCCCGCCTTTCATTCGGGCGCATCCACATCCATGCGCATGGTCCGCTGAGAGTCTGTCCTTTCTCATCAAGTGTTCGGATCCGGAATGGTTTGTCCGCTAATATTTTAAGCTGAAACGAACCATCTTCTTCAACCCGAACGGTACCGTAAGTTGAATCCGGCCCCATTACTTCAATCAGCCTGGCTTCAATCAATCCCGGGGTATCAGCTTTCGATTTAAATCCGGTGAAATTAACATCCTGACATAACAGTAATCCGGTCTTAACCTGAAGATCGACCTCGCTCGGAAGCTTTTTCGGACGTTCATAAGGCTCAGCAACAGTAACATCAAGAATATCATACTCAGGGTCGGAAAATACAAGCCTGCCGGTTGTCTTTGTTTCAGCATTAAATTCATAAAGTGCGAATCTATCTGACCCCGATTTACGATACGACACAAGGTACCTGTCAGATGTAACAGGCAATACCGATTTAAATTCCTCCTCCCCTGCTGAAAGGTCAATCCTGCTGTGAAGCGGACGATTATAAGTCACTGATGCCGGAAATCCCCCCGGGGAATTATTACCTGTTGTTTCCAGGAAGATGATCCTGCCGTCAACTGACTCACGCGGATCACTGGCCATAATACTTTTCCCTTTGTTCATGTAAAACATATCGCTCTTGGTCCCGTCAGGACGCATAACAGCGAGCATCGCATTATTTTTCTGAGGTAACAGCTGCCGGCTTACAGTCAGAAGCCGGCCATCTTTCAAAACTTGTGTCGCAAAATTATCACACGGGCTGAAGGTGATCTGCCGGATATCGGATCCGTCGATGTTACCGGTATACAGGCAATGAGCAGTTCCGACAGTATCATTTACTGTAAGTTTACTGAAAACCATTTTTCCGCCCGGCAGATAAGCCGGATCAGTACAGTTCTCCCTTAAAAAAGTAAGCTGCCTGCAGCGGAGGTTTTTCAGGCTCATTTCCCATATCTGCCAGGTATCTCCCTGTTTCTTCTGAGCTGAAAAGATTATTTGCTTTCCATCATAAGATATTTCAGGATAAGCAGCAGAATAAAAATCACCTGTCAATACCCTGATCTTTGAAGGTTTTCCCGGATCAATGGCAATAATTCTGGAACCTGAAATATATCTTCCCGGATCAGTTACACCATCCTGTGTGAATGAACTTAAGCTCGCTTCTGTTGCTATCAGCATACCCGATCTTACCTTCGTACAGCCAACAACAGTAAAAGAAAGACAGATTATAAAAACTATAAACAGATATATTATTGATATTCTGCTAATTCTCATATAAAAATGTTAAGGCTCGGTAATTTCGAGGATCTGATTTGCTTTTACATTTTCAATGGCCTGAAGTTTCCCCGAAGGCCATCTTACTTCGATCTTTTCCACACTTTCATTGTGTAATAGTCCGAAATGCAGTCGCGGATCGTTTTGGGAAAGATAACCTGTAGTACTTCTCTTAACTGCAGTCTGAGTTGTTCCGCCTGAAGTTACTTTTACCCTTGAACCAATCCCGTCACGGTTACTTGCTGTGCCTGTCAGCTTAATGATGAGCCAGTTATTTATGTTTCCCTTATTATTTCTTAGGAATACCGAGTAGTCATTTAGATTCATAATGAAAATATCAAGGTCACCGTCGTTATCATAATCCCCTATACATGCTCCCCTTCCAACGAGTTCCCTGTGGAAATATTCACCTAATTCAAGTGAGACATCCCTGAATTTTCCGTTCCCTTCATTCTGAAACAGCTGATCTTCCTGACCGTAAAGGTGTTTCAGAGCTCCGTTCGTCTTGAAGATATCCACATCGCTGTCGTTGTCATAATCAATAAAAGATGAAGACCACCCTACAAACTGAGCTGCCGCCATCGATATATTTGAAGCAATCCCTTTATCTATGAATAAACCATTCCCCATGCTCTCATAAAGTGAGCAATAAGTATCATCCGATACAAAAAGATCGATATGACCGTCGTTGTTATAATCGGCATAATCAACCGACATGCTTACTGTAGCTTCCCCGGCCTGGCTGAAAGCTGTACCCGACATTGTACCGTGATCGGTAAATTTCTTACCCCCTTCATTATGCCACAGATAATTTAAGGTATGGTCATTTGCTACATAAATATCTACCCAGCCATCGTCATCATAATCGGCAGCGCCTACACCCATTGCCCTGCCGTCGATATCTGTTATTCCCATTTTTTCAGTTACATCTTCAAAAGTGCCATCTCCGTTATTATGATACAGAACATCTTTCTGGGCATCATAGGCCATCGGCCCCGGGAAACCGTCTGGAGCGTAATAGTATTTATATTCAGGATCAAACTCAAGGAAGTTCCCGACATAAAGATCGAGGTAACTGTCATTGTCATAATCGAGCCAGGCAGCACCTATACTGCACTCTTTACCTCCTCCGACATTTGCCTTTTTTGTTATATCTGTAAAGGTACCGTTGCCGTTATTCTTAAGAAGGACATTAGGCCCATAGTTATTTATATAAAGGTCGGGGTATCCGTCGTTATTGAAATCGCCCGAAGAAACACCCATGCTGTACCATGGACCGCCCACACCCGCCTTTTTTGTAACGTCCTCAAAAGTCCCGTCTCCTCTGTTCCTGAATAGTTTGTTACTGCCCGGAAGTTCCGCAGGTCTTTCACTCTTTATGAACCCTTCTATCCATGTCCCGCTGCATGCATATATATCAATATAACCATCACTGTTATAATCCAGGAAGGCTGCACCACCGCCGTCAGATTCAATTATATTATTCAGCTCCTCCTCCCCGATGGAATGTTTAAAGATCAGTCCGATCTCCTTTGATATTTCCTGGAAGAAATCATTATCCGGAGCAGGTACATGGATCTCTGCCTGACCTGCCTGCGAATCAGGTTTGCTGCCGGTCCGGCAGCCTGAAATGAAAAGAGGGATCAAAAGTACCAGTACATAATTCGGCTTTCTGCGCATGACATCTTAATTGGTTACAGTTTAGAAACTTTTATGATCAAGGCACGATCGGAACATTTGATGGCCGGCAAAGTTAGTTTTAAGATAACAGGTTAAAGTATTGTACTAAAGTACCGGAATGGTATTAAATAGCAATTAAAGATTAATTAAAATAGAATTAATCACGTTGCCTTTACCGTTCAAATGGAAGCTTTTCCCCTGAATCAAATGGGGAGTACTTATTAAATTACCGAGACCTTAAAAACCTGGAGGGCATAACCGTCAACCCAATAGGAATATGTTATAACTAAAATTACTGTAATTAACAGGTTTATAAGAACTTACGTTTCCCCTCCTTTTAAAGGAGGGGTGGCCAGACGCAAAAATCTGCGGACTTGCAGAAACATAAATTGTCTGGCCGGGGTGGTTAATTTTATGCAGAGCCTTAAATTCCCGTTTGCTAATTCCGTTTTAACCACCCCGGCCGGGAAAAGGACAGTTGTAAACGCTTCAAAATTTGCAATCCCGGCCACCCCTCCTTTGAAAGGAGGGGAAACTTTTATTCCCAACACCCCTTAAGTTTACACCAATACCCCCCGTGGAGGCTTTTACTCCCCGCTCCACTACATCGGAAGCATAGCCGGTCAGCCCCGGGTGGGGGGTTTATTTTACCGAAGGGAGTAGTATTGTAACCGTGGTTCCCTTACCTGTTTTTGAGGTGATTGTAATTGAGCCGTTATGATTGCTTAATATCTGGTTCACAAGCGAAAGTCCTATACCAATACCCTTCATGGTTCTTGCATTTGTTCCGCGATAAAAAGGCTCAACCACTTTCCCGATCTCGGCTTCAGGTATCCCGACTCCCCTGTCAGTAAATAATATTTCGAGATATTTTCCGGTATGACCCACAGTAATGTCAACAGGATTATTATTTGAATATTTACAGGCATTATCCAGAATATTTGATAATGCGACTTTCAAAAGGTACTCATCGCCTTTAACTGTCATCTGTGCGGATTCGGTCAGCTCATTCTTCAGGGTGATATTTACAGGATTTCTTACATTCTGCTTTATAAGTTCTTCCTTCAGCTGCCACAGAATTTCATCTATTCTTATCTCATTACTATAACTCAAAGGTCCTTCGGCGCTCGTCCGGGCCATCAGGAGCAATTTGTTTGTAAGGTCTGTAAGTGATTTAATATCTTCAAGAACTGATTCCAGTGCCGCTTTGTATTCCGGAGCTGAACGATCTTTCATCAGCAGCACTTCAATCTGGCCGTTTATTGATGTAAGCGGAGTCCTTAGCTCATGGGATGCATTGGCAATAAAACTTTTCTGCATGCTGAATGATTTTTCGAGCCTGTCAAGCATCCTGTTAAAGGTCTTTGCAAGATGGCCTATCTCATCTGTACCGTTTCCTTCGGGCACCCTGAGATGAAGACTTGTTATTGATATGTCCTCAACCTTTTTCACCATGTCTGAGATGGGCTTAAGAGCCCGTCCTGAATAAAACCAACCAGCAATATAGAAAAGCAGAAGGCTGGCCAGGCAGACAATAAGCAGCAGTATCCTCAATTGCCTCAGACGTACCGCGCCGTCCCTGTCAATCGCACCGGCAATAACAACAAACCTGAAAGATCCCGATGTGAATAAAGTACCCAGAACAGCATACTTATCACTCATGACCGAGACCTCTTCATCAGCTTTCACACGGCTGATCAATAAATTAATTCCCGGTATTTTCCAGGTTTTATCGGATGTATAAATTGTATCAGAATTCGAATCGAGAATAATAATCTTCTCATCCTGCAGTTTATCAAGGTGGTAAATTCCTGATCTCAGGGCGCGGTCGGCATTATACTCATAGCTGTCAAGCACAATTTCAGTTATGTTCCTTGCCCTGGATCGCAGCAGATCATTGAAATCATCACGGTGGAACCGGGCTGAAGAGAAGTAAATAGCAATGGATGCAGCAATCATTATTATTCCCCCGAGGAGCAGGAACTGAAGCGTTAACCTTGTCCTGATTCGCATATTTTTAATCTTCGAAAACATATCCGAAACCTACCCTGGTACGGATATATTTCTTATCAAATCCTTTATCTATTTTTTTCCTCAGGAAATTCACATAAACATCAACAACATTTGTGCTGAAATCATAATTCACATCCCACACCTTTTCAGCGATTTCGTTACGGGTAAGTACCCGGCCGGGATTACGCATGAAGTACTCAAGCAGCGAAAATTCCTTTGACGTAAGACTTATCAGCAAGTTCCCTCTTTTTACGGTTTTCCTGTCCAGATCAAGTTCAAGATCTCCCGCTATAAGCTTGCTCCCTGATTCATATGTTTTATCATAGGTCCTCAGCAAAACCTTTACTCTGGCAATGAGTTCCCTGAATTCAAAGGGTTTAACCAGATAATCATTTGCACCTGCATCAAATCCTTCAATTTTATCCTCAGTTGTCCCGAGTGCTGTAAGCATCAAGACAGGAATGTTGGGCCTCTGGCTCTTCAGCTTTTTACACAATTCAAGACCACCAGTGCCGGGAATAATCAAATCAAGTATTATCAGGTCATATTTATACTGGCGGAAGAGCTTTTCGGCAGAAACCGAATCGTATGCTATATCCGATTCATAAAGATTGTCCCCGAGCCCGTTCTTTATGAATGAAGCTACCTTTGGTTCATCCTCAACTATAAGTATCCTCATTTGTAATTATGATTGAGAGAATATTGTCAATCCATCCTGAAAACCCTGAAACTGTGAGGCTTCAGTTCGATGTCGAAATACAGTTTTTCACCGGGTTTCCTGCCCCAGATCATACTTGCAGCCTTTCTGTCACTGGTTTCCTGGACACCGGAAACAATATCAGTCAGCTTTCCGCTTGTACCTGTCACAATCCTGACTTTTGATGTTTCAGGAAGGAAGGATTCAACTATAAATGTATTATTATCATAAATGAACAAACTTACTTTTGCCGGCCCTTCGATCCTTACGTTCATACCGGAAGACAGAACATCTCTCAGCCTGTTCAGAACTCCCTCAGGTAATTCATACAGATCCCCGAAGCTGTCAGGAATTGTAAGCACGAAAAGAGATGCATTTCCAAATCTTGCCTGGTGAAGTAATGGCCATCCCGTAGCACTTCCGAGAGCTTCCATATCTGCCCATGAATCATTTGTAAGATAATTGATCTGGGGTATAAGAATTTTCTTCTCCGACTTATTTCCCTTGCTTCGCCACCCGGCAGCAAAGTCAGTGACCAGCGCCTTCTTACCTGTATATTCAAGTTCTACTATATCCTCTATGCCCTTGCCCTGCAATGCATTCAGCAAACCTGAAGTGATTGTAACATCATATCCGGCAATAAGCCTGTTTTTGATCTTCTTTACAATATCAGGGTCTTTTTTGGCTGACTCAGTCAATATTATCATACCGGGGTCTGCCGGGAACTCAGGTCTTAGATTTATAGGTATTCCAATCATCCCCAGATAATTGTGAAGATAATCCTCTCCGGTTGAATGATGCGGTCTGTAACTCATGATCCCAACAGGCCTGCCGAGTGATCCAAGGAACTTATCGACTTTCTCGAAAGTATACCCTGCTGCCCTGGCAACAGTTGAAGGGTTAACCTGTTTGCCGCCCTTTAATATTACAGGCTTCATCATCTCATCAAAGCTGAAACTGGTATTCTGATCCTGCCATGGTGCACGGTCGGCAGGCATAATTTTCCTCTGAAGCTGCCTGAAATCAAAAAGTGTTATTTCAGGGGCTTTCGCAAAGAGCGTTAGCCAGAGTTGTTCTGCATATCTGTCCATGTAACTCATACCTCCTGTATCAACCCAGCCGCCTCCGTTCCCGCCGGGTTTTAGATTTTCGAAATACCTGAAAATGAAATAACCCAGATACTGCTGAAGATGCTGGCCGGGAGCATCGGGATCCCTGGTTTCGGTCCCTGTGTATAGACCGTCAAACATTTTCGGTTCCGTTTCAAGATTAAATCCCAGCCCCTGGAAATGTTCATACCAGTTAGGATACTTAATAACAACTTTGACTTTCGGATTTACCGCTTTTGCAGGGCCTACAACAAGCGACTGCGCAGCTTCTGTCATCAGGCCCAGCCTGTAATCAGTCCAGCTCTTATTCCCTTTGGCATTTATACACAGCTCACACTTGCAGTTTGTAAAAAAGAAATCATCAAGGATTATCTCATCAAAGTGTTTTGCTGTGAATTCAACTATCTCTCTTACCTTTTTCCTGTGTTCGGGATTTGTATAGCAAAATGTTTCAAACCGGTTCATTTCGTTAACGGTCAGCGTAATCCCGCCTGCTGTCTTAATGCCTCTGCTGTTGAAGAACTTTTTTGCTGTTTCGACTGTCTTTTCATCCACAATTATCAGGTCGCGGTGTGTTTCAAGATATATCTTATCGACATGAACCTGTGATGATATTTCGTTCCAGATGGGTTCAATCCATTCAGCCTTATCCATCTGCCGTACTTCATATGCCCTGGCGTAAACAGCGACTTTAAAGTTGTTATAACCCCGGTTCTGCGCTGGTGCCGTGAAAACGGAAACAACCAGAAGGGATATACAGAGAATGAATTTCTTTACGAATGATTCCATGAAAATAATATTTTAACGATCCACAATATAGCGAATTTCAGTTTTCCCCTGCAAGAAGTTCCAGTTTATATGTAAATGAAACCGGGGCTGCGTAAGGGATGTACTGAGGCAGGGGCCGTGGTCCGCAACTTGCAGTACCAACTCCGAGGGTCTGATGATTAATGCATAATACTGTCGAACGGCTTTCCGGAAGATCTATCCTGTATTCAACCTTATCCATCTCATCATCGCTGTATGGCAGCATTGAAACCTGCAACAGGGTTTCATCACATAAAACTTTTATTCCGCTTCCGGTTTTACTTGTAAGCGCAGCCCACCTTATGTCTTCATGATTTCCTGCTTCCATTGGTTTTTCATAGGGAGTAAGCTGCTCCTTAACAGTACTTTTATATAATCCCACATCAAACCCACGTTTCCTGTCGGCATAGTTTTCCATCGGTCCCCGGCCGAAATATTCCACCTGGTCATATTGCCTTTCAAGAAACATCCTGATACCTGTATGTGCTACCACCTGTTGAGGATTGCTTGAATTTATGCTGTTAACTGCAGTAATTATTCCATTTCCGCTGATCTTATAGACCACATCATGACTGACAGTGAAATCTTTTTTCCCCTGCGCAAAAAGGCTGACGGATATTTCCACTTCCTCAGGAGTCCTTTGTACAGCATTTACATTCCTTACAGCCCAGTTAAGTTCCCGGAGCCCAATTGTTTCCCAGCTTCTGTCGGCCCACATATCGTCATTGCGATGAGGAGCTCTCCATAAATGCAGCCTTGGGCCACCGTCTTTCATCAGGATATTCACCCCTTTCTTTTCAAGTGACGAGAATGTCCCGGAAACCTTGTCAAAAATGATCCTGAAATCTGTTCCTGTAACAACGATCCGGCTTTCATCCTGGGACATATTAACAGTCCCTTGTTTTTCATGGGCAACAATATTCGGGAGAGACGGTATCCTGAACTGTTCTGATACAATCTCAAATCCTTTCTTTGCCCATATTTCATCCTTATTAAGCTTAAAGTTAACTCTGAGGAAATATTCAGTATTCCCTCTGGTATAAGGTATCCTGTATGGAATTGAAATGATGGCTTCCTTCCCTGGTTCAAGAACCGGCAGTGAAATGGTCCCGGATCCAATCACAGTCTCGTTTTCGGTAAGTTCCCAGCCTGCATTGAATTTGTCAAGATTAATGAACTGGTAATTGTTCCTGATGAGGAAGCTGCCTGACGACATATCTTCAGGGATCACCTTTATCCACTGGTAGACCTTTTTCATTTCAGGGTAATGAGGTTTGAGTGATCTGTCGGATGCAACAACCCCTTTATGAATGAAGTATTTGTCGTTTGGAAATTCCCCGAATCCTCCTCCGTAGGCTATAATAGGGCGGTCGGGATTGCGTCTGTTGTAAATACCCTGGTCCTGCCATTCCCAGATAGCTCCGCCGAGAAGGCTCTCATATTTATCAAAGAGATCGTTGTACTCTCCTATTGCGCCCATTGAATTGAACATTGCATGGGCATATTCGCACATATAGAAAGGCTTTTTAAAGGAAGTGTCGTTAGCTATCCTTTCCACTTCGGCTACCTGGGTGTACATCCGGCTGTCGAGATCAGCAGGATTGTTATTCCCGATTCCGAATCCCTCATAATGGACCGGACGGGTATCATCGATTGCTCTTACTGCTGCCATTGCAGCTCTGAAATTCGTTCCGCCCCGGCCGTTTTCGTTACCCAGTGACCATATTATTACTGAAGGGTGATTCTTGAAATTCTCTGTATTTGCAACATTCCTGTCGGTTATGGCAGCTTTCATCCGGGGTTCTTCATCGAATTTACCCATATTCCCATGACATTCAACATTAGCTTCCGCAACAAGCCAGATACCCCATTCGTCACATAATTCGTACCAGCGGGGATCATCAGAATAATGGCTCGTCCGCACATGATTACAGTTCCCCTGCTTAATCAGCTCCAGGTCACGGATCATCCGGGCTTCAGTTACTGCGTGTCCCACATCCGGCCAGTTTTCATGACGGTTCACACCTTTCAGCTTGATCTGCTTACCGTTGACAATAAATGCTCTTCCTCTGATCTCAACTTCCCTGAATCCTGTCCGTGAAGAGAGTATTTCACTGATCTTTTTCCCCTGCTTCAGAGTAAGCACAGTTGTATAAAGCTCCGGCGTCTCGGCTGTCCACTTACGCGGATCACGTACATTGAATTTCAACTTAACCTCTGCTTCCATACCCGGTTGCAGGGGAGGAACGATTCCCTCTGCCTGAGCAGAAGGAACCGGCACTCCGTTATCATAGAGAACTGCAGTTATAACCGATGTTTTTACCGGCTTTGAACCATAATTCCTGATCTTTGAAGTAAGCTCAACAACTGCATCCTTATACTGATCATCAAGGTCAGTCTTGATGAAGAAATCGCGGATATGCAGCTTTGGCGAACTCCATACAGTTACATTACGGAATATCCCGCTGAGCCGCCACATATCCTGATCCTCAAGGTAGGTTCCGGTAGTATACCTGTAAACCTCCACGGCTATCATGTTCTTCCCGGGTTTTATATATTTTGTTATATCAAACTCAGCAGCATTCCTGCTGTTCTCACTATATCCTATCTTTTGTCCGTTAATCCATAAGAAAAATCCGGCATCAACACCATCGAAAGTAATGAAGATCTCCCGTCCTTTCCAGTCTGCGGGGATATCAAAATCGCGCCTGTAACTTCCAACCGGATTTCTTTCCTCATAAGCCGTATAATTTTTTGGAGGTGTGCTCATCACCGAAGGAAAATCCCTTTTGATAGTATATCCCAGGTTCCTGTAGTATGGTGTGCCATAACCATGCAGCTGCCAGTTTGAAGGGACGGGTATCTCTTTCCAGGATGAGACATCATAAGCAGTCTTGTAGAAATCGACTGGTCGTGCCTGGGGCCAGGATACCCAGTTGAATTTCCACATTCCGTTAAGGCTCCTGCAGAAGGGTGAAGCGCTCCTTACTGCAGCAAGAGCTTCATTCAGATTTGAATAAGGCATCAATGTTGCATGATAAGGTTCCTTGTTTATCGCGATGATCTCCGGATCCTGGATCTCGTGGGGAACTGGAGCTCCACCCAGAGAATCCTTTACAGTCGCCACCTGGGCTCCGGCAGATATTGTGAACAGCATTATTCCTGCAATTATTGCCGGACGCAGAAAACAGCCAGCTAAATTTGGTTTCATATGAAAATATTTTTGATTTTACTTTCTTGTTATTTTAATCTCTTTACCAGTATATTCCACTGAATTGTGAGGTACCATCCCGGGATCAAAAGGAACAGGCTTATCTTTTGTAACCCAGATAATATTAAATTTCCTTGAATTTAACATCCCGTCAAATTCTCCCTTCCTGTTACCTATTGTCAGCTCTTCCGAAGTATTATTATAGCTGAATTTTATAGTGCTGCACTCTCCATTTTCGTAGTCATAATTAGTCCCTTCATCTTCATAGAGAGTAAAAGCACAATCCCTTCCTGTGTATACCAGCAGTGTAAGCGGATCGGCTGGCTTCTGACCCGTATACTGAATTTCAGGGCCTGTGGGAATTATTGATCCCCCTTTTACAAACAATGGCATCCGTTCATATGGGGCATCAACCTCAAGGGATCTCCCACCTTCAATATACCTGCCTGAATAGAAATCGTACCAACCTACTGCGTCCGGGAAATAAACTGTACGCCTGACAGCTTTATATTTATAAACCGGAGCAACAAGCAATGAGGGACCGAACATATACTGATCGCCGATATTGCTGACATTTTTATCAGCATTAAAATCCATCACCATAGCCCTCATAATTGTATAATCGTTGAAATAAGTCAGTCCGGCCAGGGAATAGATGTAAGGCATAAGACGATACCTCAGCCTGTTATAATAAACCATACTTTTATAAGCAGGATGATCCGGAGGAGAGATGTTGTAAACTTCACGGAAAGGGTACTGTCCGTGGCTCCTGAAAAGCGGGCAGAATGATCCGAACTGGTACCATCGGGTATTCAGTTCTCTCCATTCATTCATGTCTTCTGATCCTTCCGCAGCCCTTACATATCTGTTCTCAACGCAGAAACCTCCGATATCCATTGTCCAGTATGGTATTCCTGAAAGCGAATAATTCAGTCCTGCAGATATCTGTGCTTTCATATCTTCCCAGCGGGTCCCGATATCTCCGCTCCATGTTGCTGTGGAGTATCCCTGTAAGCCTGCGAATCCTGATCGTGTAAGAAGAAATACCCTTTTATCAGGATCAACCGAACGCTGGCCGTTATAAATAGCCGAGGCATTCATAAGGGCATAGGTATTGAAATATTTTGCCGAGGGTCCTGAAGCGGTAGGAGTGGAAAGCAGCTTCCTGTACCGGATGCTTGCATTTGAAAGTATGTCCGGTTCTGAAGCATCCATCCACCATGCATCGAAACCTAAGGTATAAAGATGCTCCCTGATCTGGTTCCAGAAAAGATCCCTTGCCCCCTGACTGTAGGGATCATAAAAGGATCCTATATAACCTTTCCCTATCCAGTCCCTTACACTGTCATTGACTGCCTGGCGATACATCCATCCCTTTCTGTCAAATTCCCTGAAATGTTCTGTTGTATAATAGAATTTGGGCCATACCGAGATCATTATCCTGGCGTTCATCCTGTGAACTTCATCAACCATTCCCTCAGGATCAGGGAAGAACTTCGGATCAAATTCGTGAGAACCCCAGGATTCAACGGGCCAGTATGACCAGTCAAGGACGATATTATCAAGAGGGATGTCCCTTTTGCGATATTCCCTTACTACATCCAGGAGTTCATCCTGTGATTTGTATCTCTCGCGGCTCTGCCAGAAACCCAGTGCCCATTCCGGCATTATCGGGGCCTTTCCGGTCAATGTCCTGTAGCCGGAAATAACCTCGTCAATATTGTTCCCCTTAATGAAATAGTAATCTATCTGGTCTCCCATTTCCGAGAATAGCGATAATGAGCCCTGTTCCTCAGGAGAACGGGGACTTAAAGCTTTGAGACCAATATATGAGACCCCTCCGTCGGGCTTCCATTCAAGCCTGATTGAATATCTCCTACCTTTTTCAAGCTCCCTGGAGAACTTGTAAGTGTTGGGATTCCAGGCCGTACGCCAGCGTTCAGAAACAACAAGCTCATTATCAATATATAACTTCGTATAGCCTGCATAATATAGCTTAAAATGATAAAGTCCCGTCTCCCGTGGTTCCAGTTCCCCTGACCATACAACCTCAGTACGTTCAGGCTTCACTCCGTCAGGAAATTTTTTTACTGTTTCAAGGTTCTCAAAATCGATCTCTGACTCCCTTTCCCTGTGGTTAATCCGGGAAGTTCCGATATCAGAATATTTAACTGATAGCCCTCCTTCCTGTCCTTCATCATCATAAAGCCTGAACAGATCAATCTGCGAATAATCACGGGGGTCGCCGAATTTAGTAAGTGAATAATTATCCCAGAGTATTCCGTAATTCCTGTTTGAAACAACAAAAGGAACTGAAACTTTGGTATTATACTGATAAAGACTCTCATTAAGTCCTTTGTAGTTGAATTCGTCTGACTGGTGCTGACCCAGGCCGTAAAATGCCTCATCCGGAGGTGAATCAAAAATCTGATGTAATGAATAACCGTCAGTTCCTTCAACAGAAAAAGGAGAAAAAGATTTCCCTCTAACCTCAGATTCCCTGAGAAGGACCTTATCATTCTTATCCCTGAAGGTAACAGCTCCGGTTGTCACTGATGCAGATGCTTTTATTTCCTTTGTGGTAACTGTCACTGAATCGCCGGTCTGAGTGACTTCATAATCTGGTGCCGGCGCCGGCTGAGCTAAGACACAGAGACTATTTTCTTTTGAGAAGGTATTTCCGGGAGAAGCGACAACCCTGATAATCCGGTCACTTACAGGTTCCAGTCGGATCAGCCTGGCTCCTTTTCCGGTTCTGTCATTAAGCCGGATTATGACTCCGTTATCACTCCTTTCCCATTTCTTTTCAGTGCAAGAGGAGAAAAGAAAAATTGCCAGGAAAAATAAAACAGCGTTTTTCATTCGGTAAGTATTTAAAATGATCAGGCAGTTCCAGCAGGAAATCAAACCTATTGCTTCATTTCAGCCTCACCCTCAATTTCAATAAGAAGGTCATCGCGGCAGATATCTGCTTCAACATACGACACCGGTATTTGTGGAAAGAATTTTTCGCAGATCTGCCTGACCACCCCGAAATCACTCTGTCTTTTCACATATGCCCTCAGCAGTCCGTACTTTTCCCCGGGTTCATGGGGCCTGGAAACAAGTTCACTGATCCTTGAAGGATCCGATAGTTTCTTAATATTTTCAATCGTAACGATTGTCTGCTTCTCAATGTCTTCCACACCTACCGTTTCCTGTCCTATTATTGAAGCGGTACCTGAAATATAAAGCGTCGAATGACTGAAATTTGCCAGGAGAAGTCCACGCTCAAACTGAGGAGCATGCTTTACTGTCTTTCCCTTATCCGCAAGCCCTTTCAGTACTTTCTGCCCGTATTCATAGGCATTGACCTGGTTCGGATTATCAACAGGCTTGATTATAACAGACTTATCAGGCTGAAGTGCACAGAGATCTATTATGACACCACCATGCTTCATTCCTACCCCCGTCGCTGCAGGAAATCCCTTTACGGTTCTGTAGCGCTGGTAATATTCACTTCTTACTTCATTAAAGATCTGATAATTCTGGTAGCTATCCCTGATTTTGAGGATATCTCCTATATAATTCCACTGACGGACGATATCGTTTAACGACATCCTTTCCCTGTCCAGGATTGATACTGCAATATCAAATGCTTTTTCGGCGGCAGTTCTTGTATCGTCCGGAAAGCTGAAACTGCTTAATCCGCCAGCCCATAATTCCCTTCCCTTTTCCGATTCTATGATAAGATAAGGAAGGTTATCAAAGAATTTGTATTCTATTTCACAGGATCCTTTTACAACAAATGCCGCTTCAACGGCCGTTTTCCAGGGCTTCAAAGGTGGATGTACCGTCATGTTCAGTGCCGGACAAACAGGATCAAGAGCTTTAATAACCGAATCAAGGATATTCTTTCTTACTGAATTTGATGTTTCAAAATCCGGAATGTCGGTGAATATGTTTATCCTTACAGGTGTAAGACCGGTATTACAGATACTCAGGATCTGATCAAGGCATTGCTCCCATTCCTCTTCAACAGTCCCCTGAACCACAGGAAGAATCACATAATATCTTTTGAGCATTACTGATATTTCTTTGGATTCAAAATTAACATTTTTTAAGTCTGAACCAAGGGCATTTATCATATTTTAAAGAACTTACACAGGAGAGGGAAAACTCTGTTTTTTAATTATTTTTTAATTTATTTTTAATTATTCCACTTCATTTATCCTAAGCAGCTTCACACCATGAAAAGGCACTTCGGTTGTGAAACTGTTTTCAAATATGCCAAGGTCTTTTTGCCTCCAGAGATCCCTTACGCTGAATTTCCCGGAGATGTTCAGATCGGAAGCGCTGATGGTCATTTTCGCCGGTGAAGGTATTTCATCCCATACAAAACTATCGGCGGCATCTGTCAATTCTCTCTTTGCATCAGAGAGACCGTTTGCTTCCTCATCAACAAGGTCCGTCACTGTTGTATTAGCATCACCCGATACAGAAAATAATCCGACTGCATATGAACCTCCTTCCAGTTCCTTCACCATAACAAGCTCCTCCTTTGTCGCACGTATGATTTTAGCCTGTTTACCAAGTATATCCTGGTTAACATCGATCACTTCATTATTACACAGAACATTAAGGGTAAAAGCATCAAGCCGTGCCATTTCACCTCCATAGATAAGCGGCGCTGCCATCATCGACCACATTGACATATATGCATACTGCTCATTTGGTGTCATATCCGCTTTCTGGTACATTTCTTTCTTCAAAGCATTCCTTATCCATCCTATAAGAATATAGTCGGGATCATTCCATCCACCTGGCTGTGCGTATTCCCAGTGTTGTGAATTCGATAATCCCACATACCAGAACCCGGGCATTGACGATCCGGCCACAAGACCCAGATCACCTGTTGTTCTCCAGCAATTACCTACCTCAGCCCCCCATTCCCAGACGTTTCCCATACCATACTGGCACAGATTCAGTACAATATCCCTGTCGATCTTCTGAAGTTCATCCCACATAAGTTTATAGGGTTTTATATAAGCTTCCCTGGTCCTTTCCTTTTCAATCCTCCCGTAAGAACACCAGTCATATTTGAGGAAATCGAATCCCCATTCGGCAAAGGTCCGGATATCCTGCTTTTCATGCTGATAACTGCCGGTATAACCGGCGCAGGTCGTCGGTCCGGGTGAAATGTATATCCCGGCTTTCAACCCCTTGCCATGGATGTAGTCTGTCAGACCCTTCATATCCGGGAAGAGTTTATTTGTCCTGAGTTCACCGTTCTTTCCACGCATCTCACCTCCGATCACAGGATCATCGGAACCTGCCTTAATAGCCCAGCAGTCATCAATATTTACGTACTGGTAACCATAATCGGCCATTCCGGAGCTTATCATCAGATCGGCAGACAAACGCATGACCGAATCACTAACCCTGTGATAATAAATATACCAGCTGTTCCAGCCCATGGGAGGAGTAAGGGCCAGTTTATCACCTGCAATTATTTTAAGTGTACGTTCATCACTGCCGAAACTGTTCTGTGCAGCAATTACCACCGCATATTCCCCTGCCGTTCCTGTCGTACCGCTGATTACCCCCGAATTCTGATCGAGCGATAGCCCCTCAGGAAGCCCTGATGCCGTAAATGTTATCGGCCGTTTACCTGTAGCAGGTATCCTGTAAAGAAAGGGAGAGCCGGGATGTGCTCCATAGATTTTCGCTCCATTAATCCTCGGTTCAGAGGGAGAAGGAGGAGTAAGTATTTCTTCCCTCTCGATAATATATTTATTATCAATGGATTGAGGGTGTTCTTTCTTATAGGTTATCACTCCGTCAACCCAGTCGGCATGATCATTATTTTTCCCGTCACCGGCGTCAGTAACCAGAAGGCCAAGTTTCTCAATACCTCTGATATCAACATCAGCTTTTCTTGCTGAATCGCCCTTTTTCATGATTCCGCTTTGCCACAGAACCTTCTGGTCACCGACAATGATGAATTCAACACTGCCCTGTGAATTATCAGAGCCGTCATCAACACCAGTTAAACATGAAAAGCGTTTGCCTTTCTTATCCAGCCTTATAAGAAATGTGCTTATAGCGTGTGTCCCTATACCCGACTCAAAATGTTTGCCGGCAACTGAAAGAATTGATCCGGTAACCGAACTGTCTTGTCTGGCAGTCCCCCACCCGCTTCCCATTTTAGCCAGATCGAGCTCACTCAGCTTAATTGAATTTTCCGGTCCGCTGCATGATATCAGCGATAGTACAACAATAATTACAGTTAATAATTTCATGTCGTTCATCTATATATAATTTCTTTCTAGAATCTGAGTTTTAATCCCATTCCATTCGCGGTGAAACAGAATTTAAATTCACTTTTATTCCAAAACGAACCTGTTACGGATCCATTGTTATAAGTATTGACAGCCTGTCTGGCCTGCTTATTAAATTTCACACTTAAAGGAATTGATACAACTATTAATCCGGCCCCAATCCCAGCCATTGTCCAATTTGGATCACCGCCACCAATAGCTGTTCCAATCGGATAACCTACCATAAATCCGCCTGCACCGGCAAAAACAGAGGTTATTGCATATGTTGTTTTTGCTGATCGGATCTCTTTATAAGCTTGTTCATTAGGTTTAATCGCATTAACAAGTTGATTCATGTTTAACCGTTTATCACCCTGATAAAACTGATATCCGCCAAACACCTTTTTCATTGTGATTGATTCAGAAGTTTGCCCGAAAGATACAGCCAGACAAACAGTCAGTAAAGCCATGATTATTTGAATTTTTTTCATCTTTAGCATAATTAATTATATAAAGTTTTTTTACTTGTTTACAGGCAACCAGACCCTCATCTGACCCGGTCCCCTGTTGTTCCATAATGCATAAGGTATCAGGGTTAACGTTTCTTCAGGAAGCTTTTCGGCATTTATCCCAGGTTTTACCCCGGCCAGATATCCGGTGGTTCGTATTACCTGAGTGCCGTTAAGTAAGGACGGTACAAACTCTGTCGTAAAAGGTTTATTAGCGTCGATCAGCAGATCCATTACATTTCCTGTATTATTGTCCGGCCATTCGGCACAATAAATTACCGGCCCGCGCTGTAATGCAATTTTACCTCTGTCGTCCGCGATCCTTTCATCAGCAACAACCTTCCTTACAGGCATTGGAAAATCAATTTCAATTTTATCGCCGCCTTTCCAGTCCCTTTCAATTTCAGCATAGCCATTAACAGGGGCTGAAGTAAAAAGTTCTCCGTTTACTGCGATACCGTATGGCTCATTCACCTTATCATCAAATCTGTAAAGATCTCCCGGGATCGCTTCATTCCTGACCCAGCCGGGTACACGAATTTTAACCCTGAACTTTCCAGGCTTCGCCGGCGACAATGTGATATTTACTTTGCCGTCCCATGGGAAGTTTGCTTCCTGCACAACCTTTACAGGAATCTTTCCGATATTGAATTCTGCCTCATTTGAAATGAACAGGTTCACATAAAGATCTTTATCGCTTACAGCATAGATATATCCGGGTATCGCGGGTACAAATCTGGCTACATTGGAGGGGCAGCAGGCACAACCGAACCATTCGCTCCTTTTATGTCTCCCGTCAGATTCGAGAGGATTGGGGTAAAAGAACCTGTCGGCTGAAAGAGAGACACCCGAAAGCATCGAGTTGTATAGTGTCTTTTCAAGAATGTCAATGTATTTGCTTTCTCCATAAAGAAGGAAGAGCCTGTGGTTTGTGAAGATATTGCCGATTGAGGCACATGTCTCGCAATATGCTGTCAGATTTGGTAACACATATGGGGCTGCAAATCCCTCATTTCCACCTGTAGCTCCGATACCACCGGTAAGGTACATCTTGCCGTAAACAATATCCTCCCATATAAGCGTTATTGCATTCAGATATGCTTCATCTTTTTCAATAGCAGCGATATCGGCCATGCCGGAATACATATATGTAGCTCTCACCGAATGTCCGACCGCTTCAGTCTGATCAACAACTTTTTTATGAGCCTGGTTATATTCTTCCCCCTTTGGCCCTCTGATATCAAGAAAGAACCTTGCCAGATCAAGATATTTCTTTTCCCCTGTTGTCCTGTATAATTTTACAAGTCCCATTTCGATCACCTGGTGGCCGGGATAGACTTTTACTTTATCCCATCCGAAATCTTTATTGACCAGGTTGGCCGATTTAAGGGCTATATCCAGCAATGTCCTTTTACCTGTGGCCTGATAATGAGCTACAGCTGCTTCATAAAGATGACCTATATTATATAATTCGTGGCTCAGGATTGAATCGAGTTCCCACCTGTTTTTACTTGCCCATTCATGAAGTCCCTTTCCGCCGTGCATTTCAGCAATTGTCCGGTTTGTATACAGATACCCGTCATCTTCCTGTGCCAGCCCGATCTTGTAAATCAACGTATCAAGATATGCTTCCAGTTCCGGGTCCGGTTTTGTCTGCAGTGAATAAGACGCCCCTTCCATTATTTTGAAAACATCCGAATCATCGAAAGGGTAAATGGTCTGGAACCTCCCGGTATCAAGACCTCCGGCTATCTCGAAATTCCTTACCCTGCCAGTCGATTCGCAATATCTGAATGCGATCGGGATGGTCACCTCAGCATTCTTCACGATCCGGGGCGCCCAGAAATTATCTGTAAGCTTTACAGAAGTAAATGGCACAGGTTGAACGGGATAATCTTCTGGGGATCTGTTTCCTGAACAGCTGTATATCAGCATTATTCCTGCTATAATAAGTGGTAAAAAGGATCCTGCTCTGGTGAAATTCAATTTCATATTCATTTCAATTTTAGCTTAGCGTAAATAATTCTTAACCTTTGTGTTTCCTTTGTTAAATCCTTTGTGCGCCTAGTGTTTAAATTCTTATTTTTCTTTTATCCAAATAATTGATGTTATCTCCTTCTCATCAACCGGCTGGGAGAACCTGTTGCATCTTGCA